>Ga0111538_10002388_pt1 | contig 26425 bp, 22 predicted proteins | sample SoiMethybrSBSTD1_FD_79669 | JGI IMG/M metagenome (GOLD analysis project Ga0111538, IMG submission 79669) | Bulk soil microbial communities from a Populus tree surrounding site in Tennessee, USA - Soil MetaG P. TD hybrid SBSTD1 (version 2)... | ecosystem: Environmental > Terrestrial > Soil >...
GCGGAGCGTGGGGGTCTGTTCACCACCAAGCCGGCCCAGGTGCTGGTGCGGGAGGCGGACGAGCAGGGACATCAGCTGCGCCGGGTCGTGGGGCTCCTCGACCTGTCGGCGCTCGGGCTCGGGGCCATCATCGGCACCGGCATCTTCGTCATCATCGGCGAGGCGATCACGGCCTCCGGTCCGTCGATCCTGCTCTCGTTCGTGCTCGCGGGGGTCACGTGCGCGTTCTCGGCGTTGTCGTACGCCGAGCTGGCGTCGTCGATCCCGGTGTCCGGCAGCGCGTACACGTACGCGTACGCGACGCTGGGCGAGCTGGTGGCGTGGATCATCGGCTGGGACCTGATCCTCGAGTACGGCGTGTCGGTGGCGGCGATCTCGGTCGGCTGGGGGCAGTACTTCAACGAGCTGCTGGACTCGGCGTTCGGCGTCGCGCTCCCCGAGGCGATCGCCAACCCGCCCGGGGAGGGCGGGACCGTGAACCTGCCGGCCGTGTTCGTCGTGCTCGCCGTCGCCGGACTGCTGATGTCCGGCGTGCGCAAGAGTGCGCGCACCAACACGATCATGGTGATCGTCAAGAGCGCGATCCTCGTGCTGTTCATCGCGCTCGCATTCACGGCGTTCAACTCCGACAACCTCACCCCGTTCTTCCACGGCGGGTTCGACGGAGTGGTGAGCGCCGCGTCGCTGATCTTCTTCGCCTACATCGGCTTCGACGCGATCTCGACGTCCGGCGAGGAAACGAAGAACCCGCAGCGCGATCTCCCGATCGCGATCATCGGCTCGCTGGCGATCGCGACCGTCCTCTACTGCCTCGTCGCGATCGCCGCGACGGGCGCGCTCCCGTTCGACAAGCTCTCGGGCTCGGAGGCGCCGCTGGCGACGGTGCTCGAGGACGGCGCCGGCATGCCGTGGGGCGCGACCGTGATCTCGGTCGGCGCGCTGATCGCGATCACGTCCGTCGTGCTGACCGTGCTCTACGGCCAGACGCGGATCATGTTCGCGATGTCGCGCGACGGGCTCGTCCCGCGCCGCTTCTCACGCGTGTCGGAGCGCACCGGCACGCCGATCGGCCTCACCGCGGGCTTCGCCCTGTTCATCGCGGCGATCGCAGCGGTCGTGCCGCTGTCCGAGATCGCCGAGCTCGTCAACATCGGCACGCTGTTCGCGTTCGTGCTCGTGAACATCGGCGTGATCATCCTGCGGCGCACGCGGCCCGACCTCGAGCGCGGGTTCCGCGTCCCGCTCGTGCCGGTGGTGCCGATCATCGGCTGCCTGTTGTGCTTCTACTTGATGATCACGCTGCCGGGCGTCACCTGGATGCGGTTCGGGATCTGGATGGTGCTCGGGTTGGCGATCTACGTCCTCTACGGGCGCCGGCACTCGCGGCTCAGGACCGCAGCGACGCAGCCACCTCCTGAGCCGTCGCGGTTTGACCGACGTTCGTGAGCGCGTAGTTGAGCCCCGCGTTCTGCCACTCGTCGCTGACGGTCGAGGTGCCGTCGCTGACGACGACGATCTCGTAGCCGGCGTCGGCGCCGTGGCGCGCGGTGTGCTCGATCGACATGTTCGTCCAGGCGCCCGTGATGACGAGCGTCTCGGTCCCGAACCCGCGCAGCAGGTTGTCGAGGATCGTGTTGTGGAAGCCGTTCATCCGCGTCTTCTCGACGACGAGGTCGCCCTCCTGCGGCTCGAGCCCGTCGACGGGCGCGGCGCCCCAGGTGCCGCGCACGAGCGCGTCGGCCTCCTTGACGCCCTGGAACAGCGGCGCGTTGAGCTTCAGGCCCGGGGCGCCCTTCTCGACGATGTAGTGCACGTGGATGACCGGCACGCCGGCGTCGCGCGCCGCCTGCGCGAGGTTCTTGACGTTCTCGACGACGTTCTGGCTCTGTGCGTGCGCGGGCGCGCCCGAGTCGGCGAACGCGCCGCCCTCGGCGATGACGTCGTTCTGCAGGTCCTGGATGATGAGCGCGGTGCGCCCGGGGTCGAGGTTCACTGCGCCTCCTCAGTGATAGGGGAGCGGCGCGGACGCCACCTTGGTCTCGATGCGGTACACCGATGTCGAGCTGGGGATGAACAGGGTCTTCCAGTCCGGCCCACCCCACGCGAGGTTGCCGGTGTTCTCCGGCACCTCGATCACCCCGAGGTGCTCGCCGTCGGGGCTGATCACCCACAGCCCACCGGGCCCGGTGACCCAGATGTTGCCGCGCTCGTCGCACTTCATCCCGTCGGGGATGCCCTCCTCGATGACGCCGCTGCCGATCTGGTCGAGGAACAGGCGGCCGTTCGCGATCGTGCCGTCCTGGTTGACGTCATAGACGCGGATGAGCGCGTTCGGCGTGTCGTTGATGTAGAGCAGCGACTCGTCGGGGCTGAAGCACAGCCCGTTGGGCATCTCGAACTCGTCCTCTTCGACGACCAGCTCGAGGTCCGTGGCGCCCGGCCGGATCATGTACACGCCCTGGAACCCGAGCTCGCGCTCGCGCTCGACGCCGAACACCGGCATCCGCCCGTACCAGGGATCGCTGAAGTAGATCGTCCCGTCGCTGCGGGTGATCACGTCGTTGGGGCTGTTGAGCTCCTTGCCCCGGAAGTGCGTGGCGATCGTCTCGCGCGTCCCGTCGCGATGCTCCTTGACGAGCGAGCTCGTGCTGTGCTCGCAGACGAGCAGGTTGCCGCGCGCGTCGTAGACGACCCCGTTCGCCTTGTTCGAGGGCCGCATGATCTCGGTGACCCCGTCCTGCGCGCTCCAGCGCCGGCGCACGTCGCCGGGCATGTCGCTGAAGAGCAGGAACTCCCCCTCGGCGTTCCAGACCGGCCCCTCGGTGAAGGTGAAACCGGTGCCGATCCGCTCGACCTCCGTGTCCACGTCGACGAGCTCGCGGAGCGCGTCGGACTTCACGACCGTCATCCCCTCTCCTCTCCCCTCGGGCGTCGAGCGGGATCCTAACTACGCGGCGTGGCGTCGTGGTGAACGTTTGCCGCCACGCCACCGATCAGGGACGTAATCCGGTGCGCGACGGCGCCGCTACCTTGGAGCCGCCATGGACGCGAACCCGGTGCGGATCGAGGGATACACGGTGCTCCGTGTTGCCGGCCGTGGCGGCATGGGCGTGGTCTACGAGGCGGAGCGCTCGGACGGACGACGCGTCGCGCTGAAGGTGATCGCCCCGGAGCTCGGCGAGTCCGACGAGCTGGCTCGCCGGTTCGCACGCGAGGCACGCCTGGCCGCCGAAGTCGATCATCCGCACGTCGTGCCGGTCATCGAGGCGGGCGTGACCGAAGACGGACGTCCCTTCCTGGCCTTCGCGTACATCGACGGCACCGACCTCGACAAGCGAGTCCGTGAGCGCGGGAGGCTGGCACCGCGCGAGGCGGCGCGCATCATCGCCGAAGTCGCGGGCGCACTCGATGCCGCTCATGCGCGGGGGTTGGTGCACCGCGACGTCAAGCCGGCCAACGTGCTGCTCGATCGCACCGACACGGCGTATCTCAGCGATTTCGGACTCACGCGACCTGTGTCCGGGACCCGGTTCACGCGGTCCGGCGCCTGGATGGGCACCGTCGACTACGCGGCGCCTGAACAGATCCAAGGCCTCCCGGTGGACGCGCGGTCGGACATCTACTCGCTCGCCGCGATGGCCTACCACCTGCTCAGCGGCGCCGTGCCGTTTCCACGCGACAGCGACATGGCGAAACTGTGGGCGCACGTCAATGACGCGCGCCCCGAACTGCCCGACACGGTCGAGCATCGGGTGGTGCTCGGGCCCGTGATCTCGCGCGGCATGTCTCGTTCCCCGGACGAGCGGTTCCTTTCGGCCGGCGATTTCGCGGCGGCGCTGCTCGCTGCCGCCGACGGTCAGACCGCCAGGATCGACGACCATCTCGTGGCGACCGGGGAGGCCGCCCCGAGCCGGGCGACGACCGTGGCGGTCCCTGCGGGTGAGGCGCCCACGATCGCCATCGCCGAGGCCGCGAAGGGACGGCGACGCACATGGACCGTCGTCGGCATCGCCGGTGTTCTCATCATCGCGGCCGCGGTCGCGGGGATCGCGCTGCTTCGCCCGGCGGGCGACGACGATTCGCCCCGCGCCGAGGCGAGCGAGACCTCAGCACCCACGCCCAGCGCGACGGTCACCCCGTCACCGACCGTGACGACGACAGCGACGCCCTCACCGCGTCCCACTCCGGTCGCGAGCCCGAAGCGCTCGAACGACCTTCCCCTGGCACTCGACGCCGAGACCAACGTGCCGTCGCAGGTGGGCTCATGGTCTCCCTCCGAGAACCCGACGATCGGCGCCGCTCAGAAGGCATTCGGAACGGACTACGCCGTGTCGACCGACGATGAGACTCCAGAGCTCTGCACGTTCGAGTGGCCGAACCTCGGAATCACGGTGGACTTCGTCAACCTCGGCGGTGAGGACGCGTGTGGCATCGACACCGGTCTGGCCCAGAACATCCAGATCGACGGCGCGGTGAGCGACCGCTGGCGGACACTGAGCGGCCTCAGGCCGGGTATGCGCGAGTCCGCGATCCCGAAGCTCTACCGCCGGGCCCGCAAGACTGACGGAGGAGACTGGTGGCTGGTGACCGCCAAGTCGCTGATCGGCGGAGGTAGCTACTACGCGCCGATCGCGGCCAAGATCGAGGACGGACGCGTCTCCGGTTTCGATTTGGTGGTCGGTGCGGCCGGCGACTGATCAGACCGGGCGGACCTTGCCGAGGCTGCAGCCCGGCCGCGCGTACGTGTAGAGCTCGCCCTTCTTGAGGAAGCGGGCCTTCTCGCGCATGAAGAAGCTCGCGCGGCCGTAGAAGACGGTCTCGCCGAGATCGGCGCAGCGGCTTGGACGCGTGGGGACGACCTTGATCTTCGCCCCGTGGCCGGGACAGGTGATCCGGTTGCACTTGACGCCCGGTGGGTTGATGCCCTTGAGCTTGCCGAACGCGACGGCCTTGCGGCCGCCGAACGAGTGCCAGCGCAGCTTGATGCCGTTGGCCACGTGCGGGAGCGTCACCTTGCGCGGCTTGGTCTTCGGCTTGCGGCCGAGTTCGGCGCCGGTCCAGTAGACGACGCCGACGCGCTCCTGGAAGCGGATGTCGTAGGGGTAGAAGTCCGACCACTGGCGCTCGGCCGGCGGGATGTCGGGGTCGGCAGCGGGGTCGCAGGTGTCCTCGCCCTGGCCGACGGCGGTCAGGCGCACGCTCGTGCCGACGACGGCGACCTCGGTGATGCGCGAAGAGAACGTGGTCGTGCCGACCTTCGGGCGCCGGACGTCGACGTCGAACGCGGTCGGGGTGAGCGGGATCAGGACCGACGAAGACGTGCCGCAGCCGACCCCGGAGATCTCGACCAGGTCGCTGCGGGCGGAGCCGACCACGATCGTGCCGGCCATGGCGGCGCCCGCCGACGCCAGCAGCAGGACCACCGTCGTCGCCGCGATGCGCCCGATCATCGGCCAACGTTATTCGAAATGCCGGTGCGTGCGAGGATCCTCGCGTGGACGACCTGGTCGCGGTCGCGTGCCGGCTGGTCGCCGCCCACCCGGCGGTGACCGGTGCCGAGTTCGCGGGCTCGCGCTCGCGCGGCGAGCACCACGAGCTGTCCGACTGGGATGTCTCCGTCCAGACGTCCGACTTCGCGGCGGTCGCGCGCGACATGCACGCGCTCGTGGCGCCGCTCGAGCCGATCGGGGAGCAGTGGGAGCCGATGGGGCATTTCCCCGTCTACCAGGTGATGCTCCGCGGGCCGACGAAGCTCGAGTACCTGTTCCTCGACGAGTCGCAGGACGCCCTCCCCACACCGGAGCCCGGCCCCGACACGCTCGCCGCCATCAACACCCACTTCTGGGACTGGACCTGGTGGCTGATCACCAAGGAAGCCGCGGGCCGGCGTGACCTCGTGGCCGAGCACATGCCGCAGATGCACGCCCACCTGCTCCACCCGCTCGGGATCGCCGCCGTGCCCGAGAGCCTCGACGCGGCGATCGCCGCCTTCGTCGCCCGCCGCGACGCGCTCGAGCACGAGTACGGGATCTCGGTGCCGCGCGCGCTCGAGGACGAAGTGCAGGCCGGCTATCGCCGAGTCCGCCAAAGCCCTTGACATCCTTGCGCACGATGCGCCGAGTGCTACATTTGTGTCATGGCCGTCAAGGAGCGAGCTGACATCCTCGAGGCACTCGGCCGGATCGAAGAGGCCGTGGACAAACTCAGCCTGCAGGAGCTGGCGGAGCGCTCCGGTGTCGACGAGGACGCGCTGATCGCGTTCGCCGAGACGGTCGGCGAGCTCATGGGCGAGCGGCCCCTGACGGTGCAGACCGCCCGTCGCGCCGCCTTGCTTGCCGCCGCCGGTCAGGTCTGGGAGAACGAGCTCGGCCCTCTACTGACCAGCACACAGGTGCGCGAGCTCATGGACGGTGTGTCGCGCCAGCGCGTGGACGAGTTGCTCCGGGCGCGCCGGCTGATCGGATTGCGCGACAGCACGGGTCGCCGGAAGTTCCCGAGCTTCCAGTTCGCCGACGGCCGACCGCTTGAACCGCTGATCGCTGCGTATTGGACAGTTTCCGACGGCGCCATCGACGATTGGACCGCGGCCTCGTGGTGCGTATCACCGGATGAGGCACTCGACGGCCGCACGCCCGCGCAGTGGGCCCTCGAAGGCCGTGACCTGGACCGCCTCGCGCGCATCGCGCGACAGGACGCCGCGCGCCTGCTGCAGTGACGCTCGCGCGGTTCCCGCGGCGCACGCTTCGCGGCGACCGCATCATCTACCGCGTCCATCGCTCTGCCAACAGGGCGTGGTGGTTCTCGTCGGACGGGACCGGCCGGTTCGATCCAGTCGGCACTGGCAAAGGCGCGTGCTACCTCGCGGAGCAGCCGCTCGGCGCGTGGATCGAGGTGTTCAGGAAGCAGATGCTCTTAGCTGAGGCGGAGATCGCCGAACGGTCGCTGTTCGCGGTCGCGATCGGGCGTGATCTGCGGCTCGCCAACCTTGCGTCCCGCCGCGCGCTGGAGTTCGGGGTCACCGCGTCGCTCGGCGCCGGCGAGGACTACACACAGAGCCAGGCGTTTGCCGCACAGGCGGTCGACGCCGGGTTCGACGGGATCCAATATCTCGCCCGGCACGATCCCGCCCAGCGCCTCTTCGGCATTGCGCTGTTCGGCGCTCCCGGTACGGATCCGGACTGGCCCAGGGGCGATGACGGCCCGATCGAGGACGAACTGGCAGCCGAAGCCCGAGCAGCGTTCGGGTATCGGGTCGTGCCGTCGCCGTAGCTCTACGAGTAGAAGTCGACGGCGTCGTGGATGCGGCGCAGCTCGACCGTGGTGACGTGGTCGTCGAGCAGCCGCGCGGCGATCGCGCGCGCCCGCTCGACGGTCTCGCAGTCGATCTCGTAGTAGGCGGTGAGGTGCTCGACCGCGTCGGCGGCGAGCGGCCCTCCGGTGGCGATGATCGAGCCGTCCCCGCCGAGTCGCAGCACGGTCGTCTCCTCCGGCAGCGCGAGCCCGGAGCCGCCGACCAGCTCGCCCGACTCGGTGAGCTCCTTGCGGATCGCCTCGTGCTTGCGTACGACGACGGCGAGGTCGGCGTCGGACATCGCGAGCGTGTCCGCCGGGACCGCGTACATGAGCGCGGCGTACCGCATCACAGCGGGCGATAGTGCAGGTAGACGACGCCGTTGTCGTACACCTCGACGGTCTCGCGCGCGAGCTTGCTCTCCCCCGCATCCTCGGTGAACAGGCGCGGCCCGGACCCGCGGGTGAGCGGATAGACGAACAGGTGGAGGCCGTCGATCAGCCCGTCGGCGAGCATCGCCCGGACCAGCGAGATGCTGCCGCTGACGTAGAGGTCGCCGACGTCGTCCTTGAGCTTGCGGATGACGGCGGGGTCGTACGCGCCGATGACCTCGGAGTTGCGCCAGGTGGGGTCGGTGAGCGTGCCGGACACGACGTACTTCGTGGTGTCGTTGAAGAACGGCGCGCCGGGGTCGTCTTCGACGGTGCGGGTCGACCATGCCGGCTCGAACATCTCGAACGTGTTGCGGCCGAGCAGGATCCCCTTCGACCGCCCGGTGACCGCCGCCAGCGTCTCGCCCATCTGCGGATCGAAGCCGTATTCGAACGTCCACACCGGCGCGTCGATGACGCCGTCGAGGCTCATGAACTCGTGTACGTGGATCTCGCCCATTGCTCGCCTTTCGAAATCGGTGGTCGCCGCCTAGACCGTCACTGCAGTGACAAATCATCGCGGTATGGGAACGTAGGCCCGATGCTCGACGTCGAATGCGTCGATTTCGTCTCCGTCCCGATCCGCGAGCTCGAGCGCGCGCGGCGGTTCTACGGCGACGTGCTCGGCCTGCCGCAGAGCCGGCGCGATCCGGACGAGTTCGAGACGCCCAACGTCACGCTCGGCCTCTGGCAGCCCGAGGCCGAAGGCGTGCCGTTCTCGGCGAATACGGCCGGGATCGCGCTCCGCGTCCCCGACGTGGAGGCGGCGCGCGCGACGTTGAGCGCGCACGGCGTCGAGTTCCTCGGCGAGACGATCGACACGGGGGTGTGCCTGATGGGGTTCTTCTACGACCCGGACGGCAACGTCCTGATCCTGCACCGGCGGTACGCATGACGCGGAGATGGGCAGTCGCGGCGACCGCCGTCGCCGTGGCGCTGACAGCGGCGGCGAGCGCCCCAGCCAAGACGAAGTGGCTGTGCGGCCCAGGCGTCGAAGACGACCCGTGCCGGCCGAAGCTGACCGCGACGCGCTACGACGGCTGGGACACGCCGGTCGACCGCTTCACGTCGGGGCACGCGCGCGACCGCGGGGTCGACTGCTTCTACGTCTATCCCACCGTGTCCGACCAGCAGACCCGGCTCGCGAACAAGCGCGTCGACCCGGAGATCCGCTCGATCGCGCTGTATGAGGCCGCGTGGTTCTCGCGGGTCTGCCGCGTGTACGCGCCCGTCTATCGGCAGGCGACCGTCCCGGCGCTGCAGGCCGGGACCACGGACCGGCACGACTACCTGACCGCCTACGGCGACGTCGAGAAGGCGTTCGACGCGTTCCTGCGCCGGATCGGCCGCCACCGGGCGTTCATCCTGATCGGCCACTCGCAGGGCAGCTATCACCTGCAGCGCCTGATCCGCCGCCGGATCGACCACCGCCCGGCGATGCGCCGGCGGCTGGTGTCGGCGGTGCTGCTCGGCGGCGACGTGACCGTACGCAAGGGCTCGGACCGCGGCGGCGTGTTCGACCATGTCCCCACGTGCCGGCACGAGAGCCGGCGCGGGTGCGTGATCGCCTTCAGCACGTTCAACGCCACGCCGCCCGACGACGCGATCTTCGGCCGTGGCGGAGCGCGCGTCGCCGACTTCCTCGACCTGCCGCGCGGCGGGAAGCTCGAGACCGCGTGCACGAACCCCGCCTCGCTGACCCGCAACCGATCGCGGCCGCTGATCTCGGTGGTGCCGACCGAGCCGTTCGCCCCGGGGTCGCTGATCGCCGCCGGGATCTCGCTGCTGGGGCTCGACTGGCCGACCCCGGCGACGAACTTCGTCGAGAGCGAAGGCTCGTTCCGCGGCCGCTGCTCGCGCGCCGGCGGTGCGCACGTGCTGAGGGTCACGTCGCAGCCGGGGACGCCGGTGCCGAGGCCGTCGCCGACCCCGCAATGGGGCCTGCACCTCGCGGACGCGAACATCGCCCAGGGGAACCTCGTCGACATCGTCCGGCACCAGATCCGCGCGTACGCCCGCGGACGATGACGCGAGTCGGCATCGAGGACCTGCGCCACCGCGAGCTCACCGCCACCTGACGTATCGTGAGCTGATCATGGCCCGCAGCGCGTTGATCTTCGGCGCCCGCAACCTCGGGAGGGCGACGATCGAGACGCTCGTCGGCGCCGGGTGGAACGTGGCCGGCGTCGCGCGCTCGGACGCGACGCTCGAGGGCATCACCGCCGCGGGCGCGCTCGCCATGCGCGCCGACGTCACGGACACGACGAGCGTCACCGAGGCGCTCGAGCAGGCGGCGGATGCCAACGGCCCGCTCGACCTCGTGGTCAATGCCGCCTCCACCTACGGCGGCACGCGCTCAGGACCGTTCGGCGGCGGGCCACTCGCCGAGGCGGCGCCGGACGCGTTCGACTCATGGGCGGTCGCCCCGCCGCGCGCCGCGTTCACGTTCCTGTCGGCGACGGCGCGCTATCTCGTCGCGCAAGGCCGGCCGGCGACGATCGTCCAGGCGACCGGCGGCTCGTCGCGCCGCGCGATGCCCGGCCGCGGCCTGTGGGCGGCCGGCGCGTTCGGCGTCCGCGCGATCACGCAGGCGGCGGCGCTCGAGCTGCGCGAGCACGGCATCCACGTCGCGCTGCTGATCATCGACGCGGGGATCCAACCGCTCGTGGGCAGGCGCGAGGGCGTCGACCCCGCCACGCTCGCCGACGCGCACGAGATCGGCCACGCCATCCGGTTCCTCGCCGAACAGGGCGCACGGGCCGCCACGCACGAGCTGCAGGTCACGCCACTCGGCGAGCGCTGGGTGCCCTAAGGCGTCGCCGTCGGCGTGGCGGTGGGCGTCGGCGTCTCGGTGGCGGTCGCCGTCGGCGTCGGTGTCGCGGCCGGGCTGGGCGTGGGTGTGGGCGTGGCCGTCGCCTCGGGGCTCGGTGACGGCGAAGGTGTCGGCGTCGCGGTCGGCGTGGGTGTCGGCGTCGGCGTCGGCGCGACCTGGCCGCTCTCCTCGAGCGCCTTGTTGATCTCGTCCGTGACGGCGTCGACGAGGCCGAGCACGTCGGCCGGCGAGTCGCTCTCGTCGATCGCGTTCAGCTTCGCGAGCGCCGCGGTGAGCTTGGCGAGCAGCTCGGCCGACGGCACGGACTGGAGCGTGACCACGATCTGCTTGGCGATCGCGACCGTGAGGCACTGTGGGCAGTTGACATTGAGCGCCTCGGCGACGTTGATCGGCATGACCGTGTCGCTGCGGCCGACGACGAGCACGAGCTGGAACGAGACGGCGACCGTCGTGCACGCGTTGCAGCTCGCGAGCGCGTAGGCGGAGTTCGTCTCGTCGACCTCGTCGCCGTTCTGGACCGTGACGAGCGAGTACGCGACGTCGTACTGGACGCCGCCGTCGGTCGTGTTGACGGCCAGCGCCTGGGAGTCGTTCGGCCCGGGCTCCTTCGGCAGCTTGAACGGGAAGCCGGCGGCCGGAACCGTCGGGGTCGCGCCGGTGTCGGCCGGCGGCTGGAGCTTGCCCACGTCGCCGGTCTTCGGCGCCTGGTCGGAGACGATGACGGCGGGCTGCTCGCCGTCCTCGCCCTTGACCACGAAGATCGCGGGGCGCTCCTTGGTCGCGCCGCCCTTCGGGATCAGGGCGACCGCCAGATGCCGGCCCGGTGCGAGGGCGAGCGACATCCCCTGAGGCCGCGCCACGGTCGCCGGCGCCGAGACGGTGCGCGCCGCGCTCGCCAGCGTGCCGTCGTCGGTCGCGCGCACCGGCTCGTACTGGCCCGCCGGCCACCACGCCCACGCGAGCACGGCCGCGAGCGCGGCGGCCGCCGTCAGCACCACCGCCTGTCGTCCCGTCCGCCCGGAGCTCCAGCGGCGCGCACCGCCCGCGGTCGAGCGGACCAGCCGGGAAACCAGCAAGGCGGCGCCGAGCACCGGCAGCGCCAGCGCGACCAGTCGCGCGACCGACGCGACCAGATCCAACGGCGACTGGTCGGGCATCGCCGCAGCGAGCTGCGAGCCGCTCTCCCAGGTCGAGGCGGCGAGCTTCGGGAACAGCAGAATCGCGCTCAACGCCATGCTCAGCAGGATCGGGACGATCACGAGCACCCACGAGGTGACCAGCAGGCGCGCGCGCCCGGTGAGCGCCGACGGCTCGCGCCGCCGCCACGGGAGCAGGCGCCGCAGCGTCGGGCCCATGTGCGCGTAGAGGTCCGGCACCCCGGTCGCGTCGGACAGGATGTGGTAGCCGTCGGCCCGGATCACCGGGGAGAGGTTCTTGACGATCTCGAGCATCTGCACGGCGATCAGCAGCAGCAGCGCGTCGGCCCCCACGAGCGCCCATGCCGCGAGCGTGACGACGGCGATGACCGCGTTCAGGTAGATGCCGCCGAGGTCGGTGCGCAGGCGGTCGCGGCGCGGCAGCCGGTAGGCGTCGGTGACGTCCGTGTAGAACGCGGGCCAGACCATGTACAGGCCGGCGCCGATGCCGCCAGGCCGCCCGCCGCCGTACCGGCACGCGGCCGCGTGGCCGAGCTCGTGCACGGCGGCCGAGCCCACCGTCAGCCCGAGGACGAGCAACAGCAGCTCCGGGCGGTCGAACGCCTGCGCGGTCGCTGAGGCGACGCCCTTGTGCAAGAGCACGAACCAGAAGACGACGCCGAAGGCGGCGAGGAGCGGGACCAGCAGCCACGGCCGGAACAGGACCTGGAACGGCGCGGTGATGCGCCGCGTCACCGCCGGGTCGGTGAACAGCACCTTCCAGCGCAGCGCCAGCAGCGGGTTCAGACGCGGCGGCGCGTTGTGCTCGGAGCCGGCGAGCAGTCCGTGGCCGGCGAGCTTCTCGCCGAGGCGCACGACGTGCTCGTGGTCGACCGTGCGGCCGAGCCGCTTCGACATCGCCGCGGCGAGCGCCTCGTGGTCGCGCTCGCCGTCGATCGCCTCGAGCAGCCCGTACATGAGCGGCCCGAGCTGGACCACCTGCCCGTCGGCGCGGCGCACCAGCGCCGCGCCGTTCTTGTAGCCCGACCCGCTGACCTCGCCGAGCAGCTCCAGGCCCTCCGCGGGCGCGAAGGTGCCTGGAGCGCTGACAGCCGGCTCGAGCGTTGCGCTCACGCGCCGCGGTTACTGCTGGTCGATCGTCGTGTCCTGCTCGGCGGTCGCGTCGGCCGACACGTCGTCGAGGCTCTGGTTGATGTTGACCTGCTGGTCGGCCAGCGCCTGCGCGGTCGCGCCGTAGGAGCCGACATTCGCCGCGACGGCCGCGTCGATCGGCGCGGCGACGTTCGCGTTGGCTGCGACCGCGCCGTTGATCGGGGCGGTCAGGTCGGCGTTCGCGTGGATGTTGACGTCGGCATCGAGCAGGCTGCCGCCCTGCAGCAGCGAACCGACGCCGTCGGTCACGGGATCCGTCACGTCGGGCACGGCGCCGCCCGGCACGTCGGGCAGGGCATCGCCGGGCGCGGCATCGGGGGCGTCCGCCGCGGGCGCCGGCGCCGGAGCGGTGCCGGGCTCCTCCGGGTTCGCGTCCTGGGAGATGTCGGCGTGCTGCGGCGCGGTCGCCTCGGCGCTGCCGCTGATGCCCTGGTTGATCGTGCCGTGCTGCTGGGCGACGGCCGTCGCCTCGGCGTTGTCGCTGAGCAGGTTCGCGCCGGCCGCAGCCTCGATCGGCGCCGCCACGTTGAGGTTCGCGGCCGCCGCCAGATCGACGGGCGCGGCGAGGTCGAGCCCGAGGTCTACGTCCGCGTTGACGTCGAGCAGTGACATGACTTCCTTGTTCGGGAGCGCCGTTGCGTCCTCCGCCTCGATCTCGTCCATCGACACGCGTTCGAGGTCGTCACCCATCGCTAACTCCTATCGGCAGTGGTCAGCTTTTTGGGCGTTCTTCCCTCAGACAACCGGTGCAAACGCGGCCCGGCGCGTCAGGGCTGCTTGAGCGGCGCGCCGGCGGGCGCCTCGCGCAGGCGCTTGATGCGCTCGCGGACCTTGCCCGCGTCGCTCGCCTTGGGCTCGAGCGCCAGGTAGCGCTCGTACGCCTGCACGGCGCCGTCGACGTTCCCGAGCCGGTCGAGTGACGCGGCCTGGTTGAAGACGAAGGCGGCGAACGGCTTGAGGTCGTAGGCGGCGACGAACGCGTCGTAGGCGCGCTTGAAGTCGCCGAGCTGGTACGCGACCTGACCGCGGTTGAACCACTCGCGGGCGCCCTGGACGCCCTTGGCCGTGACGTCGGGGGCCTGGCTGGGCTCGTCCTCGGGATCGATCAGCGACGCCTCGGTGACCGGTGGGACTTGGCCGCGGAGCGTCTTGATCTTGCCGAGCACCTCCTTGGCGTCCTTGGCCTCGGGATCCAGGTACAGGTAGTGCTCGAATGCGTTGGCGGCGGCCGCGAGGTGGCGGCCCTTCTCGAGCGCCGAGCCCTCGTTGAAGATGAACGCAGCGAGCGGCTTGAGCTCGAACGCCTTGCGGAAGCTCGCCGCGGCGTACGCGAAGCGGCCGGCCGTGAACTGCGCCTGCCCGCGGTCGAACCACGCGCGGGCGCCCGCCTCGCCGGTCGCGGTGATCGGCGGCGCGTCGTCGTCCTCGCCCTCCGGCACCTGCTCGCCCCGCAGCTTCCGGATGCGGGACTTGACCTTCATGACGTCGGCGGTCAGCGGTCCGGCCGCGAGGTAGCGCTCGTACATCGCGGCTGCCTCGTCGAACCGCCGCAGGTGCTCGAGCACGTCGGCCTGGTCGTACAGGAACGTGGAGATCGGGTTGAGGCTGAACGCCTCGGCGAACGCCGCGAGCGCCTTCTCCCACTCGCGCTTGGAGTAGTGCGCGAGCGCCCGCTCGCGCGCCTTCTGCATCCCGATGATGTCGCCGCCGGTCTTGGTGTCCGGCGCCCGCGCCAGCAGCCGCGACACCGCCGCGTTGCCGATCTCGCCCTGCAGCCGCAGGACGGGGTTCCGCGGCGACGGCAGCGGTGTCTGGGCGGCGTCGCGACGATCCGCGAGTTCGCTGTGCCGGCGCATCGGCCAACCCTACCGAGCGTCAGACTCCGTCCCGTGAGCGTCCGACTGTTCACGTGGGAGGAGCGCCCCGACCTCGCCGAGCGCGGCCCGCCGTCGAGCGAGGTGTGGCCCGAGTACAACACCCACGGCGATGTCATGGAGGACTGGTGGGACCCGCTGCTCGACGAGCTGCCCGCGTACCAGTTCGCGCTCTACGACGAGGAGGCCGACAGCGTGCTCGCCGAGGGCCACACCGGTCCGCTGGCGTGGAACGGCGACGACGCCGCGCTGCCCGACGGGATCGACGCCGCGCTGCGGCAGGCGGTGACCGCGCAGCGCGAGCGCAGTCAGGTCGACACGCTGTGCGCGTTCGCGGCCGAGGTCGCGCCGGGCGCCCGCCAGCGCGGGCTCGCGGCCGAGCTGCTGCGCGGGATGGGCGAGCTCGCACAGCGTCACGGGCTGCGGCGGCTGATCGCGCCGGTGCGACCGTCGTGGAAGGAGCGCTACCCGCTCGCGCCGATCGACCGCTACGTCACCTGGCGCCGCGAGGACGGCCAGCTGCTCGACCCGTGGATGCGCCTGCACGAGCGGCTCGGCGCGCGCGTCGCGACGCCCCTCCCGCGATCGCTGCTGATCACGGGCACGGTCGGCGACTGGGAGAGCTGGACCGGCCTCGCGTTCCCGGACTCCGGCGACTACACGTTCCCGCACGGTCTCGCGCCCGTGACCATCGACCACGCGCGTGACCTGGGCACGTACTGGGAACCGAACGTGTGGATGGTGCACCCGGAGATCACGCCGCCGGACCCGTCGACTCGCGGATGACGAGCTCGGGCGCCGCCGGCTCGTACGGCGGCGGCGCCTCGCCGGCGATCGCCGCGAGCAGCTGGGCGGCGGCGCTCGCGCCGAAGCCCGCGTAATCGATCCGCACGCTGGTCAGCGACGGCGAGCCGAGCGCCGCCAGCGGTGAGTCGTCGAACCCGGTCAGCGACAGCGCGCCCGGGACCTCGATCCCCCGCTCGCGCGCCTCCGCGAGCAGCGTGGTGGCGAGCACGTCGCTGGTGGTGACGATCGCCGTCACGCCGTCGAGCAACCGCGGCGCGTGGACGACCGGCCCGGGCTCGACGCCGGCCGCGACGAGCGTCTCGCGCCACACGGCGAGCCGCGCCTGCACGTGCTCATAGTGCTCCGGGCCGCCCGCGAAGCCGATCGACTGGTGGCCGAGCGCGAGCAGGTGCTCGACCACGAGCCGCATCCCCGCCGCGTGCTCGGTCTCGACCGCCGGGAACGGGCACGGCGACACCGGATGGCCGGCGATCACGACCGGCAGGCCGGCGGCCTCGAGCATCGCGAAGCGCGGGTCGTCGACCTCGACGTCGCAGAGCAGGAACCCGTCGACCCGGCCCGCCGCCGCGAGCCGCTCGTACGCGCCCAGCTCCACTCGCTCGGCCACGCGCAGCACGAGATCGTGGTCGCTGTGCGCCAGCGTCCGCTCGACGCCGGCGAGGAAGCGCACGAAGAACGGGTCGACCTCGAGCTGGTCGACGGACCGCGCGAGCAACAGGCCGATCGCCCGCGCCCGCGCTTCGGTCAACGCCCGCGCCGACGCGCTCGGCCGCCAGCCGAGCTCCTCGGCCGCGGCGAGGATCCGGCGGCGCGTCTCCTCCCCCACACCGGGCCGTCCGTTGACCGCGAACGAGACTGCCGCCGACGACACGCCCGCGCGCGCCGCGACGTCGTCGATGGTCGGCCTCCGGGGTTTCTCCGACGCCATGGGCGGGGTATCGTCCCACATAGGGGCTTAAGCGCTTTAGCGACTTTGCGGGAGGACATAGAAGTGCGGATCATGCGACTCGTCGCCGCCACCACGCTGGCGGCGTTCACGATGGGCTCGGGCGTCGCCATGGCTGCGCCACCGGAGCTCTCCACCACCAATCAGCTCAAGACGCGCCGCTACGTCTCGGCGGGCGACCGCGCGTACATCATGGGCTTCGAGGACGGCAACTTCTACGCCCAGGGCTGGCACGTCACGGGCGAGATGGGCGGCGTGTGGACGCAGCCGCTCAAGCTCGTGGACGGCGTCTGGTTCTCCGTCGACGGCAGCTGGCTCGGCCCGGCCGAGAAGTTCACCAGCGGTTGGGGCTACACCCGCATGGACTTCCCCGACGCCTCCGGCCTGAAGGTCAGCCGCGTCGACTTCGCGCCGGACGGCCGCCGCGCGGCGCTGTTCGGCCTTCAGCTCCGCAACACCGGCGGCGCCAAGACCGTCGACATCGCGGTCGACGCGCACTCCGAGGTCATGTCGCACTACCCGTGGGCCTGGACGACGCCGAACTCAGGTGACTTCAACCTCGCCGACACCGGCGCGTTCCGCCAGGGGGCGCTCGAGTTCCACGACACCGGCACGCCGCACCCGAACGCCGGCGCGCACGACTGGGTCGCGCTCGTGGGCTCCAACCCCGCGCCGGACGGCGGCGACGCCGGCCCCGGCCACTGGGGTTCGCAGAGCGCCGCGGTCGTGTGCACGGCCGAGAGCCAGTTCTTCTGCGACGAGGGCCCGTTCGGCAAGGGCACCGGCGGCCAGCTGCGCTACCGGGTCAAGGTCCCGGCCCACAAGTCCAAGACGCTGTGGATCGCCGTCGCCGGCTCCGACAAGGGCACCGGCGCCGCGCGCACCGAGCTGCGCGGGGCGCTCGCCGACCCCGAGCGGGCGCTGGCCAAGAAGATCGCGAGCCGCGAGCGGCTGGGGAGCTACACGCAGCTCTCGCTGCCCGGCGACCGGCGCCTGGCGCGCGGCATCGACTGGGGCAAGCAGAACATCCGCGACCTCACCCAGCAGGCCGACGACCTGCGCATCCGCGACGTCAACGAGGGCAAGGACTACCCCGCCGCCCTCGGGACCGTCGACCACGCGCGCTGGATCGGCGCCGGCTACCCGGACTACCCGTGGATCTTCGCCACCGACGCCGAGTACACGGCGTTCGCGGCCGTGACCGTCGGCCAGTTCGGGGCGATCAAGGACCACGCCCGCGCGCTGCGCGACGTCTCGGAGATCCTCAACGGCGAGTCCGGCAAGGTCGCGCACGAGATCGTCGGCGACGGCTCGGTCTACTTCGGCAACCTCCAGCACGCCGGCAACACCGACGAGACGGCGAAGTTCCCGAGCCTCGTCGCGCTGATCTGGCGCTGGACGGGCGACGACGCGTTCCGCGACGACCTGTATCCGTTCGCGGTGCGCAACCTGCACTACATCGTCGAGCAGCTCGACACCGACGACGACGGCTGGCCGGAGGGCCTCGGCAACGTCGAGCGCGCCGGCATGGGCGAGGAGAAGCTCGACAACACCGTCTACACGATCCGCGGGCTGTTCGACCTCGCCGACATGGCGCGGGCGAAGGGCGACCGCGCCACCGCCCAGTGGGCCCGCGAGCACGCCCGCGACCTGCTGTCGCGCTTCGAGGACGCCTGGTGGTACGAGCCGGCCCTGCAGTACGCCGACTCGCTCGACGACCCGGGCGACGTGCAGGTGCACCAGAAGCACTGGATCGGGTCGACGCCGATGGAGGCCGAGTTGACCCGCGGCGGCCGGGCGCGGCCCGGCATCGCGAGCCACGAGCACGGGACGACCGCGCTCGAGGGCCGCGAGGACCCGTGCTATTCCGGCTCACGGCCGTACAACCTCGGGCTGTTCCATACGGCCTGCGGCGGCGGCCCGACGGGCGCCGGCGAGCGCACGATCTTCGGCCTCAACACCGCGATCCAGTCGGTCGGCGAGGGGAATTACGGCCGCCTGCAGGCGCAGAAGCGCTACACCGACGCCGAGGTCGAGCCGATGTTCGGCGAGCCCTACACGGGCGGCGACGAGGTCCACCACACCCCGGGCACGCCGGACGAGCAGCCCGGCGCGTCGCCGGAGATCTTCCCGTCGCCGGACTTCGACGGCGCCGGGCCGCGTGACGCGAACGTCGAGCGCTGCACGCGCTGCCGCTCGATGGTCATGCAGGCCTGGAACCAGTACGGGACGATGTGGCCGGTCGTGCACCAGCAGCTGGGCGTCCGGCCGGATCTCGGCCGCGAGCGCCTGACCGTGGTGCCGCAGCTGCCGTCCTCGTCGCCGATCGCCGGCGCGAACATCCGCCTCGGCGCCGGCCGTCTGGATCTCGTCCGGGCGTGGCGTGACGGCCGCCGCTACAGCACGACCGTGAAGGCCGGGCACGTGCCGGCGCGCAGGATGTGGATCGGGCACACCCTGCCGCGCAACGCATCGGTCGGTTCGGTGCGGCTCGACGGCAAGCGTGTGTCGTTCACGGCGCGGCGCACGAACCGCGGCCTCGAGGTCACGGTCGCCACGCGACCGGGCAACCACACGCTGGAGGTCAGGGCCGGCTAGGAGGGCGACCCGCTACCGGGCGGCGGCGCGGGCCGATGCCGCCGCCCGGTACACGTCCTCGTAGCCGCGGACGACGGCGTCGACGCTGAAGCGCTGCTCGCACGAGCTGCGGCAGTCCACGGGGTCGATCTCGTCGAGCCGGGTGAGCGCAGCGGCCATCGCGTGCTCGTCGTCGACGACGAAGCCCGTGCGGCCGTCCTCGACGATCTCGGGCGCGGAGCCCTCCGGGAACGCGATGACGGGCGTGCCGCTGGCGAGCGCCTCGACCATCACGAGGCCGAACGGCTCCGGCCAGCGGATCGGCATCAGCAGCGCCCGGGCGCCTTGGTAGAGGGTGCGCTTGGCCTCGGCGTCGGCCTCGCCGACGTACTCGATGCCGTCGCGGCCGAGGTGCGGCTCGACCTCCGCGGCGAAGAACTCCTCCTGCCCCGGCTGGACCGGCCCGGCGAGCAGAAGCCGAACGCCGGCCTCGCGCGCCGCGGCAATCGCCCGGTTCGGGCCCTTGTCCGGCGACATGCGACCGATCCACAGCACGTAGTCGTCCTTCTTGGGCTGGAACCCCCACTCGTCGAGCTCGATGGGGTTCGGGACGACCCAGCCGCCGCCCATCTCGGCCGGCGCGTCGTCGAGCTGCGCCTGCGAGATCGCGACGATGCATGCCTTGCGCCCGTGCTGGGCGTAGAACAGGCAGGCCGCCTCGTCGAACGGGCCGTGCAGCGTATGCACCAACGGCGTCACGACGCGATCGGCCATCGCGAGGGCGCTGTGGCCGACGTGGTCGTGAATGACGTCGTAGGCCCGCCCGTCGGTTGCGGCGGCGTCGATCGCTGCGAAGGCGCGCGCGACGTGGTCGACCTCGATCTGCGCCTTCTGGATCTCGTGCGGGTGGGCATCCTCGAGCATGGCGGAGACATCGGCGCGCGACTCGGAACCCGGCGCAGCGAACAGCGTGATCTCGTGACCCCGCTCAGCGAGGCCCTCGCACAGCAGGCGGACGACCTCCTCGATGCCGCCGTACGCCGGCGGAGGCACCGGAATCCAGGGTGGTGCGAGCATGGCGATACGCACGCCTGAGGTCTACCCAGCACACTCAGGTCCATGTTCCTCCCGCGCCGAATCGGGCACGCAGCAACCCGATGAGTCTCGAAGCTCCCGCCGCCCAACTCGAGGCGGCCCCCGGCACGCTGGTCAATCTTGCGGAGACGATCGTGACGAAGGAGGAGAACACCTTCGTCGTCGCCCGCCGCGACGGCTCCGTGCCGGTCGGCGCCGCGCATCCACTCGGGATCTACCGCGACGACTGCCGGTTCCTCTCCGGCCACGAGCTGTGCGTCAACGGCGTGCGCCCGCGGCTGCTCGTGGCGTCCTCCGCGCTCGGCTCGGAATCCGTGCACGAGCTCACGAATCCGCCGCTGCCGCTGCCAGGCGGCCGCGTGCTGCCGCTGCAGAGCCTGCAGTTGCGGTTCGAGCGCCGGATCGTCGGCGCCACGACGGTCGAGGAGGCGCTGCTCGTGCACTCCTACGACCGCGAGCCGCTGGAGCTCGACCTCGACCTGCTGCTCGACGCCGACTTCGAGCCGATGCTCGCGATCCGCGGCATCGTCGCGATCGGCGAGGCCGGGCACGTCGACGTCACCGACGTCCCCGACGGCCTCCGGTTCGCCACCCGTGGCCGGGACGGCTATCACCGCGCCACCACGGTCGTCGCCGACGGGCCGTGCGAGCCGGGCGAGCGCCGCGGCAGCCTGCGCTTCCGCGTCGCGCTCGAGCCCGGCGGCGGCGAGACGATCCGCCTGCGCTACGACCTGCACGAGGCGACCGAGCCACCGACGGCGCAGCCGGAGCTCCGCCCGCTGCGCGCCGCCACGCCGCCCGACCGCTGGCTGTCCGAGCGCACAGTCATCGAAAGCGACGACGAGCTCTTCAATCGCGTGCTACGGCGGTCGCTGCTCGACGTCCGGATGCTCCACTCCCGCTACGGCGACGACGGCTACTACGCCGCGGGCGTGCCGTGGTACGCGACGCTGTTCGGCCGCGACTCGCTGATCACCGCGACGCAGCTGCTGGCCTTCGATCCGCCGATGGCGGCGGGCACGCTGCGGGTGCTCGCCGCGCTGCTCGGCACCCGCGACGATCCCGAGCACGACGAGGATCCCGGCAAGGTGCTGCACGAGCTGCGCGTCGGTGAGGTGGCGAATCGCAACCTGTCACCGCTGGCGCGCTACTACGGCACCGTCGACGCGACGCCGCTGTTCCTCTGCCTGCTCACCGACCACGCGGACTGGACCGGCGACCTCTCGCTGTTCCGCGAGCTGCGCGCCGAGGTCGATGCGATGCTCGGTTGGATCGACGGCCCGGGCGATCGTGACCGCGACGGGCTGCTCGACTATCAACAGCGATCGAGCGCCGGCCTGCGCAACCAGGGCTGGAAGGACTCCGACGAGGGCGTGCTCGACGGCGACGGCATGCCGCTGGAGCCGCCGATCGCGCTCGTCGAGGCACAGGCCTACGCACTGCGCGCCAAGCGGCGCCTGGCGCGGCTGTTCTATCTCGACGGCGACGAGGCGCGCGCGCAGCAGCTGCTCCGCGAGGCCACCGAGATGGGCGAACGGCTCGAGCGCTTCTGGCTTCGCGAGCGCGGGTTCTACTCGATGGGGTTCGGGGCCGATGGGCGGCCGAGCACGGCGCTGGCGTCCAACCAGGGCCACCTGCTGTGGGGCCGCGTGCTCACGCCGGATCGGGCGCGCGCGGTCCGCGACGCGCTCATGTCGCCGGCGATGTTCTCCGGCTGGGGGATCAGGACGCTGGGCGAGGGCGAGGCCGGATACAACCCGGTCGGCTACCACCTCGGCACCGTGTGGCCGCACGACACGGCACTGATCGCGTTCGGCCTGCGCAAGTACGGCTTCGACGACGACTTCGCTCAGGTCTTCGAGGCGCTGCTCGACGCGGCCGCCAACGCGGATGACTATCGGCTGCCCGAGCTGTTCGCGGGCTTCTCGCGCACGGAGTTCGAGACGCCCGTGCCCTACCCGGTGGCCTGCCAGCCGCAGGCGTGGGCCGCCGGCGCGATCCCCTACCTGGTGACCGGTGGTCTCGGGCTGGTGCCGGACGCGCTGATGGGGCGGCTGCGGATCCGCCGGCCGTCGCTGCCGCGCTGGCTCAACCGCGTCGACGTGCGCGGGCTGCGAATCGCGGACTCGTCGGTCGACCTGCGCTTCGAGCGCACCGGCGCCGGCGGCCCGGTTGCGCTCGCCGATGTGCGGATCGAGGGCGAGATCGAGGTCGTGCTCGAGATCTCCGGACCCCGCTAGCGAGCGTCCCATTCGCCGGCCAGCGCCCAGCGGGCGCCGACCGTCCACGCCTGCATCCGGTTCGACAGCGGGATCGGCGCGACCGCGCCCTGCTCGGTGACCGCGTAGAGCTCGTGCGCGCGGCCGAGCTGGTCGAGCGCGGCGAGGACGCCCCGGCGCACCTGCTCGGCCTCGCGCGCGCGACCCGCCGCACGCAGGCCGCCCCAGCCGAGCCACGAGTCGAACGGCCAGACCGAGCCGCGGTGGTAGCTGTGCGGATCGAACACCGGCGACACGCTGGACAGCGTGCGCAGCCCGTGTGCGGTGAGGATGTCGGGCGCGCACAGCCGGTCGGCGGCCGCGTCGCGCGCGGCGGGCTCGAGCGCGTCCGCCCACAGCAGCCAGCCGAGCTGCGAGCCGGCGCCGCGCACCGGCGCGTCGCCCGCCTCGAGCGCCATCACGTCGGGCACGAAGTCGGTCGACAAGCGGGCGCGCAGAGCGTCGGCGCGTTCGTCTTGGCCGCTCGCGCGCAGCGCCGCGTACGCGACGGCCTGGGAGTCGGTGTCGGCGAGCGGCGGCTCGGGGACGTGGCCGTCGGGCCCGATGATCCCGTGCCCGGTCGTCGGGTCGAAGCCGTCGCGCCAGCCCTGCTGCGTGAGCGCGGGCCAGGTGCCTGGCGCGTGCCGGACGAGCCCGTCACCGCGGTCGAGCGCGCGCGCCAGCCAGTCCGAGGCCGCGTGCACGGCGTCGTCGGACACGACGCCGGGGCAGCGTGCCGCGAGCACGAGGAACCACGACGTCGCGTCGGCGGTGCCGTAGTAGGCGAACGGCCCGTCGTCGGGCCAGCCGAGTTCGACGAACGTCTCGGGCGCGCGGTCGCGGAACTCGTGCCCGATCTTGCCCGGCTCCTCGAGCGTCCCTGGGTGCTCGCGCGTGCCCTGCCGCGCCGCCAGCGCGCGCAGCGTCGCGTCGGCAATGTCGGGGCGGACGGGCAGCAGCTGCAGCGCGGTGATCAGCGAGTCGCGCCCGAACAGCGCGTGGAAGCGCCCGGGATCGCCCTCCTCGACCGGTGGCGTCGACGCGTACGGCCACCCCTCGTCGGACAGCAGCGCGTCGATCTCATCCATCGAGGACCACACCGCGCCACGGAGCGAGCGTGCCGGCGAACGGCTCGCCCTCGCCCGCGCGGTCGGCGGCGATCAGCACCGTCCCGCTGACGTCGAGCGACACCGGCTCGTCGGAGAGGTTGAGCGCCACGGTGGTGCCGTCGCGCCGCCACGCCCACGCCCCCTCCGGCGCCGGCAGCGTCTCGTAGCTGCCGCGCCGCAGATCCTCACGCTCGCGACGCAACGCGATCAGGTCGCGGACGAGGTGCAGCACCGAGCCCGGATCCTCGCGCTGTGCCGCCACGTTGCGCGACGTGTCCTCGAGCGGGAGCCACATGTCGGGCGCCGGCTCGTCGGTCCACGGCATCGGCGTGCGGCAGCCGTCGCGGTGCTCGGGCACCGGGTCCATCCGGCGGGCCTCCGGGACGTCGCCGTCCGTCAGCGCGAGCTCGTCGCCGTAGTACAGGAACGGCGTGCCGCGCAGTGTGAGCAGCATCAGCAGCGCGCAGCGGGCCTTGGCCTCGTCGCCGCCCGCCCACCGCGTCGCCAGCCGGCCCGCGTCGTGGTTGGAGCCCGTCCACACCGGCCACGCGCCGGACGGGAGCTTCTCCTCGATCGCCTCGACGATCGGCCGCAGCTCGCCGGCGTCGAGCGCGGCGTGCACGAACAGGAAGTTGAAGGCCATGTGCAGCTGGTCCTCGCCGTTGCCGTAGAACGGGATCAGCTGGTCGACCTCGAGCACGTAGGTCTCCCCCACGAGGATCCGGTCGCCGGACAGCGCCCGCCACCGCTTGAGCACGTCGTGGACCTCGGGACGGTTCATCGAGAACACCTGCTTCATCCCGAACTCGACGACAAGCGGATGGTCGTCGGGCGCGGCGACAGGATCGTCGCGCAGCTCGCGGTCGTTGACGATCGCGTGGCAGACGTCGATCCGGAAGCCGGCGATGCCGCGCTCGTGCCAGAAGCGCAGGATCGCGTCGAACTCGTCGCGCACCCCGTCGTTCCACCAGTTCAGGTCCGGCTGGCTGGGCAGGAAGTTGTGCAGGAAGTACTGGCCGGTGCCCTCGTGCAACGTCCAGGCGGACCCCTCGAACACCGAGACCCAGTTGTTCGGCGGCCCGCCGTCGGGCCCGGGGTCGGCCCACACGTAGTGCTCGCGGTGCGCGGCATCCCGCCCGGTGAGCGCGTCCTGGAACCAGGCGTGCCGGTCGCTGGTGTGGTTCGGGACGAGGTCGAGCAGCACGCGGATGCCGCGCTTGCCGGCCTCCGCGACAAGCTCGTCGAGGTCCTCCAGCGTGCCCAGATCGGGGTGCACGGCGCAGTAGTCGGCGACGTCGTAGCCCCAGTCGTCGTTCGGCGACGGCATCGTCGGATTCAGCCAGATACCGTCGATCCCGAGCCACTCGAGGTGGTCCAGATGGGCGGTGATCCCGCGCAGGTCACCGATCCCGTCGCCGTCGGAGTCGGCGAAGGAGCGCGGGTAGATCTGGTAGAGCACGCCCTCCCGCCACCACGACATTCCGGGGCAGGATACGCACCCCCGGCTCCGGCGTGGTTTGAAAGAACGATTTCTCGGGTTCCTTCGTGCCAGGGGCACCACGCAGATGGTGCGCGAACAGGGTACGTTCCTGCCCATAACCATCGGACCGAGGGGGAGATCGTGTCCAAGAGACTTTTGTTCCTGCTGTGCGCCGCGCTCGCTTGCGCGGTGTTCGTCGCCGCGTGTGGCGGCGACGACGACTCAGGCGGCACCGCCGGCACCAGCGAGACTGGTTCCACCGAGGGCGCCAAGACCATCGACGTCAAGGCGATGGACAGCGCGAAGGGCGAGGCCACCTACTGCTCCGGCAAGGACACCTCGGGTGACCTCAAGGAGACGATCGAGGAGTTCAACAAGGCCAACCCGGGCTCCACGATCAAGCTCACCGAGTTCCCGGAGGATGCGCAGCAGCAGCACGACCAGTTCAGCCAGCGCCAGCGTGCCAAGTCGCCCGACTGCGACGGCTTCGAGGAAGACGTGGTCTGGACGGCGGAGTTCGCACAGCAGAAGTGGCTGTACGACATGACGCCGTACATCGAGAGCCGCAAGGACGAGTTCATCCCGTCCACGCTCGAGTCGGTCACCTACGACGGCAAGAACTGGGGCGTCCCGAAGGTCACGGACGCCGGCCTGCTCTACTACCGCACCGACCAGGTCGACGCCGTGCCGGACACCTGGCAGGGCGTCTACGAAGAGGCCGCCAAGGGCGACGGCATCGTCTACCAGGGCTCGGCCTACGAGGGCCTGACCGTCGACTACCTCGAGCTCGCGTTCGCGGCCGGCGGCAGCGTCATCTCCGACGACGGCAAGTCGTCGACGATCAACTCGCCCGAGAACGTCAAGGCCCTGCAGTTCATGGTCGACGGCATCAAGGACGGCGCCGCGCCGAAGGCCGTGACGACGATGCAGGAGGAGCCCGCACGCCGCGCCTGGGAGGCCGGCAAGGCGACGTTCATGCGCAACTGGCCGTACTGCTACGCGCTGTCGCAGCAGGCACCCAAGGTCAAGGGCAAGTTCGCCGTCGCGCCGTTCCCCTCGTTCGAGGGCGGCGAGAAGGCGGCGATCCTCGGCGGCCACAACATGGTCGTCTCGGTGTACTCGAAGAACCCGGGCCTGATGCTCAAGTTCATCGACTTCGCGACCTCTGCGGAGCGCATGAAGCGCAACGCGGTCAAGTACTCCAAGGCCCCCGTGCTGAAGGAGACCTACCAGGACGCCGACGTCCAGAAGGCACTCCCGTTCGCGGAGGAGCTGCAGCAGGCGGTCGAGCAGGCCAAGTCACGGCCCGTCTCGCCGGTCTATCCGCAGATCTCCGAGGCGATCTTCAAGAACGTCAACGAGGCCCTTTCCGGGCAGGCGTCGCCGGAGGACGCCCTGAAGAAGGCTGACGACCA
>Ga0111538_10002389_pt1 | contig 26422 bp, 17 predicted proteins | sample SoiMethybrSBSTD1_FD_79669 | JGI IMG/M metagenome (GOLD analysis project Ga0111538, IMG submission 79669) | Bulk soil microbial communities from a Populus tree surrounding site in Tennessee, USA - Soil MetaG P. TD hybrid SBSTD1 (version 2)... | ecosystem: Environmental > Terrestrial > Soil >...
ATCGACATGCAGCCCAGGCCCAGTGCCGACACTTCCAAACCGTTTCCAAGCTTCCGCTTTTCCATTGCTGCGCTCTCCTTCAAGGTCGAGACAACGTAATGCACGATCGGCGCTTGCGCAAATAACCCGCTCCCCAGGATGGGGTCGGCCTGAGCCAGCCCGGCGAAACGAATCTCGCTGTCTTCGACGTGGCCGGACGGCGCATTCTGGACCTGGCCAACGGAAACCTCGAGCCGGGCGTGTATCGATCGCAGTTCGATGTCCCAACAGAGAGCGGAATTCCACCCTCCGCAGGCGTGTATTTTGTTCGCTCGAAACCGGCGGGAAGACGATGACGGAGAAGGTGACCGTGCTTCGGGCGCGGTAGCTGCGCTTCAGTTCGCTCGCCGCGCAATCATCAGAATTGCCGCAAGCAACAAGAGCGCGCCGATCGGCACCAGCAAGATGAAGAGTCCGGGATCGCCGGCGTAGAACACGACCCCACCCAGAAAGAATCCCGCCGGAAGAAGAATGGTCGCGCCGAGTAGGCAGCGTGAGGCCAACGTGCGACTTCCCGAAGTCAGAGCGGAGCCGCTGCGCAGCGTAAGACCGAACGCGATGTTGACCAGCGAGAGAAGCGTCCCGTGCGCGTGGCTCAATGTCCAAAGCTCGCGCCGCGTCTGATTCGCGACAGCCATGTACCACTGAACTTTGAAACCATTGAATGCTTCGAGGAGAATGCCGAGGGACAGAAAGAAAAGAAGCGACCACCAACCCAAGCGCAAGTGCCGGCGTGCGCTGGTCGCCGCGCCTTCGCCGGCAACCGGCGGCTCCTTGCCCTTCGGCATCGCGGTGGGATCCGCTTTCGCGGTTCGAACGCTCATTCTCTCAAGTCCACGATGCGGTCATCGCGCATCTGTGCGAGACGAGCAAGAACAGGCTCGTTCAGCGTGCCCGAAGCATTGACCAGAAGCATCGGACCATGTCGGTCCAATTCACCCAATTCGCCGGATCGAATGGAAGCCCAATGCGATGCAACGCGCGCCGCTGCCTTCTTGCGCTCTTCCGCGGAAGACACGAAGTCATATTGGAAGTCTTGGAACGTTTCCAATCGGCGCAGCGAGCGGTGGGCGATGAAGCGCACGCATGCGTACGGATCATCGAGCAGAGGACCCAAGTAGATGAAAAGCCAATCTTCGCCCGACGCTTCCTTCGCGAGCTCCCACCCCATGTGCCAAGCAATCAGCGCTCGTTGACAGGCATCGCCGGTGAGAACCCAAAGCACGTCGGCGGACACCGTCTCTTGATCCGCCGTGAGCGCAACGGGTGGCTGGCCGTACCACTCCTGCAAATGATCGGCGGTCCAACGCAGAGTCTTGTCCATGTGACAGAGGTTGCAGGCGTTCGGCCGTCCCGTCTCCACGCTGCTCGCCACGCTCGGGCTGCTGATCAAATGGCTTCGAATCGCCTTCAATAATCCGTAAGTCGTGTGCGGCATGTGGCAGTTGTAGCAGAGGCTCGCGTCGGATCCGGCAGCATGGTGGGAGTGCTCGTGAACTTGCGTTCGATACTCCGCATGGCAAGTGAAGCAGGCTTCATTTCTCTCCATTCCGGCGGCGAGCTGGTCATTGGGATTGCTCTGGTGCATAGAGTGGCAAGTCAAGCAAGTCAGCTGGCCGGTTCTCATGCACGGCGATTCCAGCATGGCATTCGCTTCCCGCCCGGACACTCGCGCTTGTCCGTCCGGCCAGAAGCGCTCTTCCAAGAACGTCGCATTCTGCTTGCCGATGTGATGCGACAGATCCGGCCAATCGACGCGCTCCGCCGCCGTCATGTTGCGATCGCTCGTGCGCAGGATCATGCGCGTCTTCTTCAAGTCACCGCCGGCCCGAAAGCGCTCTCCACGGAATCGAGGATCCGTTCGAAAGACATTCATGCAGTGACATTGCGCACAAACGGAGGTGGCCGATTCCGCCGGAAGGCGCGATGGATTGACGATCGTCGGATCGTGGCTCTTGGTCAGGTGATACCAGTAGCGACGGTAGGGATTCTGATTCAGGCGAATGTGTTCTTCCGCCGGGCCATGGCAAGCCTCGCAAGCAATTCCGAGCTCCGCTGCTTCCGGCAAATAGATGCTTCCCGTTGGATCCAGACCGGACTCGCCGCCTGTTGCATGACACTCCACGCAGTTGTTGTGCCATGTGCCGTATTGCGGCGGATAATCGGCCGGTCTCAAGAAGACGTCTTCGCGCGGAGCCCAGCGTCCCTCCTCCCGCAACCAGACGAATGGGAAATTGAAAAGACGTCCGTCCTTCTTGCTGGCCGTCCAGTACGTTTGCATGTGGTGCGAGCCAGTCGTCATGACGATGCGCGACATGGCGCGCCGCGGGCGCTTCGCGGAACCCGGATCGTAACCTTTGTCGATCAGGTCGCGTTCCCAGTCGGGATCATTGGCTTCCACCCAATACTCGTCACCGCGCCGTTCGAGAACATAGTCTCTGCCGCGCGATTGCAAATGCACGCCTTCGAAATCCCCAAGGACTGCAGCGGGAGTCGCAGCCTGCGTCATGGTGCGATGGAAGGAGTCGTGCCAGGTGGAGTACTGCGAAGGATGGCACGGCTTGCACGTGGCGGAAGTAACGAAGTGTTGCGAAGGCTGCGCCGGCTTCGGAAGTCCCGCCGCGAGTTGCTGGGAAGAGAAAAGGCGTCGATTCGACGCGCGGGCCCAGGTCATCGCTCCGATCGCGGCCAGGACGAGGATGCCCAAGGCCAGCAGTCGGCCAGTCTTTCCCGATCGCCGCAGGAGGGGTGCGACGCCAACGGCCACCGCGACAAGCACGAGGCCGATTTGCAATGGCAGCGCGTCAATCGTCATCACGATTCTCGAGCTGACACGACTCTCGACCCAGACCTCAAGGTCGGAGCTATCCTAGCATTTCGAGAGTCCCGAATTCGAGGGGTGGCAAGCCGATAAATTTAAAGCCGTTCACTCCGCCCCAATCCTTAACCCCGGCCCAGTAACGTTTGCTTTTGGCTCTTGATCAAGACTGCGGCCAGGTCCGTTTCGGGGTTCTCGGGCGGCAAGTACTTCGCATGCGGGACTCGTAGCGGAGGAAGCTCGCTCGGCAGCCATTGCTTGCCGACATGCGTCGTCACCGCCTTGTCCGCCAAGAGGTATCCATGATTCATGAGCACGCCGATCTCCATTTCCGAAAACGCGTCCAAATCCGTTCGAATTTCGGCGATGAAGTCTTCGGCAAAGTCTTTGGAATAGCCGAGCGAGTCTCCCTCCCCATATCGTGATCGCGCGCTTCCGACACCGAAATACGCTCCCTCCATCACGCCGGCTTTGAAATTCGAGATGAGCCAGCGCTTGCGCAGCGCGCGCGCTTGATTCTGAACCACGGCGACATAGCGCTGCACTCTCCAGACAAGTCCTCGGTCGGATTCCCCTTTGAAAAGCCCGCCACCATCGGAAACGATCACTAATTGATGATCCTTCCACACCGGTTCCGTTCCGAGATTGTCGTAGTTCCCGCCATCGTTCAGCGGAATACTCTTGATGATCTGATCCCAAGCATCCTTCTGTTCTCGTCGCGCCGTCCCGCCGCGGAACTTCATGTTCTCCGCCGGAATCCTCATCGGATTGAAGATCGGCGGGAAGCAGCTCGAGGCCGCCACCGCCTTCGCGAGCTTCCAATCTTCGGGGGTGGGCGCTACTCCCAATTGATAGTCCGAGACTTTGTCTTTCTGAAATTCCCAATTCACGCCGAAGCCAAGCTCGGTGGCGCAGATGGCGAACTCGGGAGAAGGCGGCAGCTCGCGCAATCGAAGATCGGTGAGGCCTTTCTCATATTGCTTGGCCAGCTCTTCGACCGCGGCGGAGGAATTCCTCCAATTCCACGGAAGGAGGCGCTTGCGGATTGCCCTCGTGCGAATGTTGGTTCGAGTGAAGTCCTCGAGCGGCTTCTCGACGAATTCCTCCCATCGCGTCAGCCACTCTTGAGGATGGCGCGCCATCGCTGTCGCGAGCTGCGCGGCGGTAATGCTGCCGCCGGAGACGGAGCTGATGGTGCGAAGCTCGGGATGAGTAAGAAGGCCCAGTTCCTTCAACCTGCGCAGGGCGCCCAGATGAAAGAGGGTGGCGCGATATCCCCCGCCCGAAAGGCAAATGCCGATCCCGCGGCGTCGTGTTTGCGGAAGATAGGTTTCTTCGACAGGAGGCTTGGGATCTTTCAATTCGCTTGGATGCGGCGTGCCGTTTCCAATTCGCTGCCGGTTTCGAGTCCCGAGAAGCAAACGCCGCTTCGCAGAGATCTTGGGTTCCACATTCAAGATTGTCGACGGGGAAGAAATGGGGCTTGAGAAGCATGCCGCGGCGTTCTCTATATAAGGAGAGGGACTTCGCCGGATCAGCAACATCGCCGGCTCCCACGATTGTTGGGGTTTTTCCCCCACACGGCCCTGGGGCTTCCCTCAGCCCGACGACGCTTGCGTTCGATCAAGCGATGCAATGCCATCACATTGCTAAGAAACCACGTGAATCGCATCTGGTACGACTGCTGCATATGCCTGTGCATCCGGTGGTCCCGGTCTGTAGCGGGACAAACATACCGACATCTGCAACTGCAGCCCTGGAGGCCTTTCGACATGAAGCGTTTTCTTCCCGTACTTCCGCTGGCACTGGTCGCACTGACGACCGGGTGCTTCAATGACGATTCCAGCTCGAATCTGCTGGCGCCGAAAGAAGAGTCCAGCAAGAGCGAGGGAACCCTACGCGTCCGTCTCACCGACGCGCCCTATCCGTACTCCTCGCTTTCGTCCGCCGACATCACGGTGGATGCCGTCGAAGTTCGCATGAACGGCGCGTTCCATACGCTTCCCGTCGATGCCGCACCGGTCGCCATGAATCTGCTCAGTCTGCAGAATGGCGTGACGGAAATGCTCGTTGATACGGTCATGCCGGCCGGCAACATCGATCAGATCCGTCTCATCATCAGCTCCGCCAGCGTTACGCTGAGCGATGGCCGCGTGTTCGATCTCCAGATTCCCAGCGGCGAATCAAGTGGGCTCAAGGTTTTCGTATCGCCCAGCGTGCAGGTCTCCGAACATCTCACGACTGAGCTCTTGCTCGACTTTGACGTGAGCCAATCGTTCGAGCCCATTCCGGCTTCCGCGAAGAAGGCGGAGGACATCAACCGCTTCAAGTTCCATCCCGTGCTGCGCGCCGCGAACGTTTCTCAAACGGGAACGGTTGCCGGTCACGTGTGGAGCGACGCAGGCACGCCGTCCAACTTTTCGGATGACACGTTGATCGTCGGTGCGTCGGTCAACGTCATGAGCTCCGATTCGTCGCTGAGGGAAGGTGGAACGGCGACCAGCGACCAAGGCTTCTTCAGCGTGTCGGGTCTGAGCGCAGGATCTCATCTGGTTCACGTGGAAGCGACGGGATTCAATCCCGTGGACCTGAGCGCAGACGTCACCGTCGCGAACACGACCAGCAAAGAGATCCGCTTGAGCCGTACAAGTGGAGGATCCGGACCTCGGCCGCCTAGCAGTGTGAAGTAATCCGCGAGGGACCGCGCTCACGACCGCGGTTCCTTCATCCAGGGCGCGAGAACCAGGGTCTCGCGCCCTTCTCCTTTTTCCCTCCTGAGACTCATCTCACAAATCCGCTGATAATTCCGAGCATCCGTTGGACATTGCCGCGCCCTCTCCTTAACCTCCTGCCCGCTCGTCTCAAAAAAGCCGGCTTCGCCCGGCAGGAGGTTTTCCATGAGCGCGCGAGGCAACTCCCCGTTGGCCGCTTCGCTTGTTTCGTTCGTTTGGATCTTGATTGCAACCGCCACCATGAATGCATTCAGTCTCACCGTCGCGCATGCCGCCTCCGCGCCCGAAACTCCCGCAGAGATGGTGGCCACTTACAAAACGCTGGCCGATGTCATCCTGGGCGCGAAGGAAACGGAAGCGAATCTCGTTCGCTCCATTTTGGCGGCGACGAATGCGCACGCCGAGGTCGAGCTGATGCGCGCGAAGAAGGCCATCGCGGCCAACGACACCAAGGGCGCGCAAGCTGCGATCGAGAATCTGGCCACCGATGTCGGACAGCTGGCCACGGAAGGCGATAACTCGGTCGCCGGAATCCGCAAGCGCCTGCTCGAGGGCGGACATCACCACAATGCCGCCGGCGAAGCGCAGGGAATCTTCGACGAAGGCTATGTGATCGTCACTCGCGCCGCGAAAAAGACATTTCTCGAATCGTCCAAGGCGATCGCCGGAATGGCCGGGTCGCCGAAAGCCGACGCGCTCGACGCCGAATGGAAGAAGGTGCAGGCAACCTATTCCGAATTGATGCCCAAGAAATAGAGGAACGAGTCTGCCGATACAGCTTCGCAGGATGGCGATCGCGACACTTACGCAACATCGCTTCGCCGCGATCGCCATGTGCACCCTGTGTGTGATTCCGCTCGGAGCCGTGCCGGTTGCGGCATTCCACTTCGTCGATGTTGCGGCGCAGTCGGGATTGACCTCCGTGCTGCACGCCGGCCGACCGGGCAAAGATCATCTCTTGGATTCCGCGGGGTCGGGCGTTGCCTTCTTGGATTACGACGGCGACGGCCGCCTCGACGTCTATCTCGTGAATGCGTGGCTGCTCGACGGATCAAAGGTCGTCGAACGCGGGCGTAACTCCCTCTATCGCGGCCGGCCCGACGGAACGTTCGAGGATGTCACCGAGCGCGCCGGCGTGGGCGGCGAAGGTCAATGGGGATGCGGCGTCGCTGTCGCCGATTTCGACGCCGACGGCCGTCCCGATCTCTTCATCACCAATTTCGGCCCGAACATTCTCTATCGCAATCGCGGCGACGGAACGTTCGAGAACGTGGCTGCCAAGGTCGGCCTGGAATCTCCCGCTTGGAACACGGGCGTCGCGTTCTTCGATGCCGATACCGACGGCGATCTCGACGTCTACGTCTGCTCTTACATTGATTGCACCTGGGACGATGTTCTTCACGCGAAACGCACTCTGGATTGGAAAGGCAAGGCGAAAGTCGCGTTCGGTCCGTTCGGCTTGGAAGGTGCCCCGGATCATTTCTTTCGTTCCGAGCACGGCACCCGCTTCACCGACGCGACGGTCGCTGCCGGATTTGCCGATCGTGGCCTCGCCTTTGGATTTGCCGCCTGCGCCGCCGACTTCGACGGCGACGACGATGTCGACTTGTACGTCGCCAACGACTCCGATGGAAATTATCTCTATCGCCAAGAGGAAGACGGGAAGTTCAAAGAAGTCGGGATCATGTCGGGATGTTCGTTGGACGGCAACGGCCGCTCCCAAGCGAGCATGGGAGTTGCGGTGGCCGATGTCGTCGGCAAAGGCCCGCTCGATGTGTACGTCACGAATTTCTCGGAAGACTTCTCCACACTGTTTCGGGCAATAGGCGGAGGCTTATTCGAAGATGCGAGCAAAGAGACCGGCGTGGGGCCGATCACTTACATGCCGATGTCCTGGGGCACTGCGTTCGGCGACTTCGACAATGACGGCGATCTCGATCTCGTCGAAGCAAACGGGCACATCTATCCGCAGATCGATGCGCATCCCAAGATCATGGGAACGTATCGCCAGAAGAACACGTTGATGGCGAACGATGGCCGCTCTGCCCGCCCGCAGTTTCGCGACGTCACTTCGCAAGCCGGCTCTGGATTCCAAGTCCTTGAATCGAGCCGCGGGCTGGCCACTGGCGACTACGACAACGACGGCGATCTCGACATCTTGATTTCGAATCTGGATGCGCCGCCCACGCTCCTGCGCAACGACAGCCCCGGCGGATCGTGGCTCGTAGTGACTTGCGTGATCCCGAAAGGACCTTCGCCGCCCATCGGCACTCGGATCACGGTGAAGGCAGGAGGCCAGGTGCAGCGGCGCGACATCGCGTCGAACGGATCATTCCTGAGCTGCCACGATTCGCGCGCCCACTTCGGTTTGGGCTCCATTCAAACCGTGGACGAAGTCGACGTGCGTTGGCCGGACGGTACTCACACCGTGAAACACAAGATCGCGGCGCGGACGTTTCTGACCATCACCAAGGGAACCTGAGCGGCCGCCCTGTCCGTGACGCACCGAGGCTTTTCTTGCTTCCTTTTGCATTCATCGACACTGGCTCTCCGTCAAGCTCGGTCGCAGTGGCAGCTCACCTCGAAATCCCAGGCTGGCTGTATTTTCCATTCGCAGCGCCACCACCAACCATCATAGACTTGGCCTCGTAATCTCAATGAATTGACTTCGACTGAGGCTCCTGGGGCGGGGCTCAGACAACTGTGGAGGCACTGACATGAAGCGTTTTCTCCCCCTATTCGCCGCTCTTGCGCTCATGGCAACGACGGCGGGATGCTCCGACGACGATTCCAGCAACAATCCCGGAAGCGGCGCCGCCAAACTGAAGATTCATTTGACGGATGCACCGTATCCGTTTTCGAGTATCGAGAAGGCGGAAGTCGTCATCGAGAGCGTCGTCGTTCGCGTCGACGACGAATTCCATACGCTGGATGTCGAGGATGCACCTCTCAAGGTGAATCTTCTCGACCTGCAAGGCGGCGTCACCAAAGAGCTCGTCGAAACCGAGGTTCCCTCGGGCACCATCGATCAAATTCGTCTCATCATCAGCTCAGCATCGGTCACGCTCACCGACGGACGCGATTTCGATCTCAAGATTCCCAGCGGGGAATCCAGCGGGCTCAAGGTCTTCATCTCGCCGCCCGTGGTGGTGGACGGAAGTCTCACGACCGAGCTTCTCCTCGATTTCGACGTGAGCGAGTCGTTCAAGCCAATTCCCGCCTCCGCAAAGAAGGCGAACGACATCCGGAGGTTTCAATTCCATCCCGTTCTCCGGGTTGCGAATCTATCCACGACCGGAACGATTTATGGCAACGTGTGGAACAATAATGGGACGTCCGAAGATGAGTCCGATGACACGCCGATTGTGGGAGCATCGGTGACCGTTTTGGATTCCGAAGACGGAGCGGTTTTGGGCAGTACCGCGACGGATGATGAAGGTTCCTACCGCATCTCCGGTGTGAAGGAGGGAACTCATCTTCTTCGCGTCGAAGCGGATGGATTCGAAAAGGTCGAAAGGCACGCCGACGTCATTCCCGCGAACCAGACTCGCATCCAGATTCGAATGTCTCCTACCGGCGGCGAAGTCTCGAGAACCTCGGTGGAAATCTCGTCCTAGTTCAACCAAAACACCCGCAATGGGGCGACCTCCCCCTGCTGAAAATGCAGGGGGAGGTCGCCGGTCGTATTGCGATCAGAGCATCAAGCTGATACGATGGCCGGCCTTGCCCGCCGGAAAACAGAAATGTATATGCTTCGAGCCTTGTGATTCCGGCAGTCGCACTGATCAAGATGAATTCCCAGTGATCTTTCCGGAGTCAAGCCTTGGCGGCGACGGCAAACCACCCCGATGCGACCTCGCTCCTTCTCGAAACGACGCAAGGATCGGCGCACGCGGTCGATGATCTGCTGTCTTTGGTCTATAACGATCTTCGCCAAGCTGCAGCGCAACTCCTTCGCAACGAGCGTCGGGACCACACCTTGCAGCCCACCGAGCTGGTGCATGAGGCGTATCTCCGGCTGGTAGACCAAACCCGGTGTGAGTGGCAGAACCGCGCGCATTTCTTCGCGGTCGCGAGCCGGGCCATGCGCCGGATCCTCGTGGATCACGCGCGGCGGCGCGGAAGCCAGAAGCGAGGCTCGGGGCAAACGAAGCTCGATCTCGATGAAGCCTTGATGGTGGGCTCGGAGAGCGCGGACGAGCTCGTGTTGGAGCTCGAAGATGCGCTGTCCAACCTGTCCGTGCAGTATCCCGAAGCGGCCAGAATCGTGGAGATGAGATTCTTCGGTGGGCTCACCCACGACGAGTGTGCGTGCGTCATGGGCTTCTCCCGGCGTACGGCAACTCGTCATTGGAGCTTCGCGCAAACGTGGCTCTACCGAGAGATCGGCAATGCGCGATCGGGATGAGACCGCCGCGGGAAGCGCGGTCGAGATCTTCGGAGCTGCGCTGGAGTTGCCGCCGGAAAGCCGAGCCCATTATCTCGCCCGAGCGTGCGGCGGAAACTTACCTCTTCAAGCAGAAGTCGAATCGCTGCTTCGAGCGCATGCCGGCGGCGGAGCAGACTTCCTCGAGCAGCCCGTACGGATTCCACCATCCTCCGAGATGTTCGCAAATCTCATCGGCGGAGCGGTCGTCGGTACGCGACTGGGCTCTTATCGACTGGTGGACCGATTGGCCGTGGGCGGAATGGGCGCGGTCTACTTGGCGGAAAGAATCGACGAGGCTTACGAGAAGCAAGTCGCCATCAAGCTGATTCATCCGGGACTCTGGGGTTCGGACGCGGTCGCTCGCTTCCGCCGAGAAAGACAGGTCCTTGCCGATCTCGAGCATCCCGGGATCGCCCGTTTGATCGATGGTGGATCCATCGAGAGCGACCAGCCTTATCTGGTCATGGGGTACGTGGACGGCCTACCGATCCACCGCTGGTGCGAGGAGCAAAAACTCGACGTCGTCGCAATCTTGAATCTCTTCATCGAGGCGTGCGAAGCGGTCCTCTACGCACACCAGAATCTCGTGATCCATCGCGATCTCAAGCCGGGAAACATTCTCGTAGATCGCTCGGGACGCGTGAAGCTTCTCGATTTTGGAATTGCCAAGGTTCTCGGTGAACCAGGCACAGCGGATCGCGACGATCTCACGCGCACTTCCATGCCGCTCACGCCTCGTTATGCAAGTCCGGAACAGGTGGCCGGAAACCGCATGACAACGGCCACGGATATTTACAGCTTGGGTGTCATCCTCTACGAGCTCATTACCGGGAGCAGCCCATACGATTTGCAAGGGAAGTCTCCCACGCAGATCGCGAACATCATTACCCATGTGGATCCAGTTCCACCCAGTCGCGCCGCGAAGCCCGAGGCCCGTCGTATTCCCGGCGACCTCGACATGATCGTTCTGAAAGCGCTTCAAAAGGATCCCGCGCGACGTTACTTGACGGTGGAAGAGCTCGCTGCCGACATCCGCCGCCATCTCGCCGGGCTCCCCGTCCTGGCGCGCCCCGACACGCCCGCGTACCGGCTCTCGAAATTTGTGACGCGCAACAAAGGGTTGGTTGCAGCGTTCGCCGCCGTGTTCCTCATCATCGTTGCTGCCTTGGTGGTCAACATTCGAGAAAGCCGCCACGCGCGCAGCGCCCAGCGCGAAGCGGAATGGAAGGCGTACGAGGCTTCGTTGGCCGCGGCGGAGTCTGCGTTGCGGGCCGCGCAAGTTGGTGAGGCGGAGCAGCACTTGGAGGCGGCACCAGCACGACTTCGCTCTTGGGAATGGAATCACCTCCACACACGTCTCGACCGAAGTCGAACGACGTTTCAGGCCCACGATCAGGGAATCACGCGGATTGTTCCCCTGGACGGAAATCGATTCCTGACCTCATCGATCGACAGCACGCTCAAGATGTGGAGTGGAGCCGGCGGGGATTTGCTGCAAACCTACGGGCCATTCAGCGCGGAAGTGGAGTCGGTCGCGCCGCTCAAGGGAAGTGCCGTTGCGGCGATTGGCTTGAACAATGGCCGAGTTCACCTCGTCGATCTCGGCGACCGGTCGGTTCGGGAGCTGCTTCCGGCAGGTCCAGCGTGGGCGTTCGTCTCGGCGAACAGCGATGGAACCAGGCTGGCCTGCGGTTTCTTCGATGGCCGTGTTCGGGTTTGGGAAATGCCTTCGGGGAAATTGATTGCGAACTGGAAGGCGCAGCCCGGGCTCGCGTTGCCGGCGTACTCGCCGGATGGAACGCTACTGGCCGTCGCAGGCGGGAACGGAGAGCTCATTTTCTACGATGCGCGCTCGCATGCACGGCTGAAAGATTGGGCGGCGCACGAGCGACGTATTTACAACATGGCCTTCAGCCCCGACGGCAAGTGGTTGGTGACGGGCTCGATGGATCAAACTGCGAATGTTTGGGACGTGCAGCGCCGGGCTCTGGTGCGTACGTTTCGCGAGCATCGGGCCACGGTCGGCGCAATCGCATTTGATCCGGATGGAAAGGACGTCCTGACCGCGGCGGGTGATAACCGCCTCTTACGTTGGGATCTTTCGAGCGGAGAAGTGCAAGGCGAATTTCGCGGCCATCGCGTGGATGTTTCCGCACTCGCTTCGAGCTCCGATGGAATGCATCTCGTTTCCGGAGATTGGAGCGGCGGCGTGAAGTCTTGGGACTGGACCACCGACGACGTGCGTACGTTTCGAGTGACCACCGATTGGCTCGTGCCCACGATCTACGATGCCGCCTGGGATCCTCAAGAAGCGCGACTCACCTGCGGCAGCACGGATGTCTTGACACACATTTGGAATCGCAACGGGACCGAGTGCGGCGAATTGCGATCGGACCAACCTTGTCGGGCCGTCGAGTATTCCCAAGACGGGTCGCTTCTCTTCGCCGGCAACGACCTCGGCAAGCTACTCGTCTTCGGCAACGAGCCGTCGCAATCGCGATCCCTTCCCATTCATCAAGGGCCGATTCTCGCGCTCTCCCTCGATCCGACCGGAAACATTCTGGCCACCGCATCGGCGGACTCTTCCCTGAAACTCTTCTCGGTTCCCGAGCTCGAGCTCTTGCGCGAGATCCGCGGCCATGAGGGCGCGGTTCAGGACGTCGAGTTCTCGCCCCATGACAATGACGTGCTCGCTTCGTGCAGCGCGGACGGCACGATCCGGTTGTGGTCCGCGTCGACCGGGCAGTCGATCGCGGTCGCTCGCGCCGGAGATTCTTCCGTGAATGACGTCGCCTTCAAGGCGTCCGGAAAGACATTGGTCTCGGTCTCCACCTCGGGTCAGGTTCGCATCTGGAATGACCAGCTCCAACCGCTCGCGTCACTCCCCTCTTCCAGCTCGAAAGTGAATGCGGTGGCCTGGAGCCAGAGTGGGTCGCGCATTGCAACCGGAGGCTCCGATGCGGTCGTTCGCCTCTACGATGCGGAGAGCGGGCGGGAGATTACGAGACTGCACGGCCACGTTTCGGCGATCACGTCGCTTCACTTCGGGCACGGCGACGCGTTTCTGACCTCGACTTCGGTGGACGGCACGGTGAAGATGTGGGATGTCGGCGTGGATGTCGCCCTGCAGTAAGGCGTCCCCGAAAACTCGCACCTCTGCAATACTCTCCCGATGGAAATCCTCCCCAGTCTGATTCTGGCGCTCTCGATCGTCGGCCTCATGTCGTTCGTCGGGCAACGGGCAGCCGTCCCCGCGCCCGTGCTCCTGGCCGTGTCGGGTGTCATCTGGTCGATGATTCCGTCCCTTCCGTCGCTGGAAATCGCGCCGGGAGTGATTCTCTCCGTGTTCTTGCCGCCGCTTCTCTACGCGGACGCTTGGGATGCATCGTGGATTGACTTTCGTCGCTGGCTGCGTCCCATTTTGCAGCTGGCGATCGGTCTCGTTGCCTTCACGATTCTCGTCGTCGGACTCGTCGCGCATTGGGCGATGCCCACGCTTCCTTGGGCGGCATGCTTTCTCTTGGGCGCCATCGTCTCCCCGACCGACACCGTCGCCGTGCACGCCGTGCTCGAACGCTTGCGTGTTCCTCGGCGCTTGACCGCGGTCATTGGCGGCGAAAGCCTCGTCAACGACGCCACCGGCCTTTTGGGCGTCAGCTTGGCCACGGTCGTCGTCATGACCGGAGCCTTCGAAGGGGGACGCATCGGCCTTCGCTTTGCTCAAATCGCGGGCTACGGCATTTTGATCGGCGCCGCGGTAGGATTCGTTGCCGCGCGCCTGAACAGCATGGTTCGCGGCACCAACGTTCTGTTTGCGTTCTCGCTGGTCGCCGCCTCCGCCACCAACATACTCGCCGAGCACGCCGGCGCATCCGGAGTTCTCGCCGTGGTGATCGCGGGATTCGTTGCGTCGTGGCGATTACACGCGATTGCACCGGATAGCCGCGTCGAGCTGTATTCCTCTTGGGATCAGCTCACCTTCGTGCTGAACGCGCTCATGTTTCTCTACGTCGGCTTGGAGACGCCGCACCGCTTGACGCAAGCGTTCGATTCGATGAGCACGAACGCGGCCGGCGGAGCACTCATCGGCATCGCACTTTTGGTTAGCCTGGCGGTCATCGTGTCGCGCATCGTCTGGATCTTTCCCGGCGCGTACATTCCGCTCGCGCTCTTTCCGAAGATGCGCGAGCGCGAAGGCGGCTATCCACGCCCACGCGCTGTGATCTTGGCGACGTGGTGCGGCGTACGCGGTGCGGTTTCGTTGGCGGCGGCGCTTTCCATCCCCACGATGCTTCCCAACGGAGATCCCTTTCCCGGACGCGCGGAAATCATTGCCTGCACGCTGGCCGTCATTCTCGTCACGTTAATCGGACAGGGCATCACGCTGTTGCCGCTCGTCCGCATGTTGGGTCTTTCCGATGCGGATCCGACCGAAGTGGAAGTTCGCCGCGCGCGCGAAGCGATGCTTTCCGCAGGAATCGCCCGGCTCGATGCGTTCTGCACGGAAGAAAGCTGTCCGATCGCCGTACACCGTTTGCGCGACGTCATGGCCGACCAGCTTTCTTCGTTGGAGGCCGAAGACTCATTGGCGCGAGCGGAAGCGCTGCAAAGGTTGGCGGTCACCGGCGACGTTCGCCGCGCCGTCTATCAAGCGCAATCGACCGCGCTTCTAGCGTTGCGCGAACGCGGCGCCGTCAATGACAAGGTCCATCAAGAGCTGCAGCTCGAGCTCGATCGAGCAAGCACGGACTTGCGAGCGGGCTAGTCGCTCGCCGTCTTGCTTGCGCGCTCTTAGATCATCACGATCCCACCCCGAATTCCCAGCGTGACTGCTTCCGTCCGGCTCGCCGCACCAAGCTTCCCCATGATGGATGCGACATGAAATTTCACGGTGTGCTCGGAAATCTCCAGGCGGCCCGCGATTTCCTTGTTGGCAAGGCCCAGAGCCAAGAGCTGCAAGACCTCCGACTCGCGAGAGGTCAATGGCTCGGACGTCGATGGAACCGCGGAGCTTGAAACGGAATTGTGAGCTGGAGAGAGGACATCGAGATTCGATGGGTGGAGAACGAGGAGACCCGCAAACGCGGCTTCGATCGTCGCAAGGATCTCAGGTCCCGTCACACTGGCCGAAAGAACCGCTCGTACTCCGGAACGCAGCATTTCGCCGATCCATTCCGTCGTGCTCTCGCGAGCGAGCACGACCACGGCGACCCCGCTGGCGGCTTGATGCAGCGCATCGCGCAGCCGCTCATCCTCCGGATCTTCGATCTCCACGAGGACGACATCCGCGGCGCCCTCCACCGTTTCCGGATTCGATGCCTCCCGCCCGCGCGTCCTCACGATTTGGATCGTGGGTTGCGCGCGCAGGAGGGCTTCCAGCCCCGCTTGCGCCACTTCCGAGGACGCCTGCACCAAGACTCGAATCATTCACGCTGCTCTCCGTGCCCGAATCCCGAGACGCACCGAAGCCGTTCTCATGTGCGATCGATCGCCGCGCAAGAATTGCAATCGAACGACGCGCTCTCCGGAACCGGACAACACTCGTTCGAAATCATCCAGAGAATGGAATTCGAGATCGTCTGCGGCGGTGAGAATGTCCCCCACCAAGAGCGAAGCCCTCTCCGCTGCACTTTCCTTCAGCACTTCCAAGACCACCATACCCAACTGATGCTTTCCGTCCACAAGCATGGGAGTGGGTCGAATCAGAACACCCAATGGAGTCCCGGCGGACTGGACATCGAGAAGCTTGGCCACGCTGTTACTGGGGATGGCGAGCCCCAAACCGCGCGCGACCATAGTGTTGAGGCCGACCACTCTCCCGCGGCTATCCGCGAGCGGCCCGCCGGAATTCCCCGGAGCGAGACGCACGTCCGATTGAATCCATTTTAAGGGACCCAGCTCACCAACCCGGCCGATCCCGTGAATCACACCGGTCGTGAGCGCTCCGATGAATCCCAGTGGGTTTCCGATGGCAATGACGAGCTCTCCAACGCGCAATCGATCCGAATCCGCCAGCTCCGCTGCCGGCAAGCCGGACTTCGCGATACGCAACAAGGCGAGATCACGAACGCCGTCCCGGGAGACGAGCTTTGCATCGAACGTGCTGCCGTCCCACAACTGCACTGTCGCCGCCGAGGATGTTGCCACGTGCGAATTCGTGACGATGAAACCATCCGAGCTGACGATCACACCGGATCCTTGCCCTTGGCGATGCGTCTGCACTTGCACTGTGGACCTGCGCAGTTTCTCTCCGATTTCGCCAAATCCGGTCGGAAGCATGTCAGTTCTGTCTCCGTGGGCGCTCACCCACCACGAGTGTGGATTCTTTTAGCGTACCCGCGCGCAGGTAGCTGACTTTCGCGGAAGTTCCCAGTCCATTCGAATCCGCAAACGTTTGCACATCGCTCGTGCTTTCGATCTTGGAGTCGCCGAGACCCACGATCACGTCGCCGATCAGAAGACCTGCCTTGTCCGCCGGGCCGCCGGCTTCGACACCGAGAACGATGGCGCCCGCTTGGTTCCCGTGCGTCACTTGTGCTCGCAACGTATCCGGAATCGGCACCGATTGAACTCCCACGCCAAGATAGCCTCGCGCGATGTAGCCTTCTTTCTGAAGCTTTTCCGCGACGCGATTCACATCCGACGCCGGAATCGCCAGCCCCGCCATGCGCGAAAGCGCCGCCGTCCCGATCCCGACAATTTCTCCACGGGCGCTGATCACCGCCCCTCCCGAAGAATTGGGGAAAAACTTCGCGTCCAAACGAATGTATTGATCCAGCCTACCCCCGCGCCAGGTGCGCCAAGATCCCGAGACCGCGCTGATGATCCCCAGACTCGCGTTCGGTCCGCTGTCCGGGGAGCGTCCCAAGACCAGCGTGAGCTCGCCGGCGCGGACGCTGTCTGCTTGCGGCGGCGTGGGCGCCTGTGCCGGCAAGCCTTCCACTTTGAGCAAGGCCAGATCCGTTCCCGGATCGCGGCCCGCCAGTTGTGCGTTCCCAGACTTCCCATCGGGAAGCGTGATTTGAATCTCTTCCTCGCGCTGGATGGTGTGGTCCGCCGTCACGACCATTCCCGCCCCCCAGATCACGCCGCTCGACGGGAAATGGCGCCGGGCGTGGACCGCAACGACGTGGGGGCTGAAACGCTCCACGATTTCAGCAAGATGACTCGAAAGGTGAGTGAGTGTGCTTTCCATGATCCCTCCTGCAACCATTAGTGCAGCGTGGGGATCGTTCGCGCATCCGCCAAATGGGTAGGTCGGGGCTAGTCATTGAGGTGGGCGGATCGATCGCTGCCGCCGTCATTCGGTGAATGGCGCTGGCAATGGCAAGGGACATCCCACGAAACAGCGTGGATGTCCCTTGCATCGCTCTTCTGAAGTTTCGCCCAGGCTAATTCAATCGCACCACTCGACGCGTTGTCGTTCCTTCGGGTGCGATGACCCGCACGAAGTAGAGGCCGCCGCTCGTTCTGCGCCCGGAATCATCCAGTGCATTCCAAGACACACTCCCCGATTGTTCTGCGGGACCGTCGTGAAGCCTGCGGACTCTGCGCCCGGCGACATCCAGAACTTCGACTCGCAGATCGCCGGGCCGGCCGCGCAAGGACCAGGACACCGTGACATCGCTTCGCGCCGGATTCGGCGCGATGTGAACGGAGATCGGTTCCACATGATGCGCTTCGACGGAAGTCGGACCGGTCGTGTTCTTCAACAAGTAGATGCCGTCGCGTCCAAATCCGGAGAAATCGATCCGTGCCACTGCAACTCCGGAATCGTTCAGCGAGCGGAAGCCGCCGTGATCGCGTTCCGTCAGCGTCGAGAATGACAGCACCGTGCGACCATCCAGAACGTCCCCTTCGCGCAACAACTTCACGACTCCGTGCACCGGATCCCAAAGATAGAGCCCGCGATCGTCGGTAGAGCCTCCCGCCGTTCCGCGCAGCGTTGCGGTGAAAAGCACCTGCCCGGAGTCGTTGATCGCGGGGAATGTTCCAAAATCGGCGTACGTGCCGTTTCCTTCCGGCGGCGCGCCACCCTCTCGGGCAATCTGATCTTCGAGCGGAGGAATCGGCAGTCGGCCGACCGCACTGCGGTAGATGGCCGCGTCATCGAAGCCGCCGCCTGCTGTTGCGGTCAGATCCACTCGGAAGGCCACAGCCTCTTCGTTGTTCAGCGAAGGATGTCCCAAGCTCGCGAATACTCCATTGCCGTCGGCCGCGGATTCCCCCTTGAACGCGATGAGATCTCCTCCCATTGGCCAATCGAGCACGAGCACGTCGCCGGCGGAAGGAACCGGATTGAGCAGTGCTCGAAATGCTGCGATCCCGTTCGCGTTGTAGACCGGCGAATTGAATTCCTGATACGTGCCGCCGCCGGGCGCGGGACGCGAGCCGCGAGCACAGTCGTCCAAGGATCCACCGGCGGTCGCCCGAAAGACTCCGTCGTCATCGAACGGCGGGCTGGTCGTCCCGGACATGTGCGCATAGAGCGCAACCTCGGCGGCATTCTCACGCAGCGCCGGCGGATCGCTGCTGTTGTCGGGAAATGCAAAGATGATTCCGTTGATGCCATCACCATCTCCTTCGTCCGGAGCAGACTGAGTGATGTAGGCAACCGGATGGAGAATGCCCAGCCGCCAAACATACGCCACACCGGGAACTGCGCTCGCTCCAAGACTCGCATAGAACGCGACCGCCGGATCGGGCTGGCAATTGATCTCCGGCGTCAGCAGAACATTGAAAGGCGAGTCGGTGAACGGCGCGATGTCGCCTTTGCGCACATGCCTCCAGATCGAGTCCGGCGACGTCGAATTCGTACTGTAGATTCCTCGATTGTCTCCCGATCCTCCCGGAGTTCCGGTCAGCGGCACGTTGAATACCACGCGCCCCGCGTCATTGATTGCGTACTGGCGCGTGATCTGCTGGAGATCCGCCCAGCTTCCGGGTCCGTCGGGAATCGCACCTCCCTGCCGCGCGAAGAGATGAATGATGCCGCCGGAAGAAGTGCGCACGATCACATCATTGTCCGCCGAGCCGAGCGCGGTCGCGGTCAACCGTGCGGCGAACGCCACTTGTCCCGCATCGTTGATGCAGGGTTCTCCGTAATCGGAATAGACGCTGAATCGTCCGTTTCCGTCCGGGCTCAACATGCTGTCCCGCGCGGCGGCAGTCATCGTCACCGTGGACCGCGCGGAACAGGGGACCAACGACACTGCGACTGCGATCGAGACACATGCAACGCGAAGAGTCGTGCAGGGGGATGCCATGATTGAACCTCCTGCGACGGGGACCGCGTGGTCGAGTTACCGGTGGGACCCGTGGTGCTCGTCCGGTCCGCCGCGCACGTGAACTCTCCCAACCCCCTCTTACTCCCGTCTTACAACGACTCGGGCGATGGGCTAGCCTCTTCCTATGGGGGTCGCTCGTTCCTCCTCCCTTCCTTTCCGGCTGGATCGCCCCCGGCTTCGGCGGCGACTGGCCGGGGCATGGAAGGTCGCGATCCTGAGCGCGGGCGCAGGCTGGGGAAAGACGACGCTCGCGATGCAGATCGCCGCCTCGCGGCGCGGTCTCGTTTGCCGCCTTTCTCCCGAAGATCGCAATCCCGCAAGCTTGCTCGGCACCCTTATCGGTGCCGGGATCGCCGCGATGCCTCGCATCGGGGAGCGCACTGCCCGGCTGTTTGGTGCGCGCCGTGAATTCGAGCGCGATGGCGGGCTCATCACCGCAAGTCTCTTGTCCGAATGGGTGCCGGCACGTGGAACCCGACTCGTCGTTCTCGATGACCTGCACGTTCTCGCCGGATCCGGTGCTGCGCTCGCCTGGCTGCGGCGCGTGATCGAGGAGAGTGATCCGCGCATTCACTTCTTGATGACGTGTCGAGGAGAACCGCCGCTCTCACTCGCGCGCTGCGAGCTCGCCGGCGGTCTGGTTCGCCTCGGCATGGAAGACCTGCGCTTCACCACCGAAGAACAAGCCAAGCTACTCGCGAAGGGATTCGGCGTGCGGCTCGAATCGCATGCGCAGGAGAGGCTGCGCGAGAGTGTTCGTGGTTTTCCCGCAGGTCTCATGATCGCCGCCAGACATTTCGGACGAACCGGAAAGACACCGGAGACAGGCACAGGCTCAAGCGCGGCTCTTGATCCTGCGGAATCGGCGCGCCGATTCCTCGACGAGGAAGTGCTCACCCAGCTTCCTGCGCGCCTTCGGCAATCGCTCGTGCGCAGCGCGCTTCTCGAAACGCTGGATGCGCACGATCTCGCCACGATGTTGGGCGCACAACGTGCGGACGAGCTCCTGAATGAAGCGAAGCGTCGCGATCTCTTTCTCGAAGCCGTGGGAAACGGAGCGATGCGGTTTCATCCGCTGTTTCGCTCTTTGTTACTGGAACGGCTCGATCGCGAAGTGCCTCCACCGGAGCGCCGGCGGCTCGTGACGCGGCTCGCGCGCTCGTGGACCAAGCGCGGTGCAACGTCCGCTGCAGTGCGATTGCTCGCCGAGCGTGGGGATTTGGATGCGGCCGAGAAGTTGTTCCATCGCGCGGCCGCCGGTCGCGTGGCCGGAGTGGCACCGGAAGCGCTGGGTGCATTGGCCGGCGAGCTGCAGGCGCGGCTTCTCGAAGGACGCCGCGAGAGTTATTCGCCATGGCTCTTGTTTCATGGCTCGGTGCAGGCGAGCGAAGCACGCGACTATCCGGAAGCTCTTCGCTTGGGCCGCGAAGCTCTTCGCCGATTCGCCGCCGCTGCGGATTGGAACGGCGCTGCACGCACGTTTCGATTCCTCGGGCGAACGGCAATCGCAACCGGCCGTCCCGGAGAAGAGCTCAAGCGCAATCTTTCCTTCGTGCGCCGCGCGCCCAAGGGATCCCGCGAAGCGCGTATTGTGATCGCCTGCGCCGAAGGCGAGATGAAACTTTACGCGGGCGATCCGAGTGCGGCACGCTCGGTGCTGGATCGAATGTCGCGTGAAACGCGCCGGATGCCCCTTGCGCTCCAAGCGGATTTCGAGATCATGCGCGCAACGGTGGATTACACCGAAGGCCGCTGGGAACGCTACGTTGCAACCGTGTCTCGCTTGCTGCCGGCGATCCGCAATTCCGGGAATGCGGGACGTGTGCAGGCGCTGCTGCTTGGCCTTGCGGAAGCGCGCATCTATCTCGGAGAAGAAGAACGCGTTTTCGTCTATCTGGACGAGCTGCGCTCTCTTGCCCCTCGCGCCGGTGGCTTGAGCCTGCCCACTCTCGAAGCAGAGCTGCGCGCGCGTGCGTATTCCGAATCCGGGCGTTGGGCGGAGGCGGAGCTGGCCTTTCGTGAAGCGCGCGAGCGGGCCCACGCGCAGGGAGCACCCATCTCCAATCTGCGCCTCGATGTGTGGCAGGGAATCTTCGAACGCCGCCGCGGGCGACTGGCCCGCGCCGAATCCCGGCTTCAAAGCGCCGAAGAAGGATTCGCGGCGATGGAAGCGCGCGCTTGGCTCGCGCTTGCGCGCATGGAGCGCGCATTGGTTCAGGGGTTGCGCGGCAAGGCGGATGGCGCGCTTCACGGCCTTGCAGAAGCTGCCCGCGTTTCGCGCGGCCATCGCGATCGTCTCGAGCTCGCCCGCAATGCTCTCTTCGAAGCTGCGGTGAAGCGGCGCGCGGGAGCCGCATTCGGGGGAGCCCTCACTCGCGCGCTTCAAGCACTCGATCGCGAGCGCTATCTCGTCCTCCTTCGGAAGGAAGCCGAAATTGTGGTTCCGCTCCTGGCCGAGGATCGCGAAGTTCCCTCGGCATTGTGGGAGCGGGCGGTGGCGAGCCTTCCTTCCTCCTTGCAATCCCGCATTCGCAGTCGCCGGCCACGCTCCGCCCCCGCTGCAGTCGCCGGCGGAAAACGCACTCTCGCCGCGATGCAAAAGAAGGAGCATCGCATTCAGATGCAATTGCTGGGAGGTTTCGCGGCCCAACGAAACGGGGAACCGATCGCATTTGCGCGCCGCGCAGCGGAGCGGCTCGTTGCACGACTCGCGCTGCGTCCCGGTGATCCGGTGGAGCTCGAAGTGCTGGCGGAGTCACTCTGGCCGGAGGCACCGCAGGAGGCGAGCCGCAATCGCTTCGACGTCACGCTTCACGCCGCGCGGCGAGCTCTCGAGCCCGAAGCCGGACCTCGCGGGCCGTGGAGTGTGCTCCGAGTCGATGCCGGCTTGTGTCGTCTCGACCCGGCCCGCGTCGAAGTCGATGTGGCCGCATTCGAGAGTTTGGCGCAATCGTGCGAGCAAGTCGTCCGGCGAGTGTTGGCGGCGGCGCGATCTGGCGCTCCGCATCGACCCCTGCCGGCAGCGGAAGGCACTGCGCTCCATCGCGCGCTCGCTTTGGAGCGCGGAGATCTTCTCGCCGGATGGCATGACGTGACCTGGGCCGAAGGAGAACGCGAGCGGCTGCGCACGCGTGCCGCTCGTTTGCGCCTCGCCGCAGGATTCGATGCGCTCGCGCGGCACGATCCGGCTGGGGCTCATGATGCCGCTTGCACACTGCTCCAACGGGATCCGCTTCACGAGGAAGCGCATCGTTTGGAGCTCGCGGCGCTGATTCAACTTGGCGAACGCGCGCGCGCCGGACAGCGGCACAGCGCATTCGTTGCGCGTCTCGAAGCTGAGCTTGGGGTTGCGCCCGGTCCAGAAACGGCGGCGCTGGCTCGTGAGCTACTCCGCGAGCAGCATTCTTCCAGAATGGCTTAGCGCCACGCGCTGCCCATCACGATATAGAGTGCGAAGTCCGGACCCCACGCAAAGTCGATCCCGGTGTGCACCCCCAACTGCCGCGCGATGAGATAACGAAAGCCCGTGCCGCCGGCTTCATGCGTTTCGGCGTCGCTGAAGCTCCCGTCCGATCTCCATGCGCGTCCGGCTCCGAAGAAACCCATGAGCGCCCAGCGCGGCGTAGCATTCCAGCGCGCTTCCGCTTCCAAGACTGTGGTGCGCTCACCTTGATAGCGCACGGCGGGAATTCCGCGCAGCACGATGTACGGCACCATGTAGAAGGGAGTGTCCCCGCTGGACGCGCGCGCATCGACGCGCGTTCCCAAGACGATTCGCGCGGGAAGCGGTACATAGGCGAACACGCGCGCTCGATAGGTTTGGAATGCAGCGTCGCTTCCGAACGCGGGATCGTAGAACATGGCCTCGAAAGCGCCGGACCATCCGCGATTCGGGGTAAAGATGTTGTCCCGCGAATCGTATTCGACCGACGGTCCGATTCCCGAGCTGCGCCGGGTCGCATCCGCATACGGTGCGGTCGCTTCCAAATCGAACTCACTCTCCAGCGACAGATATTGCGCGCGTGCCGCGAGCCAGGCGTTCGTGTTTCGCAGCCGGTAGAGAAGCATCCCCATGCCGCCGGCTCCGGACAGTGAATACGCAAGAGCTTTGTCGCTCTCCGAGCCGATGCCGTAGAAATCGAGATTCAAATCGGTGTACAGGCCACCGCCGCGAAATCGCCAGCGATCTTCAGCGAAGCTGATCGTGGCTCCCCCTCCCGTTCCCCAGGAGCCGTTCTCCGTTCCGAATCCGGCGGCCCCGTACATATTGGGTGGGCGGTAGCGAAGGCGTCCCGTTGCTTGCGCAGCGCGCTCCGACAGCGACTGTTGAAAGAAGACCAGAGCCGCGCCACCGCCATATCCCACAGCCGGCTCGGTAATGATGATGGGAACGGGCAAGGCGCCCTTGCGCTCGAGCAGATACTTGGTTGCGTCGAATTTGCCGTCTTCCGGATCGCGAAAATCATCCAACCAGCCCGCTTGGGCGGCGATCGGAAGGACGGCCAAAACAGTTGCGAGTGCGAATCTGCGCCGCACCGTTAGTAACGAAAGACGGGGATGAGCGCCAAGTACCAGCCGCCGTGGAAGTCCGTCCCGGTGTCCACGGCGAATTCGAACCAGGGTCGCCAGCTGTACTGCGATCCAATTCCGTACGTGTAGCGAAACGCGGGGCCCTGATCCACTTCGAATCGCAACGTACCGCCGTCTGGATCCTCGACCGTGCCGCTCGCCTCGGCAAATGTGTTCCAGTCGGTCACGCTCAACCATGCGCGGAGCGGCCGAGTGCACACGGCACCATTCCATCCGCCGCGGAGAGATGTGACGACGGCCTTGAATCGATCGTCGAAGCCAAGATCGGCTTGAGCAAAGTTGGCGTCATAGGTCAGAAAGAATGGACCGTAACCGCCGGCCAGGGTCAGTCCCAAACCTCCCACCGATCCTTCGATCTCCGTCGGCACGTCGAGCGTCTTACGCCGCGGCGTACCCCCCGGCAAGAGCGGCGGCAGGGTGACATCGATGCGTGTATCCGATTTGTTCCACAGATATCCGACGATGGCATACACGTTGACGAACGGCAGAATCCACACGTCGACCTTCACGTTCAAATTGTCGACACGCGAGGTCGCCGCGAGCGCAGCGAATTGATTGACCGAAGTGGGCGGCGCTCCGTTGCGTCCAACGCGCACGTCACTGACCTCGATGTCGCGGTCCAGGTGGTAGTACACCAAGCCCGCACCCAAAGGCAGCGGCAGTTCGATGCCGCGTTTGCGCGCTTCATCTCCCAAGATTGGAAGAAACGAATCTCGCCGCGAAGAAACGCTATCCGGAGGAGCAGGCTCTTCCGCTCGGGCGGCTTCGATGGCGAACGCAATCGGCAAGAGCGCCAAGAGAAAGGCCGCCGCGACGCGCCACGCGAAAGTGCGCAGCCAGTCCCGGCGGCCGTTGCATCGGGCTCGAGGTGATCTCACTTCGCGAGTCTAGCAGAGTCCTTTCGTTCTGCAACCCTACCGGCGAGATCTGCGCAGCACTCTACAGGTCGAACCAGCGGTTGATCTTGATCAGGAAGATGTCGTGCGGATGAACGTCAAAGAGTGCATTCATGTCGTCGCGCGCGTCGAACGCTCCATTGGGCACGAAGTCCGACCTCGCCTGCGACCAGACGAGATAGATGCTGGACCCCGGCGAGTATTCCCAGCGAATGACGAGATTGGAATTGAAGTCGCGGACATTGAAATCCGGATTGTCGAAGGAGTAGTCCGTCGTGCCATTTCCGTCTTCGTCGACGATCCAGTTGCCGTCCGCGTCCTGAGTAGCCGTGTCCCCAAGGTGTACGAAGCGATCCTCGTACGCGTCGGCGCGCGGATTCGTGATGCGCTTGAAATCGGTGTACTTTCCCGCGGAGACGAATGGCGCGCCGTAGTATTGCACAGTGAGCCGTGGCGTGAGGGAGTAGTCGAGCCGTACCCCAAAGTTGAATGTCTCCTGATCGAGGTCACCGAAAACGTACGCAGTCTCGCCGGCGAAGTCCGTGGACTCGACGAACTGAAGATCGGGTTGGTTCTTGCTGTATTCGGGATTGATCTCGAGGCGAATCGCATTACTCGGCCGCCAGGCGAGATAGGTCCAGAGATTCGTCAACTCTCCGGCATCGTCGTCGAAATAGGTCGCGCCTCCGCCCAATCCGCCGGCCAGCCCGCGCCGTGAATCCGAGTCGAATCCCGCGTTCCAGTTCACGTCGCCCGGCAACTTCATCGACGGTCCCCCGCGCAGCTCGCTCATCGAGATTCGCTCGTTCTCACGCGTGATCCCCGCGGAGTAGCTCCAGTTGTTCTTGAAATTCGCGTTCGTGTTGAAGTTGAACGCTTGGTACGTGTTCTCGCCGCCGTACTCGAAGTCCAGCCATTGGTTTGTGTTGAGCTGCATGCGCCGGAAGATCGAGAACGGGTTTCTGAACGAGTAGCCGACCCACGCAAACTGATTGATCTCGTCGGAATTGCGCATGAAGCCCATGTCGTTCAGCTCGAAGCCCGGAGAGCGCCACGCCACGCCGGCGTCGGCGTTGAGATTGCCCTTCGACTTTCCGAGGCGCATCGAGCCTCCGTGCCCGGCGAGCGAGGTGCGCGTGCTGTCCACCGACTGCCCCTTGTTGTCCGGACGTTGGAAGTAGCGCGCGGATGAGGTCTGCGTGCGCAGAAGCGCTTGCTCGCTGCCGGCCACGCGACTGCCGAGCACGTTCAACGCAACGTAATAGTCGCGTTCCCCGAGGTAATGGAAGAAGTCCACGCCGCCTGCATAAGCGGACTCGTGAAGGAAATCCACTTCCTCATCGTCGATGCGGCGGTTGACTGCGGTCACCATTCCGCCGAGCCGCGTATCGCCTTTGCGATAATCCTTCTGCATCCGTCCGACGAAGTAGCTCGTCAACGGCTCGACGGTCACGTCACGACGCGCTCCGTCCAGATCCACTTCGGCCTTCTCTTCCGCGGTGACGCTCTCCAACACGCCGACCGACGCGCCCGCCGCTTTCCCGGTGATCTTCGCCGCACCCAAGATCGATGAGTAGGTCGGTTGATCGACATACCCCTCTTCATTGAAGTCCGCGCGATATTGCGGCGAT
>Ga0111538_10002391_pt1 | contig 26407 bp, 21 predicted proteins | sample SoiMethybrSBSTD1_FD_79669 | JGI IMG/M metagenome (GOLD analysis project Ga0111538, IMG submission 79669) | Bulk soil microbial communities from a Populus tree surrounding site in Tennessee, USA - Soil MetaG P. TD hybrid SBSTD1 (version 2)... | ecosystem: Environmental > Terrestrial > Soil >...
GTTTCATCTTCCAGAGGAGCCTGAAAAGGGGACGGCGTTGCTGACGCGCCGGGGAATGTTTCTGAAGGCAGCTCGACCACGTCAGGGTGAAAGCTGCGGGCCTTTTCCAGATTCTGCGCGTCCGTGAGAATGACGCGGCAGTCGGCATGGGCGCTGAGACGATGCAACGAGCTTTCGGAAAGAGCGGGGGCTAACGGAACAACTACGGCGCCAATGCGCAAAATGCCGAGGAGAGCGAAGACCCATTGCGGGACATTCTCCATGAGAATCCCCACACGATCACCGCGATGAACGCCTCGAGCTTCGAGACTCGCAGCAATCCGATCCATGAACTGGAGAACGTCGGCGTATGTGAATTCTTCAGACCGCTCCGTCTGATCCAGGACAAAGGCGCAGCGGCCTGGGTCGCGCCTGGCCCAGTCCTCAATCCGATCGAAGATCCAGCGTCCGGCAACGGTTGTATCCAGGGGAGGACCGGAAATCTCGGTCAATGGAGTCATGCGTCCGTAGAATAGAATATTGCGATGCTGAGCTGGGTTGAAATTGATGGGGCGGCGATTAAGGGAAATCTCGAAGCGTTTCGATCCATCGTGACTCCGGGAACAGCCGTTATGGCTGTGGTCAAAGCAAATGCCTATGGGCATGGGCTGGAAGCTGTCGCGCCCGTTGCGGCGAGATTCGCAGACTGGTTGGGTGTCAACAACCTCGAAGAGGCGCTGGCGGTTCGGGATCTCGGTATCGACAATCCCATCGCTATCCTCGGCCACACCGAACTGGAACGACTGGACCACGTCATCTCCGGCGAATTCCGCCAGGTCGTTTACCGTGAAGACGTCGCTTCAGAACTTTCCAGATACGCTAAGGATCGAAACACGACGGCTCGCGTCCACTTGAAAGTCGAAACCGGCACACACCGCCAGGGAATTGCTGTGGACGAACTCGGCGGGTTCGTGAAGAAGCTGCTGGAGCTGCCGAATCTCGACATCGAAGGCGTCTACACGCATTTCGCCAATATCGAAGACACGCTCGATCCGACGTTCGCACAATTTCAAATTGACGAATTCCGGCGTGCACTCGCCCTGGTGAGTGAGGCCGGCGGCAAACCTTCATGGATCCACGCTTCAGCCACCAGCGGCGCGCTGCTCTATCCCGAAACGGGATTCAACATGATCCGCGTGGGAATCGGCACTTACGGCATTTGGCCGTCCCGAGAAACGCAACTCGCCGCGCGGGAGCGCGGCCGCAAGATTTCTCTGAAGCCGGCGCTGACCTGGAAGACGCGCATCGCCCAGATCAAGCCGATCAAACCCGGGGACTACATCGGGTATGGCTTGACCTACCAGGCCAGTCATCCAATGAAAGTGGCCATCCTGCCAATCGGTTATTACGACGGATACGACAGGAAACTTTCAAACAGTGGACGGGTTCTCGTTGCGGGCCAGGCTGTTCCTGTTGTCGGACGCGTCATGATGAACATGATTGCCATCGACGTTACGGACGTGGATGTAAAAGTTGACGACGAAGTCGTACTGATTGGGCGCCAGGGCAAAGCCGAGATCCGGGCTGAAGAACTCGCGGAGAAGATCGGGACAATCGCGTATGAGGTCGTCGCCAGGATTCATCCGGGGATTCCGCGATTTGGATAGGACAACCGGGGAAATGTTCATCGTTCAATGTTCAATAGTCGAACAAATAACAATTATCCGTTAACCATTAACAAAGAAAGCTTTGTTAATGGTTAACGGATAATTGTTATTGTCTGACCCCATCTTTTTGAACATTTCTCCCAGGACTCTCAGGCGAGGGTTCCATACTTGCCCCTGAAATAAAGCAACGGACCTTTCCCTTCCTTCGCCGTGCCCAGTTCAGCGGCCCGCATCTCTCCAATAAGAATCTGATGGTCTCCACCGTCGTACATGGCCCACGTTGTGCACTCCAGGGTCACGAGCGCACCCTTGATCAGCGGCACGCCTGTTGATCCTTCGAAGTACAACTCCGGTGGACGGTCCGTATCCTTCTTTGCAAACAGCGTGGAGAGATCCGCCTGTCCTTCCGAGAGGACGCTGACACCGAACTTGCCGTTGTCTTTGAATGCCTGAAGACCGCTGATGCGATTATCGAGACAAACGAGGATCAGTGGAGGATTCAGCGACACAGATGTGAAGGAACTGACGGTCAATCCATAAGGCCGGTCATCGCGGCCTGCAGTTGCGACAATGGATATGCCTGTAGCCCAGTTCCCCAGGATTTGGCGAAAGAGTTCCGGGGTCACCATAAGATCGGTCATCCTAACATGAAAGCGGATATACTCCCTGCGACCCGAATAACATCGCCACGGATTGTGCGAGGCTTATGGATTTGACTATGAAGCGCACTTTCGTTTTCACATGCCTCCTGCTCGGGAGCATCGCGCTGGCAGCGCAAACTCCCACGAGACTCCGCGTCGACGTCCGTCTTGTTAATGTTGTAGCGACAGTCACCGACGAAAACGGCAGATTTGTTCCTAATCTCACTGCAGACGACTTCACGATTCTCGAAGACGGAGCCCCGCAGAAAATCTCGCATTTCACCCGGGATCGCAACATTCCGGTCAGTGTGGGGATTCTCCTGGACACCAGTGGAAGCATGAGCGAGAAGATGCGCGCCGCAACAGAAGCCGTGGATCGCTTCATCAACAATATCCACGCGGATGACGACATTTTCCTGATGACATTTGCCGGCAAGATTTCTCTGCAGCAGGATTTCACGAGTGATCGGAAGAGGCTCGCGCGCGTCATGAATTCCCTCGGCGTGGGAGGAGGCACGTTGCTCTTCGATGCGCTGAGGCAGGGTATCGAGAAAGTCCAAACCGGACGGCATGACAAGCGTGCGTTACTGGTGATTTCAGACGGCATGGATCAGGGCAGCAAGAGTTCGCTGGAAACGTTGCTCCGCTCCATTCGTGGAGCAGAAGTCCTCGTGTATGGACTCGGGGCGGCGCCCGCGTTGTATGCCGACCCGACAGAGCATGTCCCTTTCGTGCTGCCGACACCTTCTGCGGCGGCGCGCGGTCCGGGGCGTCCAGGAACGACGCGCCGCTCCGTCAATAGTTCGGTGAACATGAACGTGTTGAATCAATTCGCCACGAACAGTGGCGGACAGTCGTTTCTTCTGTCGAGAACATTCATCGACGATGACGAGGACGGCATCGACAAAGTGTTTGCGACAATCGCTGAGGAACTAAGAGAGCAGTACACCATCGGCTATTACCCGTCGGCGCCCGACAATGGCCAATTCCACACTATCAAGGTCACCACGTCCAACGGCTACAACGTTCGAACCAGAACCGGATACCAGGGCCGGCAGTGACTCGCCCTACGCGTCCCGGCGCGGATCTCCCCAACCACCGCCCCCGGGAGTTTCAATCGATAGCACATCGCCCGCTTCAAACCACGCGGTGAACTTGCCCGGCATTTCTTCGACGCGACCATCTGCGCGAAAGATCGTATTTTTGCCGGGCTTGCCGTCTGCACCACCCCTCAACCCGTAAGGCGAAAACTTTCTTCGGTCGCTCAGAACAGTAACTTGGGTCCTCGAGAGGAAACCAATCTCACGCACGACGCCATCGCCGCCACGGGCGCGACCATCACCTCCGGACTTCCTCCGAAGTCCATAACGCAGGATGCGTGCGGGATAACTGTGCTCGAAGGCCTCCACCGGCGTATTCAGGGAATTTGTCATGTGGGTATGCACGCCGGAAATCCCCTCGAGTTGCGGACGCCCACCCATTCCACCACAGACGGTCTCGTAGTAGGCCACGGGCTGTCCGGTTCTGGGATCGGTGCCACCGAACGTCAGGTTGTTCATCGTTCCCTGACTGGCCGCTGGAATCTTGTCGGGAAGCGCTGTGGACAGACAGGCATAGAGGACATCGACGATACGCTGCGACGTTTCAACGTTGCCGCCGCAAACGGCGGCGGGAGGCAGGGCGTTCACAATGGTGCCCTCGGGCGCGATGATGGTAATCGGACGCATGCCTCCGGCATTTGAAGGAATCGGCACGTCAACAAGCGTTCGAAAGACGTAAAACACAGCCGACGCCGTGATCGCATAGACCGCGTTAACGCTTCCCTGTACCTGGAGATCCGATTTCGTGAAGTCCACGGTCACCTGGTCTCCGCGAACTTCAATACCGACGGCGATTCGAATCGGCCGATTGCTCACTCCGTCATCGTCGAGAAAGTCTTCGGCCTCATACTTTCCGTCCGGAATTGCCTGAATTGCCACGCGAGTCATGCGTTCGGCATAGTTGAGGATCTCGCCAACAAATTGACTCACCGTCTTCCAGCCATACTTTTCGAGGACCTCCAACAGCCGGCGCTCTCCGGTGTGATTGGCGGCGAACATTGCCGCGAGATCGCCCTCACGTTCCACTGGTGTGCGGACGTTCAGAAGGACGAGATCCCACACATCCCGATTAATGACGCCGTTGATGACCAGCTTAACGGGAGGGATCCGAAGGCCTTCCTGATAGATCTCTTCAGCAATCGGCATCGAACCAGGCGACATTCCCCCGACATCGGAATGATGGGCGCGGCACGCAACATAGAACCGAAGCTTTTTCTTTTCGAAGACACCAGATACGAGCGTGATATCCGGTAAATGAGTCCCACCCTTGTAGGGATCGTTAAGAATGACCATGTCCCCGGGCTCGATGTCCCGCGTTTCGAGCGCGGCCTTGACAGAAAGCGGCATCGAGCCCAGGTGCACCGGCATGTGATCGCCTTGCGCAATCACCTGGCCCTCCGCGTCAAACAAGGCGCAGGAATAGTCGCGGCGCTCCTTGATGTTTGGAGAAAATGCCGTTCGCTTCAGCGTGGCACCCATCTCTTCAGCGATGGAGTGGAACAAGCTGTTGAGAATTTCGAGTTGTACCGGATCGACGGTGTGCATAGTTGCTCCAGGCTTCTAAAAAGTGCATCAAGGACGTTGAGAACTGAGAAATCATTAATGATTAATGATTTCTCAGTTCTCAACGTCCTTGATCTCAGGCCTCCCTCAAAACAAGATTCCCGAACTCATCCACTTCACAAACACAACCCGGAGGAACCAGAGTCGTCGCGCTGTATTCACCAACAATCGCAGGCCCCTTGAACTTGTGCCCGTACGACAAATCCTCGCGGCGATAGATGGACGTCTTTTGCGCGCGGCCCTCAAACCATGCCTGGCTGACGTCAACCGCATGAGCCGCGGTCCGTGCCTTTTTCATCCGTGGAAATCGAATCTTTGGCGCCTCGCCGATAACTGTCGATCGGATACTTACAAGTTCCACAGGCCGAGTCTCGTCCGAATGTCCGTAACGGCGATTGTGGAGCTTGTGGAAGCGCGTCACAAAATCGCGAGACACCGGGACATTCAGTTCATAAGACTGTCCGCGATAGCGTAGATCCGCGGAATCGATGCGACGCACCGACTCTTTCTCGTATCCCTCGTCGTGCATCTCACGCAGGCCGAGCCGATGAAGGGCTTCCAGCTCTCTTTCGATTGCAGGTTGAGCTCCTTCCGCAGGAATCAGCATGGATCGCGAGTAATCCTTCCGTACGTCGGACTGAAGCAAACCGAAAGCAGAAAGCGCGCCGGGGTGAGGAGGAACGATAACTTTTGGAATCCTCAACGCCCTCGCAAGCTCTGCGGCGTGCAGTCCTCCGGCACCGCCAAAGCAGACGAGCGAGAAGTCTCGCGGATCATGCCCACGCTCAACGGAAATCAGCCGAATTGCTTGTTCCATATTGTTGTTCACAACATCGATGACGCCCTGGGCGAGATGCTCCGGGGAATCCCAGGATTTTGCCCAGGGTAAGTCGCGCACAACGCCCACAATGCGATCGGCGGCAAGAGGAACGGTTCCCCCCAGAAAGAACCGAGGCGGCAATCGTCCGAGAAGAACATTGGCGTCGGTGACGGTGAATCGCTCGCCGCCCCTTCCATAACAGATCGGGCCAGGCTCAGCGCCGGCACTCGCGGGTCCAACCTTCAGTGCTCCGCCGGCATCGACTTGAGCAATGGATCCGCCACCGGCGCCGACAGTGTGAATGTCGATGATCGGAATGCCTACAGGCAACCCGTCCACTTCTGCTTCGTGTGTGACACTGATGCCGCCTTCGCACAGTGAAACGTCAGTCGACGTGCCGCCCATATCGAACGTGATGATGTTGGGATATCCGGACGCCGAGGCCACCTGGAATGCGCCCACCACTCCCCCCGCCGGACCGGAGACGATCGTGTGGACAGGAAACTCGGCCGCGGTACGGGCCTGTACTGCTCCCCCATTCGACTGCATGACGCGAAGACGTGTGCTCGTTAGACGATTGCTCAGTCGCTCGAGGTACTCTCCCATGAGCGGCGCAAGATAGGCATTGATCACCGTCGTGGATGTCCGCTCGTATTCGCGATACTCCGCAAGAACTCGCGACGACAGTGAGACCGGAATCTTCAACGGTGCGAGAGCTTCGGCGACAAGGTTCTCGTGGCGATCATTCGCAAAGGAAAACAGGAGACAGATCGCGGCGGCTTCGACGTTTTCTTTCCGTAGCTCTGCAACCAGTCGCGCGAGATGGGCCGTGTCGAGACTCCGTTCGATCGTGCCATCGTGGAGAGTTCGTTCCTTGACGCCGAACCTCAATTCCTCTGCAACGAGTGGCGCAGGCCGGCGCACGAAAACGTTATAGAGCTCACGGCGGGTCTGCCTGCCGATCGCGAGAACGTCCTCAAACCCTTCGGTTGTCAAAAGTGCGACACGCGCGCCCTTGCGTTCCAGCAAGGCATTCGTTGCGACAGTGGAACCGTGAATGACCTCCTCGGCATGAAGATCCTTCAAACCTTCCAGAATCGCGGTTTCCGGCTCGCGAGGAGTGGAGAATATCTTGAAGACTTCGATACGGCCGTCCCGGACAACAACGAAGTCCGTAAAGGTCCCGCCTGTATCGATTCCGATTCTCATTAAGAACAAGGAGTTTATGGGTTTCGACGGGCCAATGACCACCACGAAGGTGCCAATCCTTCGAGCACCTTCGATCAATTCAGGGGTGCGTGACCCGATCCGATGATGTGCTTGTTCATTCCAACCTCCCAGAGACTTCTTAGCCGGCTGTTTGAAACAGCCGGCAATTTCTTTTGCCGATGGGTGCGCTGTTTCAGCCCGTCCAGTGCCGTTTTCCGCCTGTAGTGTGCTAGTCTTCGGGTTTTCAAAACACAGCAGAAGGAGTTCCCGTGAACGTCTACGAAGGGAAAAACATTCGTAATGTCGGCATCGTTGGTCATGGCGGCAGCGGCAAGACCTCGCTTGTTTCGGCAATTCTGTTTGATACCGGCGCTACGACGCGTCTCGGACGTGTGGAAGATGGAAATGCCACAACCGATTACGACGACGAGGAAATCGAACGCAAGATCACGATTTCGGCGAAGCTGGCCTTCTGTGAGTGGAACAAAAACAAGATCAACATGCTGGACACGCCGGGCTTTGTGAACTTCATCCAGGAAGCCCGCGGAGCCCTGCGGGTGGCCGACGCGGCGGTGGTCGTCGTGGACGCCGTCTCGGGTGTGATGGTTCAAACCGAAAAAGTATGGGCCTATGCCGAAGAGTTCGGACTGGCTCGCCTCGTCGTCGTGAACCGCCTCGATCGTGAAACGGCAAACTTCGAGCGGTCGCTGGAATCCATTCACCAATTGCTGGGACGTTCCTGCGTTCCAGTCCAGGTTCCGATCGGTCAGGAAAAGAGTTTCAAGGGCGTCGTCGATCTGGTGACCATGAAGGCCTACACCACCGCCGGCGACGGTTCGGGGAAGTTCACGGAAGGTCCGATCCCACCAGACGCCGAAGGGCGCGCAAAGGAGTACCGCGACAAGCTGGTCGAGTCTGTGGCCGAGAGCGATGAGAAACTCATGGAAAAGTTCTTCGACTCGGGCACGCTCTCGGATGAAGAGCTCATCTCCGGCCTGAAGAAGCAGGTGGCTGAAGCAAAGCTTTATCCCATCGTCTACACATCGGCGACGGCGAACATCGGCATCCCGCAACTTCTCAACGCCATCGTGAACTACCTGCCGGATGCGGTCCAGCGAGGGACCGTCACGGGCAAGAACCACCAGGGCGCCGAAGTGACCCGCAAGATCGCGGATAACGAACCGTTCTCCGCGTTCGTCTTCAAAACCTATTCCGATCCGTTTACGGGCCGCGTTTCTCTCTACAGGGTTCTCTCGGGCGTCTTGACGGCGGACACGCATCCCTACAACGTCAACAGAAGTGTCGCTGAACGCTTTGCGCAGGTCGCGACAATGCAGGGCAAGACCCTCGTCAACGTCCCAAAGCTTCATGCCGGCGACATCGGCGCCGTCGCGAAATTAAAGGAGACCGTCACGGGAGACACGCTGACCGAAAAGGGCCACGAGCTCACGTATCCCTCAGTGAAGTGGGTACAACCGGTCATCTCCTTTGCCATCGAGCCGAAGTCCCGTGGAGATGAAGACAAGATCAGCCAGGCCATTCACAAGCTGATGGACGAAGACCTCGGCCTCGGCTACTCACGCGAGTCGCAAACCAAAGAGTTCCTACTGGCCGGACAAGGCCAGATGCACGTCGAACTCGCGGTTGCCCGTCTGAAGAAGCGGTACGGCGTGGAAGTGCTGTTGCATCCGCCAAAGGTTCCGTATCGCGAAACGATCAAGGGCAAGGCCGACGTTCAGGGCAAGCACAAGAAACAGAGCGGTGGCCATGGCCAGTATGGAGACTGCAAAATCCGGATGGAGCCCTTGCCACGCGGTGGCGATTTCGAATTCAAGAACGAGGTCTTCGGCGGCGCGATTCCGAAGAACTTCATACCTGCAGTGGAAAAAGGAATTCAGGAGTCCCGCCAGAAGGGCGTCCTCGCCGGTTTCCCGACGGTGGATTTTCGCGTCATCCTCTATGACGGCTCGTACCATGACGTCGATTCTTCAGAAATGGCCTTCAAGATCGCCGGTTCGCTGGCGTTCAAGAAAGGAATAAGGGAAGCGAAGCCTATCCTGCTCGAGCCCGTGATGAACGTCGAAGTGGTCGCCCCGGAAGAGTTCGCAGGCGACCTGATGGGCGATTTGAACAGCCGCCGCGGCCGCGTTCAGGGTATGGACGTCCGAGGTCGAAGCACGGTGATCAAAGCGCAGGTGCCCCTTGCCGAAATGCTGAGCTACGCCTCCGATCTGACGTCTAAAACCGGAGCCCGCGGCAGTTACACCATGGAGTTCCATCACTACGACGAAGTCCCGGCGCATCTCGTGGATAAGATCATCGCGAATGCAAAGGCCGGCGGACATGGAGAAGAGGAAGAAGAAGGTTAAGAAAAGGGGAAATGTTCATAGTTCAATGTTCAATTGTCGTTTGTAATTTGCGGTACTTCTCATTGCTTGATGATCAAGAAACGAAAAGTACCTTCGATGACAAATGACAATTGAACATTGAACTATGAACATTTCCCCCTTTTCCCCCTGTGCTACCATTCCGCCATGCCTGTGAATCCCGAGCTGCTGAAAATTCTGGTATGTCCACTATGCAAGGCGATACTGAACGTTGTGCATGACGGCAATGGCCTCAAGTGCACTCAATGCCACCGCGTATATCCCGTCCGCGATGACATTCCGGTAATGCTCGCCAGCGAAGCCAAGGTTGAAGACTAAGGATCTCTTTCACCGGCTTCCATCGAACTCTCGCGTTCTGTTCGTCCGTCTCCGCTCCATGGGGGACTGCCTGCTTCTAACGAGTCCGATCCGCGCACTCAAAGACGAGTTCCCCGCCTTCAAGATCACCGTCGTCGTGGAATCCCGTTTCGCCGGATGTCTTGAGGGAAATCCCGACATAGACGAAGTCATTTCCATCGAGCGGAAGACGCAGGCGTTCCGGCTATTATCCCGTCGCTATGACCTTGTGGTGAACCTGCACGGTGGTCCAACCAGCCTTCTGTATGCCATGCTCGCCCGTGGGCCGCATATCGGCTTCGAACAGTTTCAGTATTCTTGGCTTTATCGCGGATTGCTGCCACCTCCTGCGACCAACCTGCATAGCGTCGAAGCACTGTTTGCCGCGTTCCAATGGCTCGGAGTCCGGCGACGGGAACCTCCTCCCCTGCGCTTCGATGCAACCGCGACAAGCAGTCGAACCTTTGCATCCTTGCGAACCCCATACGCGGTAATCCATCCTGCCGCACTGATGGAAACAAAACGATGGGAGCCTGCCCGATTCGCGGAGTTCGCGCGGGCATTGCAAAAGATGGACCTGAACATTGTGCTGACATGTGGACCGGGAGAAGAGTCTATCGTGCAGGAGGTGGCGCGGCAGGTGCCTTCCAGCGAAACACGGACCGGACTTCGCATCGCGGAGTTGGGGGAACTCCTTCGTGGCGCCCGTCTCTTTGCCGGAAACGATTCGGGTCCCATGCATCTGGCGGCGGCAGTGGGAACACCGGTCGTCGCGATCTGGGGCTCCTCGGACTCTCGTCGTTGGCGCCCATGGGCAGTGGACCACGTCGTTGTTCAGAATCCATTTGAGTGCAATCCGTGCCCGGGCTATCGTTGCCTGGTCGCGCCGACACCGCTTTGCATCGAATCCGTAACAGTTGAACAGGCGGTGGCCGCAGCGAAACGCTTATTGAAGCATCCATGACACTGACGCAGACGCGAGCCAGTCAAATCATCTCTTCCTTCGCCGGCAAACGAATTCTTGTTCTCGGCGACATCATGCTGGATCAATTCATCTGGGGGAGCGTTCGGCGAATTTCTCCGGAAGCGCCGGTACCTGTAGTGGAAGTCGCGAGGGAAACATCGCAGCCTGGAGGCGCCGGTAACGTCGTCGCCAACCTCAATGCCCTCGAAGCTGTCCCGCTTCCTCTTGGAGTCGTCGGCGAAGATCCGGCCGGAACCGCATTGGCTAATCTGCTGGCTGAACGGGGCATTGAATTCTCCGGTCTGATTACCGACAGCAAACGGCCAACGACCGTGAAAACACGGATTGTCGCGCACAATCAGCAGATTGTCCGGGCAGACCGGGAAAGCAAAGCGCCATTAACCGAAAAGGCTGTGGAGGCACTGCTGGCGACTTTTCTCAAGTGGGTACCCACGTGCGCTGCAGTGATCGTTTCGGACTATGACAAGGGCGTAGCGAACAGGCGCCTCCTCTCGCAGGCGCTGCCTGCGGCGAAGCGCGCGAATGTACCTGTCCTGTTGGATCCGAAGGTATACAACGCGGACTACTACACGCCCATCACCGTGATCACACCCAACCAACGCGAAGCAGAGTTGCTGACGGGAATCTCCATCGAGGATGATAACTGCGAGCAACTGACTGCTGCAGGAGAGCGCCTGCTCGAGAAGTTCGACTGCCCCTACGCACTGGTCACACGCGGCGAAAGGGGAATGTCTCTCTTCTTTAAAGGTGGATCGCATCATCTGCCCACCTTCGCACGAGAAGTCTTCGATGTCTCGGGCGCCGGCGACACTGTTATCGCGACGCTGGCTCTCGCGTTAGCGGCAGGTGCCGACATGAAGGAATCGGCGATTCTTGCAAATCACGCGGCAGGATTAGTTGTCGGAAAGGTCGGCACGGCAACCATCAGCAGGGCGGAACTCCTCGAGGACTTCGACTCCCGCAATGCGCATCCTTCAAGTTAGTTCTCCGCTGCAACTGGGTGGCGGCGAGACCCACGTTATTGAGTTGACCCAGGGATTGAGGCAATTGGGCCATGAGGTCGTACTCATTGGCCGCCGTGGCGCAGCCGTAAAACCTCAGATCGAATTCTCCTTCCTCAATTCCTTCGACGTCGGGACCGCGCTTCGACTGCGAGCTCTTCTCAAACGAGAACCCTTCGACGTGGTGCACGCGCACGTGGCTCGCGATTACCCGCTGGTCATTGCCGCCGCTGCGGGCCTGCCGCTAAAGGTGGTGTTGACGCGTCATCTGCTGTATCCGATCAAGTCCAAGTTTCTCTATCGACGCGTCGACGGCTGGATCGCCCCAACGAAACAGATTCTCGAAACGCTTGCGCCGATGAAACCTCGCGCTAGCGCCGTCATTCCAAATTGGGTGGACCTTGAGAAATTTCCATTCAAGCCTCGCCCACGCCAGTCGCCCATCGTCATCGGTCTGTTGGGTCAAATCTCCCCTCACAAGGGCCATAATGACGCGATCGAAGCGTTACGGATCCTGGGCCCTAATTACCGCCTCCTCATCGCTGGAAAGGGAGACGACGACTACCTCAAGCAACTCCACCAACTTGCTGGGAGTCTGCCTGTGAGTTTTCCCGGTTTCGTGTCCCTGCCGGATTTCTTTGACCGTATTGATGTGCTCATCGTGCCTTCGTGGGAGGAGCCCTTCGGCATCGTGATTCTGGAAGGGATGGCCAGCGGCGTGCCAGTAGTTGCAACGGCGGCGGGAGGGCCGCTCGATATCGTGCGCAATGGCGAGGACGGGATCCTGGTGGATCCGCGGAACCCACAAGCTCTTGCTGAAGGCATCGCTGCAGTTGAAAGCCAACGAAAGAAACTGGTCCATGCCGCCCGGCAGCATGTGGAAGCAGAGTTCGATATTCGAAAAGTGGTGCCCCTCGTCGAGGCGTTCTACCGAAAGGTTTGACGCGCGGCTGTCGTGGCCCGCTGTGCCCGGCGAATTGCCGCGTTCGCGGCAGCGGATACGACTTCGGGTGGCGAGCCCCGAGTGACCAGTTCCTCCATCGTGTCCAGGGCAGCTTTGGCCTGTCTAAACTCAGAGTCCGCTCGTCGATCGGCCATCACAGAGTTGGCGATAGCCATGGCCGCGCGGGCCTCCATTACCAACGCCTGCGCTGCGCCTGTGTTTTCCGGCAGGTTGTTGTATTCATAGGCGCCGACTTGCACGGTAAGCGGAACGGCGGGAACAGAACGCGGGATCTCATTCTTGAAAACGACACGAGCATGCGGCTGATCGACCATGTAATGAGGCTCGGGAGTAAGGAATATCCCAAATCGATCGAATCGCGTGGTCGCGGTAAGCGCTCCTTTCGTGCCGGAAATCTCGAGCTCTCCAAGGTTGTCGAAGCTGCCTTCCGGCGACACGGCCCACACCACGTAAGTATTCATGCGTGGGACGACACTATCCGGAGGCGACAGCGCGTCCATTTGAATGAAGACCCTGGTCACGGTTCCGACGCGTTCGACTTCGGCCTTGTTTTTACCACCAAGCGACAAACTGATCTTGCCTCTTGGAGGAAACTGAACGACTGAAAACTCTGCCGGGACTGGCGCCAAGAGCACAAGACTAAGCAGAAGGGCGGGGAGACTCATCGTCGCGCAGCTCTCGCTTTGTATTTGTTGTTCGGAGCATAAGAAAGCTTCAGCGTTTCCTTATCAACGCGTAAAGCCAGAGGGAAATCGGAGGTTTTGAGCCCCACATAGACGGTTACCGACTGTCCTCTGCTGTTGGAGTCCACAACCCTGGCTCCAGTTACGCCCTTCATGTAATAGCCGTTCGGTCCCCAGTCGGATACGAAATCATTCATCGTGTAACTTCCGCCGTCCAGATCCCACTTCGCAAATGCCGCGTCCATGCGACCGCCAGACACATCGTCCAGGAATTGCGTTACGGCTCCTTCCTCGCGGTAATTGGCGAATTTGTAGACGAGAACAAGGATCGCAACAAAGACAAGTCCGACGGCGACTGGCATTTTCCAGCGCTCTTTCCACGGACGAGACTTCTTTGGGACTTTGTGATCGCCGTAGATCAGGCTCCCAACCATCGGTTCGCGCATGACAGTCTCCAGTGTAATGACTGGCCCTCAAGAATTGCAAAACCACCTGTCGAGTTCCGGACCGCTGATCCTCTTTCTGGCCTGGATGTATCGTCGTTTTCTCCACAATCTGGGCATGTTACGAACCACGTAGGCGAGCGCAGGGATGGAGCTCCATTCCCGAAGGAGCACATAGCCCACAACAGCAATGTCACGTGAGGTGATCGGCCACAGGTCGCGCACGTATAGACTTCGAGTCATATTGTTCAAACGCAGGAGAAACCTGTTCTTCACCGAGTGGTAGTTGATGAGGGACGAGAGCTGCGATCGACGTTCGGGAGTCACGCGACGCCGGTGCAAAGCGATTGCTGAGGGAACATAGATGGAAGTCCATGCCATCAGTCGGCACCGCCAGGCCAGATCGGCGTCTTCGCGATAGGCAAAGAAATCCTCGTCGAAGTACTGCCCGTTCACAGCCACATCCTCCAGCGCCTTGAGCCGATACACAGCCGCGGCGCCGCTGGGCCCAAAGACATCTTCAGGTTTATCGAATTGACCGCGATCGGGCTGATCCGCGCCACGATCAAGATGTCTCTGCGAACGCATCATGACGATTCCGGTCGAGTCGAGCGTCACGCCATCAAGCCGCAGAAGCTTCCCCGTGGCCGACGCTGCGTCCGGGCGAGCATCCAGCGCGAGAATCATTCGCTCTACAAAATCGGGCCGGAGAATCGTGTCTGGATTCAGGATCAGGATGTATTCCGCGGGATAAGCACGGATAAGGTCGTTGTGCGCTTTGGCGAAGCCGAGGTTTGACGGCGACCGGACGAGATCGGCGTCGCTGCCGGCAAGTCTGTCGATCGTGTCATCTGTCGAAGCATTGTCGAGAATGTGAGTTCGAAAATGCTGAAAGGTTTGGGTTTTCAAGCTTTCAAGGCAAGGGCCAATGTCCTGGGCGCTGTTGAAGGTCACGATATTGATGGCAAGCTTTACCATCCGCCTATCGCTCCGAGGATGACCTTTGAGCAGGCGCCGGCGCGAGACGGTTCCGTGATTATCCTTCCCATCATCCCCGTGACGATTGAGAACCGGACAAGGACATCCGCGAGAAAACCAAAGTGTTTCCGAACATACCGGAGTTGATTGCGGTAATACGCGGCTGCGAAGTCGGAGGCACCAAGCGCTCTCGCGCTATAGCCGCCCTCGTGAATGAACTGAGCATCGCGGGAGAAGTGAACTTGCCACCCTGCAATTCGGAGAGAACGGCAGAAATCAACATCCTCATACCAGGCGGGAAAGAATCTTTCGTCGAATCCACGCGCGCCGGTATACGCGTCGCGCCGGACCAACAGTGCCGCGGCGGCAGCCTGGCCGACCGGCCCTGGATTCTCAAAACTCGCGGGCCATCCAAGATTTTCTCGAAGGACCGTCCAGGGTGTGGCCAGGCGCCTGGGAAGGTATTTGTCGTTGACGTAGCCTCCGACCGCACCGATCGCGGGGTTCGCATCGAGCGTTCGCTCCAGTATCTGGATGGCGCCAGGCGTGACGCGAACGTCTGGATTCAGCAGGAGGACGTAGGGCGTCGAGGTTGCGGCAAAGCCCTGATTGATCGCGGCAGCGAGACCACGATTGGAAGGATTTCGAATAAACGCCGGACGGACCGCTGCGGCAGCTGCCTGTTCGAGAGAGTCGTCAGCCGAAGCATTGTCGACGACAACGATGGAAATTTCAGGCGGAAGAGATTCGAGACATACCTTTAACCTTCCGCCCGAATTCCAATTGACGACAACGACAGCCGTTTTCACGAAAGCATCTTATACCGCGGATTCCACGGATTAAGCGGATTGTGACCTATCCGCGCAATCCGCTTAATCCGTGTAATCCGCGGTTACTTCTTCTCCGGCATCAGGGTCACCTCGACGACATTCCGAGTATCCAGGTATGTCCGGGCGGCCTGTTGAATCATCTTGGGGTCGATCTTGTTGTAGTAGTCCGGCACGAGCCAGACACCGTTAGGGTCTTCGTCCAGTTGATACTTCCCCGCGAGCTGTCCCAGAAGGTAGCTGTTCTGCTTGCTGTTCGTTTCGAACTCGCGGAGGAAAAGCTGTTTCACATCTGCGGCCTGGCTTGCTGTCACGCCGTCGTTCTTGAGCTTATCGATCTCCTGAAACACTCGCTTGACCAGTGCGCCTACACGTTGAGGGTCGGCGCCAAACTGAATCGAGAAGGTATATTCCGATTTGGGAAGTCTCTGGATGCCGGCGCTGGCGGAAATACTGTAGGTCCCACCAAGCTCTTCACGAATGGCTTCGCGCAACTGCTCCTGGAGAACGGCGGCCATCGCACGGATCGCAACACGCTCCGTCTGATCCCACTTGAACGGACCGTTTAAGATCAGAGCGACCTGGCTCTTCGGTTCAATACCCTTCTCCACGGTCTTCTCGACTACACCGCGCGCATAGCGCACACCAATATCCTTGTAGTTCTCTCTGCGCCGGGTCGAGGGCAGTGCCGCAAGATACTTCTCCGCGAAGGGCTTCATCAAAGGCAGGTCGAAGTCCCCGATGAAGATGAACGTGAAATCACTGGCATCCGCGAAGCGCTCTTTGTAAAACGCGAAAGACTTGTCGAGATCCCACTTTGCGACGGTTTCGACTGTCGTAGGTTGCCTTCGAAGATGGTTCTGATACAAAACCTCAGAGATTGCCTTGGAAAACGCGAAGCTGGGATCCGCAGCCTGGTTCGACAGGACGGTTCGGGCCTGATCGACCTGTACCTTGAAGGCATCCCTGTCGAGCCGGGGCTCCGTAAACGTCAGGTAAATGAGCTGGAACATCGTTTCCAGATCCTTGCGCGATGCGCTTCCACTCACACCCTCCTGAACTTCGCCGATAAAGGGGCGCGCCGAAGCCACCTTTCCCGTGAGAACCTTCCGCAGCTCGACCAGATTGAACTTGCCGACACCGCCGGATGACACCAGATTGACGGCGGAACTTGCAGGAATGTAGTTGGCATCGCTGGCGAGCGATGTGCCGCCCGGACTGATCGCCTGAACAAGAATCTCATCTACTTTGAGATTCGTAGGCTTGAGGACAACCTTCACACCATTCGAAAGATCCCATTCGGTGATTCCGGGCTCTCGAGTGGTCGTCTTGACGATGGTGCCTGGCTTGGGCACGGTGTCCATCAAGGACTGCGAGCCCACACTGTCCACGTAGGCTGTCAGTGTTGTCGCCGACCCGGCTTTCAATACAGCCGATAACTGTGTGCTGGTGGGAACAGGGGCGTCGGCCTTTTCAGGCGCGGTCACGACTACCATTCGGTTTTTGTCGACGCCAAACCACTCCTTGGAGAGTCTGTTCACTTCCTCAAGGGTGATTTGAGGCAGGAAGCGTTGATGGAGGGCAAATTCCAGATCCGCTCCGGGAAGGGACTCGCCAGTGAGGTAATTCCGGATGTACTCGTCAGCGTGACTGGCGGAAGTTCGCGTTTCTTTTTGCGTCAGCATTCGTTCGTAGGAACGGATCGTGTCCTGTTTTTCCCGTTCGAGTTCGGTCGCAGTAAAGCCGAAACGTTCGACGCGTTGCGCTTCCGCGACGAGAGCCGAGAAACCCTGCTCGACACCGCCATCCTTGACGACCGCTTCGAGCGACGCGTCGTCTTTTGTCTTCGCGATGAAAGGTCCTCGCCCCGCAAATGCTGCAACAAAAGGTGCTCCTGGCTTGTGGGCGATCTCTGCGAGCCGGGAAGAGAGCATCCCCGAAAAGAGTCTGTCGACGATATTCTGGCGATAGGCGCGCACGCTCGCCTGCTCGCTTGCAGGGAGAAGGGTGTCGAAACTGACGCTCGTTGATGTCGTTTCCTTGTCTGTCAGGATTGCAAAGAGTGCGCCGTCGTGATCCGGGATGCCATACTCCTTGCGCTCTCTGGGTGATTTTGCCGGAGGAATCGAAGAGAAGTGTGACTTGATCATCGCTTCAACCGCGGCCTTGTCGAAGTCCCCTACGGCGACGACTGCCATGAGATCCGGACGATACCAGTCGGTGTAAAACTGTTTGAGCCTTTCGATTTTGAAATTCTGTATGACATCCGTCTTGCCGATGGGAATGCGATCGGCGTAACGAGAACCTTCAAGAAGCAAAGGCAGCAACCTGTCTGTGATGCGAGCGCCTGCGCCACGCCGCAATCGCCATTCCTCCAGGATGACTCCGCGCTCTTTTTCGACCTCCGCCGGTGCGAATGAAAGGTTGTGAGCCCAGTCTTCCAGGACGAGGAAGGACTTGTCCAGGATGTCGGCGTTGTCCGTAGGGACAGTTAGACGGTAGGTCGTCTCATCGAACCCCGTAGCGGCATTCACATCGGCGCCGAAGCGCATGCCTATCGACTGGAGGAACTTGACGACGTCTTCTCCGGGAAAGTTCTTCGTGCCATTAAACGCCATGTGTTCCACGAAATGGGCCAGTCCCTGCTGATCGTCATCCTCCAGAACCGACCCCGCCTTGACCACAAGACGCAGCTCCGCGCGATTCAAGGGCTGCTTGTTCTGTCTGATGTAGTACCGCAAGCCGTTCGGCAGCGTGCCCACCGTAATCGGCGATTCAACGGGTACTGGCTGGTCGAGGCCCAATGAAGCCGCGGGAATGGAACTCGCTGATGGCTGCTGAGCGATGGTCATTCCGGCTGTGAACAGGACGATCAGAATAAGACTGAGGAACCAGATGTGTCTGGTGGTCATAGGGTCTCCGGAGGTTAGAGTTGTCTATCGAATAACGTAGAAGAGTTTACTACGGAAGGGTGGAGCGACCACGGATTACACGGGCGATGGACTTGAACGGAGTGATCGGAGTAATCCGTGACGAAGCTCTATTGGTGTGCCGAAATGTCGTAGTCGATTCCCAATCGTTTTGCCTCTATGTGAATCATCTCGGCTATCGCCTTATCGAAACTGTCCCGGATGCCGGATTCCGCAAGCTTCGTCATCTCGGCCTTAACGTGTGCATCCCGCTGCTTTGACAGTTCGTCGACTCTGATCTGCAGATCCTTCCGCCTGGACACCTGGTCCGCCACGAACGTCTTTCGCTGTTCGACGGTTTTCCCCTGCAGCGTTAAGGGAAGATCCGAATCGGGAATATCCTCAAGCTTTACCTTCTGATTGACGACGTCCCAAATCAATTCTCCCGATCCCGTAACCACAGCCTTCTCCCCGAACGCAGCTTGTTCAAGGTTCAGAAACGCGATGCGGTCGACGTCTGCCCGACCGGCTGCGGCCATTTTGCTGCGAACTTCCGACTGCTTTGCAGCGCTGCCATACGGCACAGCGGTGCCGGCCAGCTCGCGGCTCAATCGCGTCAGCTCAGCATCAACTGGAGTCACGAACTTCGTCATTCCACCCGATTGATCGATTTGTGCGTATGCACCGCCGGCCTTTGCGGCAATCTCCTTCCAGATTGGCGTGGTGACCGTGTGCCAGCCACATTGAATGGTGTTGATAATGATCCCGGAGCGAGCGGCAAGCTGGGTAATCTCCGGGTACTTCATCTCGTCCGGGTAGTCCATGTGGGGCGGCGCGTCGCCTACCAGGAAAATGATCTTCAACGTCTTTGGATTTTTATCCCAACTCACTTTCGTGACGGCTTCATACAAAGCCTGATTAACGCTCTCGGGCATATCGCCGCCACCGAGGGCTTTGAACTCGATGAGGTGACCGTATATCAGATCGATGTCATCGGTAAGGTCGTATGGCACTGTCACGTATTCGTCGCCACGGTCCCGGTAGCCAATCAAACCAAGCCTGATGGTGGGAGTGGGCCGGCCGCTGTTCATGTGGCGCACGATGGTCCAGATCTTTTGCTTGGCTCCCTCAATCAGCTCCCTCATGGATTGCGTTGTATCCAGAACGAAGGTGACCTCAACCGTGGGGCCGGTGGCGGCAGCATGCGAGGGCAGGGTCAACATCAGCATGCCAAGCGCGATACCGGTGATCAGTTTTTTCATAACGCTTCCTCCTGCTCGAGATTGCGTTATAAAACTAACATGTCGTCAGCGAGAGGTACTATAAAAATAACATCTCTGGAAAATTTGACCAATGAGGGAAGTCCCAATTCCTGAGTCTTTCTGATACAACTGTTTTTGAAATGACGCGTCTCCGCTCCCTAATCCCGCTCCTGGTTCTTGGTTTGACCCTCGTTTTCGGATTCGGTGTGTTATGGACTCGTCACGAATCAAGTTCGCCTCCCAAGCGAGCGTTCTACTACTGGAAGACCCGTTGGGTCGGGTCGCCGCAAGTTCAGTCCACCTTGAGCCAGAATACGATCGGAACGCTCTATATGCGATTCTTCGACGTCGGCTGGGATGAGGTTGGCAGGGCGGCACACCCGATATCGGCTCTCGAGTTTGCGTCTCCTGTGCCGGAGCGAGTCGAGATTATTCCTGTCGTATACCTCGTCAACAATGTCTTCCTGAACATTCCGTATCGCGATGTCGAACAACTCGCACAGAATGTCGGGCAAAAGATCGACCGGATGGCCTCCGATCAGGGCATACGTTTCGGTCAAGTACAGATCGATTGCGACTGGACCGATGGTTCGCGCAGAAACTACTTCCATTTCGCGGACCTGTTGAACAGACAGCTGCAGGAGCAAGGCAAGACTCTCTCCGCGACGATCCGCCTGCACCAAGTCAAATACGCCGAACGCACCGGCGTTCCCCCTGTGGATCGGGGAATGCTGATGTTTTACAACTTCGGCCGCATTCAAGCGGATGCCACCCGAAGTTCGATTTTCAACGCGCAGGATGCGAGCCTCTATGCGAGTTTTATCGAGAGTTATCGTTTGCCGCTGGACGTGGTTCTGCCGCTGTTTTCCTGGACCGTCCATTCCCGTGAAGGAGAGGTCGTTGGGCTATCGGAGGAGTTGACGGCGGAAGAATTGGATTCCTTCGAAGGTTTCCAGAAGCTGTCGCCAAACAGATATACCGTTCAGCGCTCGTTCTTCTTTCATGGACGTTACTTTGTACGCGGCGATCGCATCGTCATTGAAGAGACGACGCCCGAAATGACGCAAGCCGCTGCCCGGTTGGCGAAGCGCGGGGCCGGCAAAAAGAAATATGCAACCGTGGCGCTGTTTGACCTCGACGAGAGGCACCTGGAAAAATTTGAACCCGCCACCATTGGAGGCGTCCTTGGCACTTTCTAAGTGGACTCTTCTGTTGATCTTCGTGCTTATGTGGACAGGTCTCCCAGCGCTCGCCTCGGGCGGCAGCGAATGCGATTACATGGCCTGCTCCTCGTTCTTCATGCCCGACATCATCAGGCGGCCTCAAGAGGCCATGTTCTTTCGCGGCGGCCTGACATTTCCCTCTTCCAACCAGGGTCTCAATAAACCAACGATAGACTCGTTGAACCTTCAGGAGTGGCTGCGATATTTCAATCAAGCCATCCCCGATGACGAACTGTCGTTCCTTGTTTACGAGATGCCGAGACCCGATGTGGTGGCGCTGGCGATAGCGCTCGAAGGGAACCAGAATCCCCGTGGAGACAGAGGCCGTCTCGCAGGCCGCCTACTGGAGTCCCTGCAACGCTATCCGAACAGGAATCGCGTCCGAAGAGTTCTTCAATATCTTGCTTTCGCCAAGCAGGTCGAACTCATTGCCATGGCGAATGCCAATCGCAGCTGGAATTCGGGTCCGTTGGTTCCGCCCCCAGGCTTAGGCATTGTGCAGCCGCTAATCGCGACCGCAGAACAACAAATGCGGGGGCGTGACAGCTTCCTTACCCAGCGATACCGCCTACAGGTGATGCGTCTGATGTACTACGGTCATCAGTTCTCTGACGCTCAAAAATACTTCGAACGCTACAAGGGAAGTTTTACGGACGAGAACAGCCCGAAGTACCGGTTCATGGATCTTGCGGCCGGCGCGTATTACAAGAATAAGAAGTATGGAAAGGCGAACTACCTCTTTTCCCTCGTCTTCGATAAGTTCCAGCCTTTGAAATTTTCCTCCTATCGGTCGTTTCATCCCATGGAAGACAGCGACTGGCAGGAAACTCTGTCGCTTGCCAGAACAACTCACGAAAAGGAAGTTTTGTGGCAACTGCTGGGTATTTACGCGGACGGGCTCGAAGCCATGGAAGCCATTCACGCACTGAATCCGCGTTCTGAACTCCTCCCGTTGCTGCTTGTCCGCGAAGTCACTGCTGCCGACACAAGATGGACCGGCAACGAGACCCGACTTCGCTATTACGGATCCGGGGGCATTGGTGGCAGGCCGGAGCGTGAAGTCCTCGGACCCGACCGCGTGGAACGAATCCGGAAAATTGCCGATGCTCGCAAAACCCGTACGCCGTTTCTTTGGTTGTTGGCGACAGGCCATCTGCTCGCGCTCTCCGGAGATTCGAAGACAGCAGAGGAATACATTCTGGAGGCCATGAAGTCGCTTCCAAGCGATCCAGACATCGCGGCACAGGCCAAAATGAGCCTTCTTTTCGCGCGCGTTCGAACAATCAGGACAATTGATCACTCGGCGGAATCCTGGCTGGCGACGGAACTGGATTGGCTGCGCGGCTATGTTGGTGGGACCGCTCACGAGAGTGGAAACTATCGCGCACGAACCCTCAATGCCTGGCTATTGAATCAACTTAGAGACGTGTACGGAGCAGGCAACGACCCCATGCGCGCACTTCTGCTGACCGATTCACCGGGAAGCGACGATTACCGGAGCGTTGCCGGCATTGACGCGATTGTCGCGTTCATCCAGAAAGCAGACACGCCACTCGATCGATTCCTTGTGCGCAACTACCAGTATTCCGTCGAGGAACTGCACGAATTCAGAGCAATCAATTTTCTTTTCACCGGTAATTTTTCCGCGGCGGTCGACGCTTTCCGTCTGGCCGGGAGCGCCGCGTCACAGGAGTTGCGCGCCGACCCATTCATGATTCACATCAAGGATTGCCATGACTGCGACTTCAGCGCGCCGCATACGCACTACACGAAATTGAGTTTCGCCGAGCGGATGCTCGCGCTCTCAAAGACCGCCCAGGGGAGCGGGGAACAAGCAGCGCTCGCCAGCTTCGAGTTGGCGAACGGCTTGTACAACATGTCCTTCTTCGGAAATGCGCGAGACGTCTACGATACCCGGCAATCGAATCTGTCTCCTCGCATCGAGAAAGGAGGCAAACTCTCACCAGCGACGCAGATGGACCTGACAGAAAGGTATTACCTTCAGGCGGCGCGGCTCTCCACGGATACGGAGTTCAAAACTAAAGCCACCTTCTTGGCAGCCAAAGCGGAGCAGAACGGGCCGAACGGGAAGACCCACTTTCAAACGCTGCGCGATACCTACGCGAACACAAAGTACTACCAGGAGATCATCAGGGAATGTGGCTACTTTCGCGGTTTCCTGGGGTTGTAGGGAGCGCCGCGGTGAACGAAACAGGCTGCGAGAAACAACGAGACTCGCAGGTCCTGGGGCGATCAAAGAAATCCGAAGCTCCTCATTCCGCTCTGCTGATCGTTCGGGACTGGAGTTCTAATTCGGGTCTGGCTGTGTTTTTCGCCATTCCTGTCTGTCCACAAATGTTCCGACTACGAATCGACCCAAAGCCAGACCTGCAATAGTGGCAGGCAACACACTAAGCAACCAAACTACGTCAACAGAAGGAAAAATAAACGGGTACCACTCGAATGGATGCCAATCAACAACCACGAACTTCGTAATTCGTGACCAGTCAGACCACAGGTAGAAGCCGACAACTGGAATCAGAAAAGCGTATGACCGGCGTTCCGTAAAGAAATAGCCTGTCCCTGAACCGACAAAACATGCAAAGAATCTGACCGCATGACCCTCTGGCCACCAAAAGGGAGGAACACTTCTTAGTCCTGACATCATTTCTTCGACCCAAACTGAAACAATCACGCCTACGACTGCAGCCAGCAGAATCCGAACTAATCGCACGACCGATTTCAGGATTTCCATCATCATATTGCGACCGGATTCTTCCACTAATGGCTATGCCGTAGCTAAATTTCCTCGTGCACGTAGACACGGTTGACGACGGGTCACTGAGCATGAAAGGAAGGGAGCCAAGAAAAATCACCGAACAGGAAATTTGGGGTTCTTAACGCGGAACTAAAAACAGACACCTTTGGACAGCCGATTAGGGGCTGTTCAGACACTGGAATCTGCTTGTGTGAATTGAATCCGGCAGAAGTAAGACAGAACCGAAGGATGTAAAACTAAGCTCTTCCAACAAAATAGCGGAAACCGGCACCAGTTGTGGTTTCAAGACACCTTATGGGACGCAATGAAACTAGAGAAGAGCAGACACCCCCATCCGCGGCCGAGGACCAGTCGGTTTTGTGTTTTGTGCAAAAGTGAACATCCTTCCAGCCACGGATTGCTATGCTCTTGCCATGTCTGAGCTGGCTTTCTCCAAACTGGCTGCCTCTCGTAAGTGCCTAAACGAAATCACGAAACTGCTAAACGAATGCCCCGCTACGCAGTACATCGGCCACGAGACCGCAAGGCGCCGATACAAGGACTTGCAGGATCTATGGGACGAAGCGTACCGGGCGTTTGCGGTGGCGAACGAGGAATTCTCCGCCCTGGTCAAGAAACTGCCCGAGATTGTCGTCAGCCACTGATTTACCAGAACTGGAAATTGTCAAATCCCGATTCAAATTAGTCTTCCAAACCGTCAGCAATAGCATCTAGCTGGCGACTAACTTGCCTCCTGGGCTTCTCCAGATCCTCTCGCGTCAATGCCCACCTAACGTTTCGACGCAAAGGCAATCATGATGTCCAGCGGATCTACCGGCACGACCACACGTTGAAGATGTAGGCGCGCGGCAATTCTCTCGATCGATTGTAGCGGGCGGAAATAACGACCCAGCCGATTCAGAATCAGCGCCGGACTCGCATACTTGCCGATACGACTGATCTGCTCCACCTTCAGTCCCGCGCTTTCCATCAGCTTTCTCATCGTTTGCGGGTCGAAGAAAAAGTAATGCTCGGGGATGAATTGGCGCCAACGGCTCTTCATCAATCGGAATGGTACGGACTGGATATTCGGCGTCTCGATCACCATCAACCCGCCGGGACGCAGCCTCGCAGCCATGGCCTCCAGGAAGCGCCGGGGCGAATCGGTGTGTTCGATCACGTGAAAACTGGCCGTGACATCAAACCCCGCCTCCGGATAGTTTTCGATCAAGCCCTGATAGAGGGGAGCAATACCAATCGCATCCCGGGCGAGTTCGGCATTTGGTTCGACACCCACGACATCGAAGTGTTCACGGGCAACGCGAAGAAAGTCACCTCGCGCGCAACCCACTTCCAGAAGTTTTCCAGAGGAGCGGTAGCGACGGATACGGTCGAGTCTCGTTTTTGCGTTTAGTGAGGCGAGGCGGCGCTCTTCGTCCAGATCCAAATTCTGAAAGTCGCTGTTTGCCTCACGAATGCGGTCGGTTGTTGCGGAGGCCGAGTCCGCTCCGAACGCCAGATTGGAGCGCCGTTCGCCGACATAGTAAAAACCACAGGCACGGCAACGGACGAGGGGTCCATCCAGCCGGGGAGAAAGCAGCACAGGGGCTGGATTGCCGGACCCGCAAAGGTCGCACGGAATCATTTATTCAGGCGGTTGAGTGTTTCGTCACGACGCGTGTACATCCGGTCGTAGTAAGAGAGATAAGAAGCGTCTTTGATTCCCTGTATCCAGTCCTGCCGCTTTTGGTACCAGGCAACGGTTTCTGCGAGTCCCGAACTGAAGTCGACCTCGCTTTTCCAATCCCACTCCCGCGTGATTTTCGAGAAATCGATGGCGTATCGCCGGTCGTGCCCGGGCCGATCCTTCACAAATTCGATCAACGACTCGGGTTTTCCCAGGATCCGAAGAACTTCGCGGACGACCTCCAGATTTGTCCTCTCCTGCCCGCTGCCGATGTTGTAGACCTCGCCCGGACGCCCGCGTTCAAGCGCTGTTAACACTGCGCGCGAATGTTCGTCGGCATGAATCCATTCCCGGACATTTAACCCATCGCCGTAGATAGGAAGCTTTCGATTCTCCATCGCGTTCATGATGAGAACGGGAATGAGTTTCTCGGGAAATTGGTAAGGACCGTAGTTGTTCGAACATCGGGTAACGAGGGCAGGAAATCCGTAGGTCTTGTAGTAACTCAGCACCCAGAGATCCGCGCTGGCTTTGCTGGCGGAATAGGGACTGCTGGGATCGATGGGCGTGTCCTCGCGAAATGCTCCCTCGGGTCCGAGACTGCCATAGACCTCGTCGGTGGAGATCTGAACGTACTTTGTAATGCCGGAGCGGCGCGATTGCTCCAGAAGGCACTGCGTGCCAAGGACGTTCGATCGCAGAAAGGGTGATATGTCTTCGATCGATCGATCGACATGCGTTTCCGCGGCGAAGTTCACTACGGCCTGCGGACGATGCTGCTGAAAGACGGCGGCGACGTCTCCGGCATCCACAATATCTCCACGAACGAATGCGTATCGCGGGTCGGATGCAACTTCCTCGACATTGCGCAGATTTCCCGCATAGGTCAGTTTGTCGAAGTTGACGATCTCCACTTCCGGACGAGTCCGCAGAACATAGCGAACAAAACTCGAACCGATGAATCCGGCTCCGCCTGTGACAAGGA
>Ga0111538_10002393_pt1 | contig 26394 bp, 24 predicted proteins | sample SoiMethybrSBSTD1_FD_79669 | JGI IMG/M metagenome (GOLD analysis project Ga0111538, IMG submission 79669) | Bulk soil microbial communities from a Populus tree surrounding site in Tennessee, USA - Soil MetaG P. TD hybrid SBSTD1 (version 2)... | ecosystem: Environmental > Terrestrial > Soil >...
CCGGTGTCTGGTTGGGGACGGTTCTCCTCGGTTTCTGGCGCATTGTCGGTGGTCTTCCCCGAATTAGCACGAAAAGGCGTCGATCGCGACCTGTCGACGCCGCGATCGCGCGGCGCCTGACGCTGTGGACACGGGGGGACTGTCGCCGCCGCGCGGAGCTGCGCTCTTCTCGAGAGATCGTGGGAGCTTGCGCGCTCGGGCTCGGTGGACGGCCGGTCATCGTTCTGTCGGATCGTCTGATTGCCACGCTGGAGGCCGATGTCGTTGACCGCATCGTGTTGCACGAACAGGCCCATCTCTCCCGTTACGACGACTGGACGACACTGGGCCAGGCGGTAGTCCGCACGGTGCTCGGACTTCATCCAGCGGTGCGCCTCATCGACGCGCACATCGATTTCGAGCGCGAAGCGTCGTGCGACGACGCGGTCGTCGCGACGTCCGGCAGCTCGACACACTATGCGCACTGCCTGGCGCAAGCGGCCGATGTCGTCGCCGCCGAATCGCGGATGCTGGCGGCGCTGACACCAAACGCAACAGGCGCAGGCAGCCTGCTCGTACGGGTGCAGCGATTGCTTGACCCTCGGGTGCCGCGTCACGCGCGCGTGCAGCTGACCGCGGTCGCCGCCGGATTTCTGGCCTTCGCCGCAGCGGGCGCGGCGGGGGCGAACGCCCGACTGATCGTGATTGCCGACGCTATCGTGCGGCTGCCCGTGATTCAGGGTTCGCCGGCACATCTCAGCGTCGGCTGGCAGTCACTCGCCGCGACAGCGCGACAGCTTCCCGAGCCCGATCGCGAGATCAGTCGCCCGCTTGTTGTGTCTCGGGTCGTGGACGCGCCGCAGAAACCTCCGGCCGTTCCTGAAACGTCAGACGCTGAACCGCCGTCGGTGACGCCGGCGGATCTGCAATTCGTACCAGTACCGGTGGCCGAGAACTCGAATGCCGAAACGCCTGCCGCTCCTCCGCTGCAGAGCCGGGCGCTCGCGGCATCGATCCACGAGACGATGACCAGCTCGCCCGACGAGCAAGGGGCCGGGTGGTCCTCTGCCGGCCGGGCCGGCGCGGCGCTGGGCAGGAGCGTTGCCCGGATGGGCGCCTCCACCGGCACGCGATCACAACGGGCGGGCAGCGCGATCGGTGGAATGTTCAGCCGCGCGGGAAAGGCTGTGGCTGACAGCTTCTAGCGCCAGTTTTCTCGTTCACGACGGATCCGACATTCTGATTCGGGCTTCCGGGAGTCATCAAAGTATGCGCGTGTTTCTCGTTAACCCCAGCCATGCCTCCTTCGGCACCGCCGTGCTGACACCGCGCTGGTTGTACGTGCTGGCAGCCGCTACGCCATCGCAGTGGGGCGACCCGATCATCTGCGATGAGACGCTCGACCCCTTCGACCCGGAACAGCTGGCCGCCGGCGACGTCGTCGGCATCGGCATTCACACCGGAAATGCGCTCCGCGGTTACGAGGTTGGAAAGGCCGCGCGCGAGCGAGGCGCCTCTGTCGTCTTCGGCGGCATTCATGCGACGCTCTATCCGACTGAACCGCACGCGCTCGGTGGCGCGCATGCCGTGGTCCGCGGCGACGGCGACCTCATCTGGGGGTCGGTCATCGCCGACTGCGCGGCGAATCGGCCGCAGCTCGTTTACGAAGCCGGGCGAATCAGCGGCCTCGCCTTCAAGGAAGCGCGGTGGGATCTGCTTCCGGCGGATCGCTACATGTGGGCGTCCATTCAGACGGTGCGCGGGTGCCCGAAGCATTGCTCGTTCTGCTCGGTGTGGCGGACCGACGGTCAGGAGCCGCGCCAGTCCGCGGTCGACTCAGTCATCCGGGAAGCCGTTCAGCTGCGGCGGAAAGGCTTCCGCTTCGTCGCGCTCGCTGACGACAACTTTTATCCCGTTTCGCTCGCCGATCTGGCACAGGCCGCGCGACGTCAGGATCCCGCTCGCCTGAAGGAGCTGGAGTCGATCCGCGCGGAGCGGTTCGAGCTGATGGCTCGGCTCGCCCAACTGCCAGAAGACATGGTGTTCTACACGCAGATCACGATGGAGGCCGCGGAGGATCCGGCGTTTCTGGAGGCCATGGCCCGGGCGCGCATCAAGGGCGCGCTGATCGGCGTCGAATCAGTCACCCCCGACGGTCTCAAAGACGTCTACAAAGGCTTCAACCTGGTCGGCGATGCGCTGGTGGAGCGCTTGCAGACATTCAAGCAGTACGGCATCCACGTGCTCGGGTCGTTCATTTTTGGCTTGCCGAGCGATCGACAGGATACCTTCGAGTCCACGGCGGCACTCGCCGAGCGGGCTGGCGTCACGTTCGCGCAGTTCGTGATGCTCACACCGTTCCCGGGGACGGTGGACTTCGAGAAATGGGAGCGAGATCAGGCTGGGAAGGGATTGACGGTCGCCGGCGTTCCCATCACGCGCCACTGGCTCATTCCCCAGGCCAACCGGCCCAAGGTGTACTCGCCGCATCCGGTGATGTCCCCCGACCAGATTCGCGATGGAACGCAGGCCGCGTGGGACCGGTTTTACGCGCTGCCCCGCATCTGGCAGCGCGCGCAGGTGGTGCGGTCGTGGAAAGGCCGCCTCGCCTTCGTCCTCATCTCGAAGCTGTATCGCCGTATGTACGCCAACACCGGCATCGCTACCGACTCGGCACGTGCGGCGCGGTCAGTCAAGGTCGCCCGCTGGATCGCGCGACCGTGCCGAAGGCTGTTCGCCGGCGCCCCCATGCCGGAGCTGCAGGTTCCCTAGGAGTCGACCATGCGCCATCGGCAGCACACGATCCTCGCCCTCATCGTCCTTGCCGCAGTCGCGCCGGTTGCCGTGATCACTTCGACTGGGCCGGAAGGTGGCCGCGCCACTTCCGGCGCGCTCGAGATTGCCAGGCACGGCCTGCCTGGCGAAGGGCTGCGCGCCGTCGACACGCGGCAGTACTCAATGTCGGGTTCCGTGCGGCCCCTCCTCTTCTGGTTCGGCCGCGATGACATCGGCCTGGCACGCGTCGTGTGGCGGGTCGGTGCCGATGGCGCCCGCGGATATGAGCTGCTCGTGGGCACGGATCCGGCGAAAGCGCCACGCGCGATGAACCGCTGGGGCTTTGTTTCGGAGGAAGTGCGCGGCGGCGAAGGTACGGTGCTCGCGCTGATGACGGGCGCCGACGAAACCTCGTATGACGAAGCGGCGTCGGATGCCGACCGCGGCGGCGGCAGCGACTTTCGCGCCATTCAAAGCCAGGTGCAGGACGGCACGACCGCCTGGCAGACCGTTCGTGTGCAAACCACGGGCAGCTTTTCGGTTCACGACGTTGACGGCGCGCTCGATCGCGTGCGTCACGAAACGTCCGCCGCACATAGCCGTCACGCGGCACTTCCCGACGGTGCACGTCCGGGATTTCTCGTCGCGCTCGCCGAACTGATCGATGCCGGTGCCGGAAGCCCGCCCACCAGTGAGGCGGGCCGTCAGGGTCGTCAGAAGCGCGTGCGATACGTGTTTGGGCAGGGCACGTACGAACTGCGCGTGCGAGATGCCGAACGATCGACGGTCATCCTGAGCGGTCAGACGGTTCCGGTCGTTCGTTCGTCATTCGAGATTCGAACGCTCGCCACTGACGCGCGCACCAGGTTCGAGGTGATGTTTGGCACGCAAGGCGCGCTCACCGGCATTCCGGTCGCCGTGACCTGGCAGCCGCGCTGGTGGCTGAAAGTGGAGCTCCGTCTGAGCGAATCCACCACCGGTTAGCGGCTGGACGCCATACGATTCGCCGACGGCGATTCGTACGGCTCCATGTGGACCAGGACATCCTGCACGTTGGGAAGTGCCGCACGGATGGCGCTTCGGACCTTGCCGCCGAGCACGTGCGCGTCATGGAGCGAGAGCGTCGCGTCCGCCTGCACGTGAATCGTCGCGCGGTAGACCATGCCGCTCTTGCGGACGGCCAGCTTCTCGATGGCGCGGACGCCGTTGACGCCGGACGCGATCTGCCGCACGGTATCCACGATGTCACGTCCTGGCGTCCGATCCATGAGCTCCTCGAGGGCCGGCCGCAGAATCCTCAACCCGTTCAAAAGGATGACGACAGCCGCGGCAAGGGCCGCCCAATCATCAGCGGCTTCCCAGCCCGGCCCGCCCAGAAGCGCGATGGAGATGCCGACGAACGCGGCCGCGGATGTCACCGCGTCGCTCATGTGATGCCACGCGTCGGCGCTCACCGCCGTGCTGCCAATGTCGGACGCCACTGCGCTCACACGCCGCGACAGCACGGTCTTCGCGATAACGACCATCACCAGGACTCCGAGCGTCCACGGCGCCGGCGCATGATGCGGCGTCCGAATCTCGCTGATGGCTTCGACGGCGATGCCGAGGCTGGCACCCATGAGCATCGCGGAGACGACGGTCGCGGCGAGCGGTTCGGCTTTGCCGTATCCGAACGGATAGTCGTCGCTCGGATCGCGGACGGAAATCCTCAGCCCGCCCCAGACGATCAGCGACGAGAAGATGTCGGCCGTGGATTCAATGGCATCGGCCACCAGCGCGTAGCTGTTCCCCAGCAGGCCAGCCACGAGCTTGGTCAGCGCCAGGATCGTGTTGGCAAGTATGCCGAACTGGGCCGAGCGGATGCCGCGATGGACAGACACGGACTGCCGGTCGGACACGCGTCATCGGGCCTCGGCTGGCCCTGCTCCTTTCAGTTCGTCGAGGCGCTGCTTGAGGCGCGTGTTGGTCGGGTAGGCTTCGACGATCGGCTGGAGCACCGCGACGGCAGCATCTTTCTGGCCGGCCTGCTCGAAGGCATCGGCCTGCAGCGTCGCCCGCCTCGTGCGCAGAATACGGTTGTCGGGCGGCACGTCGATCGACGCCAAGGCAGCGATGGCCGCCTGCGGATCCTTTCGATCGAGCAGCATCGACTCGGCGGCGAACAGGCGCACTTCGATGTCGTTCGGAAAACGCCGCGCGGCAAACGCGGCGAGCTCGCCCGCCTCCGTGAGATGGCCGGCCTCGCGATCTTTCAACGTCTGGTGATAGAGGCCGGCCAGCAGCAGCCGCTGGACGTCTTCCGGATCGCCCGATCGGATACCAGGCCCACCGGCGTAGCTGTAGACGAGATCGCCGCCGTGTTCTGCGGCTTCGTAAACGAACGCCACAGCGACGAGTCCCACGACGGCCGCAGTGATATGGACGGTGCGCAGCCGCGACGAGCGCCACATCGCCAGACCGACGAGCTCGATGAGCCCGACGACGATCAAGATGTTGCGGGCGCGCTCGCCCCAGGCCTCGTGCTCGACGACGGCGTCACGGACGCCGGGGATCCGCTCGACCGGCCCGTGTGCCGCGTCACCCGTCTGTGCGGACACGAAACCGGAGAGCGCCGCGAGCAGGAGCAGCGTCGAAGCAGTCGGCGACGCGAATGCCGGACGTCCGAGAAGGGACAGCAAGCGAAACGCGACGCCAAGGATCGCGAGAACAATCGTGAAGTGAACAACTTGAGGATGAAGGCCGGCCATGGCCGCAGTATAGCGGCAGATCTGCACCGGCGGCCGGCTCTGCTTTCGAACGGCAGCCGGTGTGCGCAGGTGCTCCGCCGACACCGGCCGGCCGTTTCGACCGGCCCGGTGCGCGGTTTCAGTTGGCGTTCAGCCAGTCCTCGAACGCCTTGAAGCTGTAGGCCCGTTGGAGGAAGTTCTTCACGAGCTCGCCCGCCGGCTGCGATCCGCCCGGTTCGAGCACGCGCGTCCGATAGCGCACGGCGGCGTCACGGTTGAGGAGGCCGTCGTGGCTGAACACCGTGAACATGTCCTTCGCGATGACCAGCGACCACATGTAGGTGTAGTAGATCGCCGAATACCCGTTGAGGTGCGTAAAGGACTCTTCGAAATAGGTGTTCTCCACGTACTTGAATGGCGTCAGCTTCTCCTGCAGCTCGCCGACGACTTTCGGCATCTCGATGGTCTTCGGGTCGCGGCTGTGCAGCTGGAGGCTGATGGACGCGTAGAACATCTGCTGACGGACGAACAGACCCTTGCCGAATTCGTCGGCCGCGCGCATCCGCTTGACCAGATCGGCGGGAATCGGCTCTCCAGTTTTGTAGTGCGTGGCAAAGGTCTGGAGCGTTTCAGGCGCCCACACCCACTCTTCGAGCATCTGTGACGGCGCTTCGACGAAGTCCCATTCGGTGGCGACGCCGGCGATGCCGGCCCACTGGGTCCGGCCGCCGAGGACGTGGTGCAACAGGTGGCCGAACTCGTGGAAGAACGTCTCGACGTCCGAGTGCTGCATGAGCGCCGGCTCGGCGCCTGGCTTGGGGAAGTTGCACACCAGTACGCCTTCAGGAAGCATGCGCCCGCGTTTGCCGTTCGTCAGCGTGAACTGAGCGTAATGCTTGTATTTGTTGTCGCGCGGAAACATGTCGAGGTAGATCCGGCCAAGCAGGTTGTTGCCCTCGAGAACGTCGTAGACCTCGACATCCGGGTGCCAGACCGCCGCGTCTTTCACCTGCCGATACGTCAGTCCGAACATCCGCCCGGTGATGCTCATGACGCCGGCCTTGACCTTCGCATACTCGAAATACGGCCGCACCGATTGCGAATCGAAGTCGTACTGCTCCGCCTTCACCTTCTCCTGGTAATAGGTGCTGTCCCAGGCATCGACGAAGGTCGAACCCGGCACGTCTTTCTGACGGCGCGCGAGCACCGTGGCGTAATCGGCCTTCATCCGCTTGTCGGCTGCAGCCGCGATGCGATCGATGAAATCGCCGACGTTCTGGCGCGTGCCGATCATCTTGTCGCCGGTGATGTAGTCCGCCCAGGTCGGGAAACCGAGCGTCGTCGCCAGCTCCTGCCGCGCCTCGAGCATTCGCTTCAGCACGGGCACGTTCGCCGGGTGGGCGCGCTGGCGGTACAGTTTCCAGAACGCGGCGCGCGCGGTCGGCGATGTCGCATAGGTCATGAACGGCTGGTAGTCGGTGTTGTTGGTCGTCAGCGTCACCTTGCCGTTCGCGCCCGCGGCGTGTGCGCGCTTGAAGTCGTCCGGCAGGCCGTCGAGATCTTTGGGATCGAGCTCGAGCGTCCGCACATCGCCGGCGATGTTCTCGTCGAACTTCTGGCCGAGCGTCACCAGCTCCTCGCGCAGCGCTTTGACCCGGGCACGGGTCGCGTCGTCTTTGTCCACACCGGCGCGCCGGAAATCGCGCAACGTCCGCTCGACGTAGTGGCGCGTGGCCGCGTCGGCCCTGTTCATATCGAGTTTGGCCATGCGGTCGTAAATCCCGCGATCGAGCGTGAGCTCGGTATTGGCCTTGTCGACATCGCTCTCGCAGGTGGAAGCCGCCGTCCGGATGGCCTCGTCCGGGTGAACGCTGCGGGCGAGGCTCGCCCGGGCCGAGGCATCGGCGAGCAACGCATACGCCGAGTCGAACTCATCGAGGACGGCCATCGGATCGCCACTCTCGTGCGCCTTGAACCGCGCGGCGAGAGAACGGGCCTGATCGATGTCAGCCAGGCAGGTTTCACGAAACGCCTGCGGCGACACCACCAACAATTTCGAGGCGCCTGGCTTGGGTTCGGCAGCGGATAAAGATGAAGGCATCAGAGTCAAGAAGCCAGGCAGCAGAAAAAGAGACAACAGGCGCACTCGCACGGCAACCTCCAATCGCACGGGGCTGGTCTACGGATCATAGCAGGGCTTGGGGCTGGGAACCGGGGACTGGGGTTAGGGACTGAATTAGCGGGAACTGGCGCGCGCACCGCAATCCCTCAAATCCAACATTCCCTCGTTCCCCATTCCCTCATTCCCAAATTCCCGAGCGATACTGTTGACATGCCTCATCTCTTCGACCCGATCGCGCTCCGCAATGTCACCTTGCGCAATCGGGTGATCGTGTCGCCGATGTGCGAGTACTCGAGCGAGGACGGCTTCGCCAACGACTGGCATTTCGTGCATCTCGGTTCACGGGCGGTCGGCGGCGCGGCACTGGTGTTCACCGAGGCCACCGCGGTCACAGCGGAGGGCCGCATCAGTCCTCAAGACCTGGGCATCTGGAAAGACGCGCACGTCGAGCGCCTCGGCCAGATTGTCGACTTCGTCAAAGGTCAGGGTGCGGCGGCCGGTATGCAGCTGGCGCACGCCGGTCGCAAAGGCAGTACGAAGCGGCCATGGGAAGGCGGCGGCCTCGTTGCCTCGTCCGAGGGCGGGTGGCAGCCGGTCGGCCCCGGAGACGAGCCGTTCGGCGCCAACTACCCGCGCCCCGCTGCGCTCGACTCCGCCGGCATCGAGGCGGTCGTCCACGCGTTCCGGGACGCCACGCTCCGCGCCCGGCGCGCCGGCTTCGACACCGTCGAGATCCACGCGGCGCATGGCTATCTCGTCCACGAATTCCTTTCGCCACTTGTGAACCATCGCATCGACGAGTACGGGGGATCCTTCGACAATCGAATCCGGCTGTGCCTCGAGGTCGTCGACGCCGTTCGTCAGGCCTGGCCCGCCGCCTTGCCGGTCTTCGTTCGTATCTCGTGCACCGACTGGGTTGACGGCGGTTGGGATCTCGACCAATCAATAGAGCTGGCGCGCCGGCTCAAGACGCGCGGCGTGGATCTCATCGACTGCTCGTCGAGCGGCACCGTGCCCTACGCGGAGGTGCCCATCTCGCCGGGCTATCAGGTGCCGTTCGCCGAACGCATCCGCCGCGAGGCCAACATTGCGACAAGCGCCGTCGGCCTCATCACGAACCCGGCGCAGGCCGAACAAATCATCACGAGCGGACAAGCCGACTGCGTGGCAATGGCCCGCGAGCTGCTGCGCGATCCGTATTGGCCGCTGCACGCCGCCGCGGAGCTCGGCCAGCCCACGACCTGGCCGTCACAGTATTTGCGTGCCGCGCCCCAGGGTGCGAGCGCGCGTCAGTCGAGTTCTAGATCTCCCACTCTCCGCTCCTCATGACGGGCTCTGACCTGCCGTCGGCCATCACCCCGTCGATGTCCAAATGGCTGCTGCCGATCATGAAGTCGACGTGAATCATGCTGCGGTTGCCGCCGGCAGCGGCGAAGTCCTCGAGCGACATCGCCTCGCCGCCCTTCATGGTGAAGCGATACGCGGACCCGACGGCCAGGTGGCTGGCGGCGTTCTCGTCGAAGAGTGTGTTGTAGAAAAGCAGGCCTGACTGGGAAATGGGCGAGCTGTGTGGCACCAACGCCAGCTCGCCCAACCGCGCCGCCCCTTCGTCGGACTCGATCATCTTACGCAGCACCGCCTCGCCCTTGGCCGCCTGCGCCTCGACGATGCGACCGCCGGCAAAGCGCAGCGTGAAATCATCGATGGTGACGCCAGCGTAACTCAGAGGCTTGCTCGATCGAACGACGCCGTCGACCCGATCCTTGTGTGGCATCGTGAACACCTCTTCGGTGGGCATGTTGGGCGCGAACGGAATGCCCTGGGCGCTCACCGACCGGCCGCTGATCCAGACATGCGCCTCGGGCAGACCGATCGTCAGGTCGGTGCCAGGACCGCGATACTTCAGGGCCCGATAGCGCTTGGCGTTGAGCATTTCGCTTCGGCTGGCCAGAGCGTCGAGGTGCCGCGACCACGAGGCGGCCGCATCGGCGTCACCGAGCCGTGACATGCTGAAGATGGCGTCCCACAGACGAGCGGTCGCCGTCGACGGATCGCTACCGGGGAAGACCTTCGCCGCCCACCGTTCGGCAGGGGCGCAGACGACCAGCCAATTCGTGCTGTTCCTGCCGATGTGTTCGGAGAACTGCTGGAGCGCACGCGACGATGCCTGCTGCAGCTCGGTGACGCGCTCGGGCGGGAGTGCGGCAAAGAGATCCGGATCGTTGGCGTACACCGACAACAGCGCGTGACCGTTCTCGATGTGCTCGACGAGCGCTTTCGGCAGCCACGTCGAGAACTGCGAGAACGAGTCGGATGGCGCCTCATCGAAGCGAATCAGTTGACACGCCTCGTCGCCCCACAGGACTTCGACGAGCGGGGAGCCCGCGCGATAGGCGCTGCGGACGATGGCCCGGACGAGAGGGACGGCTTCGGGAGACACGCCCCCCGTCGTTCGTGGACCGATGACCATCAATCGCTGTCCGGGCTGGAGGTTGAGCCCGGCTTTCACCGCGGCGTCGGCATATTGCTGCAGCTGGCTCTCGAACGTGGGCGTCATTCGGTCCTCGTCATGTGTCGTGATTATCTGCGCTACACTGCCTCTGGATCCATGCCACTCATCCTGCACGACCTACCGCCCATCCACTGGGCGATCGCCGGCGCCGGCATCGCCGCGGTGACGCTCGCGCTGATGCTTCTCGCGAGCCGGCGGCTTGGTCTTTCGACTGGCTTCGAGGACGTCTGCAGTCTCGTGCTCTCGCAGCCGTACTTCCGTCGGAGTGCCGTCACCGACGGCCGGGGGTGGAGGCTGCCGCTTCTGGCCGGCCTCTTAATCGGCGGGTTCGTGTCGGCCGCGACCGGCGGCGGATGGTCGCCGACCTGGGCGCTCGGGATGCTCGATCAGACGCTCGCACTGGGCCCCCTCGGCAAGCTCGCCTGGATGTTCGTCGGGGGATTGTTCATCGGCTTCGGAACACGGCTGGCGGGCGGCTGCACGAGCGGCCACGGCATATTCGGTCTTTCCAACTTCGAGCTGCCGAGCCTCATCACCACCGTGAGTTTCATGGCAGGCGGCATCCTCACGACCCAGATCCTCTATCGGCTCGTGCTGCATCCATGACGATCGTTTACGTGCTGCTCGGCACCATCTTCGGCTTCGTGCTCAGCCGCTCCGGCGCGGCCGACTACGACTACATCCAGGGGATGTTCCTGTTCGAGCGGTTTCAGCTCTACGGCATTATCGGCACCGCCGTCGCTCTGACGGCGCCGGGTCTGTGGCTGATCAAGCGGCGCGGACTGACGCTGGCCGGACGGCCGATCAAGATCGAGCTCAAGGCCATGCACCGTGGCAACGTGCTGGGCGGGCTCCTGTTCGGTATCGGCTGGTCGATCGCCGGCATGTGCCCGGGGCCCATCCTGGTCAACATCGGCGAGGGCAAGGTGTACGCGCTCGCCGCCCTGGCGGGTGCCCTCGTCGGCGCGGGTGCTTTTGGCGTCTTCTATCCCGCACTTCAAGCACCGCTTCACATGCCACCGCTCAAGGTTGGTCCCGGCGAAGGTTAGTGGGCGACCTGGCGGCGTACTACGACCGGTTGTCGCTGTGGACGACGATCGCCCGTGTGTTCGGCTACGGCGGCGGACGCGACGCACTCACGGTGCACCGGGCGCTGGCCGATCCGCGCGCGGATGGCCGGCCGACTCCAACCCGAGTCCACGACCTGCTCGCCGATGCCCTTCCGCCTCTGGGCACGCCGCGCGTGCTCGATGCCGGGTGCGGCATGGGCGGGACGATGATCGATTTCGCCAGGCGCGTGGGCGGCACTTACGTTGGGCTGACGCTCAGTGAGAAACGGGCGGCGATCGGCCGGCGGGCGGCCGGGCGCGCCGGTCATGGCCCAGCGACGATCCAATTTCTGATCCAGAGCTACGACGCACCGCCTGAGGGGCCGTTCGATCTCATCGTCGCCATCGAATCCCTGGCGCACTCGTCCGATCCGGCGCGGACGCTGCAGCATCTTTTCGGCAGTCTCTCACCCAGCGGCATCCTTGCCGTCGTCGACGATATGCCCGAACCTGACGTCTCAACCGACAAGCGGAGCACATCTGATCTCGTCACCTTCAAATCCGGCTGGAGCTGCCCGGTGCTCTGGGGCGCATCCGAATACAGAGCAGCGTTCACGCGGCTGGGTTTGAAGATCCTGACGGACGTCGACCTCAGTCCGCATGTCGCGTCCCGCTCGGCGAACGGCATCCGCCAGTTCGAACGCCTGAACCGCCTGGCGCACCGCGCCATCCCTTCCGAATCGTGGCGCCGCCTCATGGACTCGTACCACGGCCTGGCCCTCGAACGGCTGTATCGCCATGGCGCGATGAGCTATCGGATGATGCTGGGGGCCAGGGCTAGGGACCAGAACGCTGTGAGCGGGCCTGCACGGTGTCACCCTCGCTCTTCATCGTCTACGAGAACCTTTCGTGGGGGAATCGAGACGCGGTGATCAAGACCCGGATCCCTCGAGACACTCATGTTTGCTCCACGCGGAGATGAGCTTCCGATCGGTCTGCGCGTGCAGGCGTACGTCATCGCGCGGTAACGGCCTGGCGCCACGCCACGTCGTCGCACGGGACGTGTGCTAGGCTCCTCGTCAGGCATGGCGACGACAACGGACACGACGCGGTTCGAGCCAAGCCCGCTCGCGCCGCGCCTGACCGCCGAGGATCAGGCGCGCGATCGCGACCTGGGATTCGGCGCAGTCGTTTCGCGCCAGAGCCGGCAACGCCTCCTCAATCGCGACGGCTCGTTCAACGTCGTCCGCGCGGGACTCGGACTGCTGGAGACCCTCGCCCCCTACCATCAGTTGCTCACCATCACGTGGCCGCGGTTCCTGGCCCTCGTCGTCTCGCTGTATTTCGTCTTCAACCTGCTGTTCGCACTCGCCTTCGTCGCCGCCGGCCCCGACGCGCTGCTCGGCCCAGGCTCTGAAATGCTCGGCGGGCGATTCAGCCGCGCCTTCTATTTCAGTGTCCAGACATTCGCGACGATCGGCTACGGTCAGATTGGACCGAACGGGTTCGCACCGAATTTCATCGTGACCATCGAGGCCCTCGTTGGTCTGATGTATCAGGCGCTGGCCACCGGCCTCCTCTTCGCGCGCTTCTCGCGACCGACCGCGTCGATCGTGTTCAGCGACAGTGCGGTCATTGCTCCGTACAACGGCGGGCGCGCGCTGGAGTTCCGCGTCGCCAATCGCCGTCAGAGTCAGATCATTCAGCTCGAAGCGCAGGTCATCTTCAGCTGGATGGATGAGGACGGGCGTGGCGGACGCGTGCGTCGATATCGACTGCTGCCGCTCGAGCGGAACCGCGTGACCTTCTTCCCGCTCTCCTGGACGATCGTTCACCCGATCGACGCGACGAGCCCGCTGTTCGACGCGACCGCCGACAGCCTGGAGGCGACAGAAGCCGAAGTGCTCGTCATGATGTCCGGCATCGACGAGACCTTCGAACAAACCGTCCACGCGCGCTGCTCGTACGTGGCGGACGAAATCACGTGGAACGCCCGTTTCCGATCGATTTACCCCGATCGCATCGCCGGCTCACTCCGCGGCGACATCGGCCGCCTGCACGACGTCGAGCCGGCCAACTCGGAGCGGTTATGAGCGATACCATCAAATTCGTGCTCGATGAATCGCAGATCCCGAGACACTGGTACAACCTGGCCGCGGATCTGCCGTCGCCTGCGCCGCCCGTTCTTCACCCGGGCACGCTGCAACCCGTCGGACCGGACGACCTCGCGCCGGTCTTCCCAATGGCTCTGATCCTCCAGGAAGTATCGACCGACCGCGACGTCGAGATCCCCGGGCCGGTCCGTGAGGTGTACCGACAGTGGCGGCCGACGCCGCTCTTTCGGGCGCGGCGCCTCGAGCGGGCGCTCGAGACACCAGCTCGCATCTATTACAAGTACGAAGGGGTCAGTCCCGCCGGCAGCCACAAGCCGAACACCGCCGTCGCGCAGGCGTTCTACAACAAGGAAGCCGGCATCAAGAAGATCGCGACGGAAACCGGCGCCGGACAGTGGGGATCAGCGCTGGCGTTCGCCGGCGCGCTCTTCGGCATAGAAGTACTGGTGTTCATGGTACGGGTCTCTTACAACCAGAAACCCTACCGTCGCGCCTTCATGGAGACATTTGGCGCCCGCTGCATCCCGAGCCCGTCTCCGGAAACGACCTTCGGCCGCCAGGTGCTGGCCGCCACGCCCGACAGCCACGGCAGCCTCGGCATCGCCATCTCCGAAGCGGTCGAAATCGCCGCCACGCGCGAAGACACGAAGTACGCACTCGGCTCGGTGCTCAACCACGTGCTGTTGCACCAGACCGTCATCGGCCAGGAGGCTATCGTTCAGCTCGAGATGGCGGATGACTATCCGGATATCGTCATCGGGTGCACAGGCGGAGGCTCGAACTTTGCCGGCATCGCCTTTCCATTCATCGGTGCGCGTCTGCGAAAGGGCCGGAATGTTCGCGTGATTGCCGTCGAGCCGGCAGCGTGCCCGAGCCTCACGCGCGGCAAATACGCCTATGACTTTGGCGATACCGGGCACATGACACCGCTCGCCAAGATGCATACGCTCGGCTCGAGCTTCGTGCCGCCGGGGTTCCACGCGGGCGGGCTGCGCTACCACGGCATGTCGCCGCTCGTCTCACACCTGAAGGCGCTCGGGCTGATCGAAGCCAGGGCCGAAAAACAGACGTCTTGCTTCGAAGCCGGCGTCACCTTCGCGCAGAGCGAAGGCATTGTGCCCGCGCCAGAGGCCAATCACGCCGTCCGAGCGGCCATCGACGAAGCCATCCGCTGCCGCGAGGAAGGTGTGTCGCGGACCATTCTCTTCAACCTGTGCGGTCACGGCCACTTCGATATGCAGGCCTACTCCGATTACTTCGCCGGGAAGCTCACCGACCAGGCGTACGACGAACAGGAGCTCGCCATGGCACTGGCCGGACTGCCGTCGGTGCCGGCAGGAGCGTAGAACCGCTTTTCATGGCCAGCGCCGATCCCATCGCGGAATTCCACCAGGCCGTCGCCCGGGCGACGGCCGCTCGGGTCGATCCGGTGCCGGTCGCGCTCGCAACGGTCAGCGCCGACGGGCGGCCCTCCGTCCGCATCGTATTGATACGACATGTGGATGAGCGCGGCTTTGTCTTTCACACGAATTACGGCAGCCGCAAGGCCCTCGAGCTGGCTGACAATCCGAACGCGGCGCTGTGCTTTCACTGGCCTGAGCTCGAGGAGCAGATCCGGATCGAAGGTCCCGTCGAAAAGCTGTCGTCCGGGGAGTCCGACGACTACTTCAACGGGCGACCGCGCGGCAGCCAGCTTGGCGCCTGGGCCTCGGACCAGAGCGCCGAGTTGCCTTCGCGCGATGCACTTGAGGCTCGCGTTCGTGAGGTGGCGCAACGGTTCGAAGGACGGCCGATCCCGCGTCCGCCATTCTGGGGCGGCTACCGAATCGTGCCCCATCGCGTGGAATTCTGGTATGGTCGGCCCGACCGGCTGCACGACCGCATTGTCTACGTTCGTGACGGTAAAGCCTGGCGGACGATGCGGTTGTATCCCTAGAGGCTGACAATCGGGACCGACACTCGGCCGGCTGTGCTCAATGTGGCGCAGAGATTCAAGCGAATCAAATTCGAGCTCAACACGACGCTATTCGGCCACTCAACATCGAGTATCTTGATGCCATGGACGCCTCCGAACGGTATGAACAGCTGATTGCGTTTCTCAACACCCACCTGCCGACGCCGGTCCAGCAGGAGGAGCTGAGCGATGGATCGCTGATGTTCACCGGCGGCTCACCGGGCGAAGTCGTAGCCCGCTTGACCAAGGTGTCCGTGATCATCGAGCAGTACGCCGTGAGGTGGGAGACTCCGTATACGCCGGTCATGCGCCCTCGACGCGTCGGCGTCGTCAAATGGCGGCGCCTGCCCGAATCGACGGTCATGAATGTCGTTGATCAGCTGATTCGCGGCGCCCGCGATGCCCGGCTGGCCCACTATGTGACCTGCCAGCTGTGCGGCGAGACGAAGCCGCCCGAGTGGATGGAGGACGAGGACATCTGCCAGCAGTGTTCGGCGAGTGTGCTCGGCTCGGTTCACTAGTTTCCACTCAAGTTCTGGCTGCACCTGGCACCGGCTGAAGCGTCCAGTACACCAGGCGACAACTGCTCGCCGCGCCTGACGGGTCGCTGAACGCGATTCGTCCGACGATGGCACCGTAGAGGAACGACCCCTCCGCCGCGACTCCCCGAACGTCCGCTGCAAGTTGCGACACTCCGCCCAAGGTCACCCGAACGTTCGTAGCCGAACGGAAGCTCGCCGTGCTGTCGCGGCTCGCTCCGCTGATCGTGCCAGAGATAATCTCGCCGCCCATGCCTACTCCCACGTGAACGAAACGGAGATCGAGCGTTCCTTCTCCTGGCGCTGACTGCGCCACCCATTCATCGTTCACTCGTTCGACGCTCACGAGCGCGTTGACGAACGTCCCCTGAGTGGGCACACCCGCCGGCGCGCAGACTGGCTCGGAAGGATTGTCGGAAAGCGCATGCCCGTATATCTGCAGCCAATACTGGCCCGGGGCGAGCGCGATTGGGCGCGACGGTCTCGACACCCCGAGAACCGGCTGGCCGGTCGTCGGTGTCGGCGCGAAGGCTGGACCGCTGTCGCACGCCGCAACGACGCCACTGAGCGCGATGACAACCGTTAATTTCACGTCATCGTCTCGCGAGACTGATAGTGCCGGTCGACATGCCGGGACACTGGAAAGATCGATAGGAGCCGGTCATCGATTGACCAGACACTGAGGCCACGAGCAGCAGACTGCCGCGGTTTGCGCCGACCGTGCACGTCACAGCGAACGACCGGTTCGCACCGTTCAGGGAATCAGCGGTCAGCGTGCCCGATGGATTCTGGTCCGCCACGGACGCGGACCATGTACCGGCCAGGACCGTATCGAGGCGCAGCGTCATTTCGAACGTGCCGCTGCCGGCCTGATCGTCTCGGAGAGTGCCCGACCATGAGCCGGGGTACACATCTGCGGCGGATGGCGTCGGCGAGCTTCCGCAACCGGCGACCAGGACTGTTGTCGCCAGGCATGCGCCGAGGAGGCGCCTCCTTCGCCGCGAGCTATTGACGTTTGGCCACGACATACAATCCGTCCTCGGAGGTGACATAGACGCGGTCGTCCGCAACCGCCGGCAATTGTTCGAATCGGCGATCATTCGTGCCCACTCGCCAGCGTTCCTTACCGGTCGTCAGGTCCACCGCGGTTAGACGGCCCGAGGCAAACGGCACGTAGACCGTGTCGGCGTCGGCGGCGATGTCGAAGACAATCGATCCGTCTTCAGGAGATGTGTACCGCCACGACTCGTGCCGCGTCCGAGTGTTCACCGCGAGCAGCAGGCCTGTCAGCGAGGCGACAAGCAATGTGCGTTGGCAGAGCAGCAGAGGACGGAAGTCTTCGCTCATGCCGGCGATTGACGGCAAGGTCCAAGCGCGCTCACCGGTCGTGCGATTGAACCCGTGTATGCGGCCGTCACTCGACGTCGCGATGATCGCGTCAGCCTCGATGACCGGGCCACCAGCGGCACCAGACGCCAATCCCCGCGCTCCGCCCGGGAATTTCGCGTGCCAGCGCAAGTCGCCGGTCGACGCCTCGAGGGCCATGACGCCGCCGTGTCGCACATTCGCGAAATCGGTGTAGGCGGCGACGACCAGTCCACCTTCGACGACCGGACCGAAGACGACAGTGCGGGCCCCTAAAGGACCGCTGATCCACACAGTGCGACCGCTCGCGACGTCGAGCGCGTAGATACGTCCCGTCGTGGAACCAGCGTAGACGACGCCCGAGACCGAAGCGCCCAGGTACGGTCCAGGACGATCGCCGTCAGCAGCCACAAAGTGCCAGCGCATCGCGCCGGTTTGCGCATCGAACGCGAAGAGATCGTCGTCGCCCACGACGACCGTGCCACGCTCCACGATGACGTTCGTGCCTGAGGTCCGTGAGCGACCCGCGGCGAGCCTGAGCGACTGGCGCCACAGGGTGGCGCCAGTGCTGCGTTTGATCGCATAGAGCTCGTGGTGTCGTGTGAGGTAGTACAACGCCGAGCCATGGACCGCTGGCCGTCCCCATCCGTCTGCGCGATGCAGACGGACGGGAGTCGGTGACCAGGACGCCGGACCGCCCGAGGCGCCGAATGCCAGCGCGGCTGCCGCGAACAGCTGCCGACCAGCTCGGACGCGGCGCGGCCGATTAGAAGACCCGGATAGAGCTGACCACATCGTTCCATGTCCCATCTGGTCCGGGTCCGGCATGGTTTCTGAGATCGGCATCATCGCCAGAAAGTTCCAGCGATTCGCCCTCGAAGTCGGCGTGCTCGTAAAGGACGACCCTGCGCTCTGGTGGAACGTGGACTGACGACACGCTGTCGTTCCAATCCCAGCCGACAAACGACAGGTCGCCGCTCGTGGACAGCGAGCCGCCGCTGAACTCGATGTCGCCGTAGAACGTCGCTTCATCGCCGGATGGCTGCGGCGTCGACGTGCGGGAAGGAACCGCCAGGTAAGTCGTCAGCACGCGATCGATGAGCGCGTCGCTCATCCGCGTCTCCTGTGTGTGCGCGGGACCCTGCCAGCCGGCGTCGATATAGAGACCGCCCGGGTAGACCTGACTCCACTGGGGAACGATCGTGTCGTTGACCCAGCACACGCCCAGTCCGACCACCGACACCGACTGGCACCACCATTCGTCCATCACCGTCAGATACCACGCGGCTGTGCTGAGGCCTGCCGCAATGTCGAACGCCCACCAGTCTTCGTACGGTGCGTTTGCGTAGATGTACGCCGCATAGGTCTCCATGCCGAAGCGTGCGGCGTCGCGCCAGTAGGCAACGAGATCGCCATCGTCGGGGAAGGCGGCACGTAGGGCGCCACCCCAGTAGAAGTTGTATGCCGTCGAGACAATGCCCGCTCGCACGGGAACGGCCGCCGCTTCGCGCGCCAGGTTGCCGTTCGAGTTCATCGATGCCAGGAAACCGGAACCCGGCGCCATTTCCGGCGTAACCGGGAACGCCGCGTTGACGGCCACCGCGGACGCGATTTCTGGCAACGAGCTGGCCGCCATGTCTGCGGCAAGCTGCCAGATATTCGAGTAGGCGGAGAGAATCCAGTGCCAGCTGCAGCAGCCCTGACCGAACAGGCGGAACACGTCGTTGACCGACCAGACGAGCGCCCAGTTGAACCCCGCATAAGCCGAGAGATTGCGCACGAGCGGTGCGCCGGCGTGCGGCGTGCCGACGGTGATGAGACCGGCGAGTGGATGCTGGCGGTTCCATTGTCGGGCGATGAGCCCGCCGTTGCTGTGGCCGACGGCAATCGTGTCAGCGCCAAACCCGCCGACCTGCCATTGCAGATCATCCGCCTGACTCTCGTAGAGCGCCGTCGCGTTCAAGCTCGGCGTCGCGGGCTGGATCGCCAGGGTGCTCTGCAGGCGTCCGGCCGCGCCGCTCCAGGTCTCGCCCGATGAACCAAAACCATGCACGAACACGACGGGCCGATCCTGGGCCTCGGTCCGAACCGACGTGCTCAGTGCCACGAGCGAGACGAAGACGACCCGCCTGAACGCGCGCGTCGCTGCAGTCATCGGGGTCATTGCCCTCATGGCCGCCCCCCTTTCAGCTCGAGCCGGAGCTCGCGGAACGACATCTCGGTTACCTGCCGCTCGTCCGAGATGAGGCGCTCGACCCGGATGCCCCGGCGCAGCGTCGTCCCCGAGGCCGATTGCTCGTATGCGAATCGCGTGTGTGACACGAGCCGACCAGCCTGAACCACGTTCATTTCCACCGGCACCGCATTTTGCTCGTCAACGAGCACTTCACGCTGGCGCTCACGCTCGTCGTGCACGTAGCGGCTCAGACCAGCTACCTGGCCCGCTCGCCGCCCGAACGCGCGGTCGAACGCCTGCAGACGCGTCGATCGATCGGCCGGCGACATGACGAGCGATCGAATCCACTCGCGTCCCTGCACGGGTCTGACAAACGATCGGCCCAGCAACGCCCGCTCGACGGCTGTCGCCTCGACGCCCGGCGCGTCGTCGCGCCGGAAACGGCCTCGCACGCGGTCGGACGGCATCACGATTTCGACCCCGGCTCGATTGAAGAAACGCGGCGCCGGGCCGTCGTCTCGCTCTTCCACGCGCTCGATTGACGGTGGATCGGGAAGTAAGACGGCGCCAGCTCGGGTCAGCGCCGTCGGCCGCGACCGACCGACCATCGTCATTGTCGATTTCCAGCCGGCCGTTGTCTTGGTCCGTTCCCACATGAACGACTCTTCTGAGGACGGGCCACGTCGCTGGCCGTTCGCGTCGACGAGCTCACGCCGAACGGTGACCTGCGCCGAAAATGTGTCCCATCTTCCTGATGCCGCTCGCTCGGCGAGCTGCTCGGCTGATTGAGGATTGATCCGCGTCGACTGACCCGACGCGAGGACGGGAACGAACGTCACACACACCACCACGACCGCGCGAAGGCGCGGCCGCCAGCCTCCAACACGCTGCTGCCCCATGGCTCCGTCTGCTTTCTCCTCCCACGCTCCTTCTTGATGAACGGGTTTCCGCTCGGTGACGCGGCGGGTGTGCCGCGCCTGGACTCAGCGTAGGGCGGAACGCGCGCATGTGCTGGCCGAACGATGGTCATTTCTGTTGTTGTGTACGCGATTGTGTCGGCGCGGACCGTGTTCCACGATCACGCCACACCTCGGATCTGAACTCGGTTGGAAGGCAGTTGAGATGCTTCCGAAACTGCCGATCGAGTTGCGACGTCGTCGCGTACCCGACACGGCTGGCGATCTCCTTCACGCTCAGTGAAGAACCGGCGAGCAGCGCGCGCGCTTCGTCGATCCGCCGTGTATGCAGCCGTCCGCCGAAGGTCTGACCAGTCGCCTGCTTCAACAAATAGGTCAGCCGGCTGTCGGAGATGGCCAGCTGCCTGGCGAGCGTTCGCAAGTGAAAAGCGGGGTTGCTGAACTGACGATCGATTTCGGCGAGTGCCCGAGACACCCGCCAGTCCGCCGCCGGCTGGATATCCAAACCGTCGTGCAACGGCAGGAGGAGGTCTGTCAGCCGGCGCCACGCGGCATCGAGGAGTCGTCGGGCGAGCACCTGCTCGTCGCCATCGAGCCCAGATGGCAGATCGACCACGAGGCGGACCAGCGACGCGCCGACGCGGGCCGGATCGTCAGCCGCGCTTCCTGTGTGCCGTTGGCAACGATGAATCCAGGCTTCGAACGACCCGGTGGAGAGCGCCGTCATGGCCCGACCCGACGCTAGCATTCCGTCGCGAAGGCGCGACAAGCCGTCGCGGCGCTATGCGTGCAAATTGAACACCGGCTTCTGGATGCGGCTGCTCCGAAGCGGCGGCCCCGGCCGAACCCAAACCGCTGGGGGATCGTAGGTACTCAGGGAACGCAGCTCAGTTGCTCAGTCGCTCGGTTACCCGGGTTCTATCGACCACTGAGCTACCGAGGAACTGAGTTACTGAGGAACTGAGTTACTGACGAACTGAGGCACTGAGCAACCGAGTTGCGGCCCGTCACACTTGGCGGGGTCCAGCCGTCTAGCGAAGTACAATTCAATTTTTGACATGGCGAATCTCAAAGACGAATTGGCAGCGCTCAGGATTGAACGCCCCGCCGAGCCACGGCCCAAGCCGTGGTTGAAGTGGGTCGTCCTGCTGCTCGTTCTGGGGATTGTGGGCACCACCGCCGCGAGATACGTCACGCGTCCGCGCCCACCCGAGGTGGAGACGGCCACTGTAACCCAACGCGCAGCGGGCGAGCAGGCGGCTGTCCTCAACGCCTCGGGTTACGTCACCGCCCGCCGTCGTGCCACCGTCTCGTCGAAAATCACCGGCAAGGTCATGGAAGTCAACGTCGAGGAGGGCATGGCCATCAAGGAAGGCCAGATTCTCGCCCGCCTCGACGATGCGCAGTACAAGGCGGCGTTGGCGCTGGCTGAAGCCCAGGCGGAGGCCGCGCGGCGCAGCATGCGTGAAAGCGAGGTCCGGCTGGCCGAGGCAAGGGTGGCGCTCGACCGGACCAACAAGCTCGTCGCGGACCGTCTCGTCACAGCGCAGGAAGTCGATACGAAACAGGCCGAGGTCGACTCGCTCGTGGCACGCATCGAAGCAGCCCGCGAACAGGTGCGCGTCGCCGAGCGTCAAATCGAAGTAGAGCGCACAAACCTCGACAACACGATTGTGCGCGCTCCGTTCAGCGGCGTCGCGGTGTCGAAGGACGCTCAACCGGGCGAGATGATCTCCCCTAATTCTGCCGGCGGCGGTTTCACGCGCACGGGCATCTGCACGCTGGTCGACATGCGGTCGCTCGAGATCGAAGTGGACGTCAACGAGAGTTACATCAACCGGGTCCGAGACAGCCAGCCGGTCTCAGCGGTGCTGAACGCTTACCCTGACTGGCAGATTCCGGCGCACGTCATCACCACCGTGCCGAAGGCAGACCGGCAAAAGGCCACGGTGCTCGTGCGGATCGGCTTCGAGGGACTCGATCCGCGGATCCTGCCCGACATGGGCGTGAAGGTGACCTTCCTCAAAGAAGCCGACAGTGACGCGACGGCTAACACGAGGCCGGTCATGCTCATCCCGAAGGCCGCCATTCGCACCGACAACGGACAGACCTATACCTACGTCGTCGACGCGAACAACGTGGTCGACCGGCGAGCGGTCAAGGTTGGCGGCAGCGACGGCGACCGCCTCGAAATCGAGGCCGGCGTGAGCCGCGGGGACCGTGTGATCCTTTCTCCGCCCCAGACGCTCCAGTCCGGCATGACCGTGGCGATCAAACAGGGCGGGTAAGGCAGGTAGGCCAGGCAAGGCAGGTGGGAACGCCTGCGGCCACACTCGAGCGAGGACAGGAGATCCAAGCGAGAGTGTCGGCGTCAGTTCGCGGCGGGGGTGGGGCCCCGCCGCCAGTGGAAGAAAAGATAGCGAGCACTCACGCGAGCACCCAACATGGCAGACACGCCTCTCGTGCACGTTCGCGACGTGCACAAGCATTACACGCGCGGCAGCGAACGGATTGACGTCCTCAAGGGCATCTCGCTCGACATCCCTCAGGGTGATTTCCTCGCGCTGATGGGGCCGTCCGGCTCGGGCAAGACGACGCTGCTCAACATGCTGGGCGGCATCGACAAGCCGTCACAAGGTCTCATCGAAGTCGGCGGTGTCTCGATCGGCGGTCTGAGCGGCGGCGCACTGTCCCGCTGGCGCGCATCGCACATCGGCTTCGTGTTTCAGCTGTATAACCTGCTGCCCGCATTGACGGCCGAGAAGAACGTCGAACTGCCGCTCCTGCTGACCAAGCTCTCACGGTCCGAACGGCTGAAGCGGGCGAACATCGCGCTCAAGGTGGTCGGCCTCAGCGAGCGCTCCAAGCACTATCCGCGTCAGCTGTCGGGCGGCCAGGAGCAGCGCGTCGGCATCGCCCGCGCCATTGTGACCGATCCCACGCTGCTCCTCTGCGACGAGCCCACCGGCGATCTGGACCGGAAGGCCGGCGATGAAGTTCTCGATCTCCTGCAGACGCTGAACCGGGACTACGGCAAGACGATCGTCATGGTGACGCACGATCCTCACGCCGCCGAACGCGCACAGCGGACGCTGCACCTCGACAAGGGCGTGCTCGCCGGGAGCATGGCGGCATGAAGTTCCTTCCGCTCATCTGGAACAACGTCTGGCGGCGCAAGTTCCGGACGACCTTCACGCTGCTGTCAATCTTCGTCGCGTTCCTGCTCTTCGGCATTCTGATGACGATCCGCCACTCGTTCTCGTTCGGCGTCGAGATTGCCGGACTCGATCGGCTCGTCGTCATCAACAAAGTCAGCCTGATCATGCCGCTGCCCTACTCGTACGAAGCGCGGCTTCAGGCCGTGCCCGGCGTACAGATGGTCACGCACCAGTCCTGGTTCGGTGGCATCTACCAGGATCCGTCGAACTTCTTCGCGAATATCGCCGTCGAACCGGAGACTTTCCTGAAGGTGTACTCCGAATTCGTGATTCCCGAAGACGAGGTCAAGGCCTGGCTCGACGATCGGCAAGGTGTGGTCATTGGCAAGGACCTGGCGACCCGATTCGGGTGGAAGCTCGGCGACCGCGTGCCGCTGCAAGGCACGATTTTCCCACCGAAGAGTGGCGACGTCTGGGAGTTCAACGTCCGCGCGATCTACGACGCACCAGACGGCGTCGACAAGACGCAGTTCTTCTTTCACTACGACTACCTCGAGGAGAACCGCAACCAGGGCGCGGGAACCGTCGGCTGGTATGTGATCAAGATCGACGACGGGTCGCGTGCCGTCGAGATGGGACACACCTTCGACTCGATGTTCGAGAACTCGAGCGCGGAAACCAAGACGACAACCGAGAAAGGATTCGTCGACGGCTTTGCGAAGCAGGTCGGCGACATCGGCGCCATCATGATCGCGGTGTCGTCGGTGGTGCTGTTCATGTTCGGGCTGGTCGCCGCCAGCACGATGGCGCAGTCCGTGCGGGAGCGAACCAGCGAGCTTGCGGTCCTGAAAACCCTCGGCTTCTCGGGACCAGTCATCCTCGTCCTCGTGCTCGCCGAATCGCTCTTCATCGCTGGTCTTGCTGGCGGCCTTGGACTGTTCATCGCCTGGCTCATCGTGCAGAGCGGCGATCCGACCGGGGGCATGCTGGCCATCTTCATCCTGCCGGCCCGCGATGTGTGGATCGGCGTCGGGCTCATGACGGCGATGGGCGTGCTCGCCGGCGCGGCCCCGGCGATTGGCGCGATGCGTCTGAAGATCACGGACGCGTTGCGACGGAGCTGACGATGTTCTGGCTGCGACAGACGGTCGCCATCATGGTGCTCAACCTGCGCACCATTCCCTCGCGCCTCAGCTCGTCGGCCGTCGCCATCGTCGGCATCGCCGGCGTAGTCGTGGTGTTCGTCTCGGTCCTCTCGATCGCCGCAGGATTCCGGGCGGCCATGCAGGGCTCGGGCTCGCGCGATCGCGCGCTGGTGATGCGCAGCGGCGCCGACAGCGAGATGACGAGCGGGGTGACCGGCGCCGAAGTCGACATCATCAACCAGGCCCCCGGCGTCAAGCGTGACGGCCGAACGGCAGTGACGTCGGCCGAGCTCTATGTCATCGTCGACCTGCCGAAGAAGTCGACGCCCGACTCGGCAGCGAACGTGCCGATGCGCGGCATCGAGCCGACCGCGATGGCCTTGCGGCCCGAAGTCTCGATCATCGACGGCCGGATGTTCCGGTTCGGCACCAACGAGGTGATCGCCGGCCGCGGCGCCAGCGGCCAGTTCGTTAACCTGAACGTCGGCGATACGATCGTGTCGGGTCAAAACCGGTGGGACGTCGTCGGCATCTTCGAGGCCGATGGCGCCGTCGCGGAGACCGAAGTGTGGTGCGACGCGCGCACGCTTCAGGGCGCGTACCGCCGCGGCAACACTTACCAGTCGGTCCTCGCCGGCCTGGAAACGCCCGAGTCGTTCGACACCTTCCGTGACTGGCTCGTCTCGAACCCTCAGCTGAACGTCTCGATTCGGCGCGAGAACGAATACTACGCGGGCCAGTCACAGAACATGACGCGGCTCATCACGACGATCGGCGTCGGCATCGGGGCGTTGATGGGCATTGGCGCGGTGTTCGGCGCGATTCTGACGATGTACACGGCAGTGGCCACACGGGCTCGTGAGATCGCGACGCTTCGGGCCCTCGGATTCGAGACGAGTTCGGTGCTGGTGTCGGTGCTCTTTGAATCGATGGTGCTGGGCGCTATTGGCGGCATCATCGGTGCGGCGGCCGCGTATGTCGGCTTCAACGGCTATCAGACGTCCACGATCAACTTTCAGACCTTCAGCCAGGTCGCTTTCGCATTTCGCGTGACACCGCAGCTGCTGGTTCTAGGTCTCGGCTACGCCCTGACCATGGGCTTCATCGGCGGCCTGCTGCCGGCACTGCGCGCGGCACGACTGCCGATTCCGTCAGCCCTGCGCGAGCTCTGACACTTCGCTGGCTGGTTCCGACGCATGATTCCGATCGCACCTGGCATCTTCATCGACGAGCGCGACCTGCACGAACGGTTCATCCGTGCTTCGGGGCCGGGTGGGCAGAACGTGAACAAGGTGGCCAGCGCCGTCGAGCTGCGCTTCGACATCGACGCATCCTCTCTCCCTGACGACGTCAAGCAACGGCTGCGGGCGCTCGCGGGCAATCGCATCAGCGACGGCGTCCTCCTCATCGACAGCCGTGTGCATCGATCGCAACTCGAGAATCGCGAAGCGGCGCGTGGGCGGCTCGTCGCTCTGTTGAAGCGAGCCGCGGTGAAGCCGAAGAAACGGCGGCCAACCAGGCCGAAGGCGGCAGCTCGCGAAAAGCGGCTCGAAACGAAGAAGCGGCGTGGCGACGTCAAGCGACTGAGGCGTCAGACGTCCTCAGACTGAATCCGTTCGATCCGCGTGGGCGGCAAGGGCCCGCTCGTGCCGGCGCGCCATCCACAGGCCGAGTACGACGGCAATCACCGCGACCGCGAGCCCCGCCGTAGCGACCGGCCCCTGCATCCGCTCGACCTGCTCACCAAAGAGATAGGCGGCAACGCCGTACAGCGTGGCCCACACGATGCCCCCGGTGGCGTTGAAGATCACGAACCGACGGACGTCCATGCCGTTGACGCCGGCGAGCAGCGCCGCCAACGCG
>Ga0111538_10002395_pt1 | contig 26380 bp, 25 predicted proteins | sample SoiMethybrSBSTD1_FD_79669 | JGI IMG/M metagenome (GOLD analysis project Ga0111538, IMG submission 79669) | Bulk soil microbial communities from a Populus tree surrounding site in Tennessee, USA - Soil MetaG P. TD hybrid SBSTD1 (version 2)... | ecosystem: Environmental > Terrestrial > Soil >...
GTATTTTTCTAATTAAGAATCCGGGTTAAATTTGCGGCTCTTTAAAAATTACTTTATGGCATTGATTGGAACATTGCGCAATAAAATGGGTACCTGGGTTGTGGTATTCGTGTTTGTAGCGATCTCAGCATTTATTTTGGGTGATATATTTAGCGGTAACTCTTCCATCCTTAACTGGGGACGAAATACTGTAGGTGAAATTGCTGGCCGGGATGTTTCGTATGACGAATTCCAGTCCGTCATCCGTGAAAGGGAAGCGAACTATATGCTTCAATTGGGTCGTGAGCCCGGTGAGCGTGAGATGCCTGCCGTCCGTCAACAAGCATGGGATCTATTGATCGCGCGTCACGCTATTCAGTCCGAATTTGCCAAGGTCGGCATCGAAGTTACGGATGATGAGTTGGTCGACATGATCTCCGGAACAAATCTTGATCCGAGCATCAAACAGGCTTTTACAAATCCGGAAACGGGCGAATTCGACCGCACCAAACTAGGTACCTACATCAATCAATTAAAGACAATGCCACCAAACTCAGATGCCAGAGTTCGTTGGGAAATCTTTCAACGCGATCTGAAGCCCGGCCGTGAGCGAATCAAATATGAAAATCTTCTTATTAAGAGCAACTATATTACTACCGCTGAAGCTGAACGTGAATATCATATTCAAACCGATGTGGCTGAAACGAAATACCTGTTCGTTCCCTTTTATGCCGTGAGTGATTCCGCTGTCAAGGTCACCGACGACGATCTCAAGGCGTATTACAACAAGAATATCGAGCGGTATAAAACAGAAGAAAGCCGGGATATAAAATACATCAGTGTCCCTGTTGAGGCATCGTCCGACGACAGCGTTGCAGTGCATGATGAACTCACCCGGTATGCTACGGAACTTCGGACGACACAGGACGATTCGACTTTTGCCGCGGCAAATTCGGAAGGACAAGATCCATATTCAAAATATACTCCGTCTACGCTGCCTTTGTTTATCAGTCCAGACAGCGTAATTCAAGGAAAAGTATTTGGTCCGTTCCTGGATGGAAATTCTTACAAGGTGGTCAAAATTTCAAGTATTTTTAAGGATACGGTGTACAGCGCCCGCGCAAAGCACATCCTAATTAAATGGAACGACACGAGTGAAGCCGCTAAAAAGGAAGCCAGGGATAAAGCTCAAAATATTTTAAAGGACCTCAAAGGAGGTGCTGATTTTGGATCAAAAGCTCGCGAATTCGGAACTGATGGAACGGCTTCGCGCGGAGGAGACTTAGGATGGTTTAGCAGTGGCCAAATGGTAAAGCCTTTTGAAACCGCTGTGTTTGGTGCAACCAAACCTGGGTTACTTAATAACCTTGTAGAAACTGAGTATGGCTATCACATCATTGAAGTAACCAATGCAAAGAACAATACGGCTTATAAAATTGCTGTAATCGAACGTGCGATTACGCCAAGTGATGTTACACTTAATGAGGCTTTCCGCAAAGCAGAAGCGTTTGCCAGCGATATTTCCGATCTAACAGATTTTGAGACAAGAGCTAAGGAACAAGGTCTTGTCGTATTAGAAGCGAAAAATATTCTCGCAGGGGAAAGAAGAATTGGCACTATCGGTGAAGCGCGTCCCGTAGTCCAATGGTTATTCCGAGATGCGTCCAATGGAAAAATATCGCAGGTCTTCGATTTACAAGATCAGAATGTCGTTGCTATTATGACGGGCGCGGTAGAGAAGGGATATAGACCCCTTGCTTCGGTAAAGGACGAGATCACTCCTGCAGTTCGAAACGAGTTGAAAGGAAAAGTAATCATCGAAAAACTCAGTGGCTTGAAGGGCTCGCTCGATGAAATGAAAACCGCTTATGGTTCCGACGCCAATGTCTATTCTTCCAGTGATTTGAAGTTGAATAGCAATTCATTGCCTACCGTTGGATTTGATCCGATAGCCGTCGGTACGGCATTTTCCCTGGAAAACACGAAGCAGTCTAAACCTCTCGCAGGTGAAAATGGGGTAGTAGTCATGGAATTGACCAATAAAACAATTGCACCATCGCTGAATGATTATAGTACCTATAAAACTCAATTAGATCAGGGGAATGTCAACCGCAGCAGCGTGGGTATTGCCGAAGCCATCAAGGAACATGCAGATATTGTAGACGAGCGCTACAAATTTTATTAAGGCTCATTTAGCTTTTGGCCACACCTCTCACAAAATGCTGGGAGGTGTGGCTTTTTAACTTATGGACGAGAACTGGATCAATTCTTTTCGCGAAAAGCTAGACCAGCATTATACCTGGCCCTCCCTGTACGTTTTTAAGTTTATTGTTCCCGCCGGAAAAGAAGATGAGGTAAAACAGCTATTTCCTTTTCACACTACCCTCGAAAAATCCTCCCGACAAGGCAATTATAAAAGCGTAACGGCTGAAATGATGATGCCTTCGGGCGATGCCGTGCTTAGCATTTACATTCAAGCTTCTAAAATTGAAGGGATCGTAGCGCTTTAACTACCTTTCTTGTTGTTGTGATGGATAGTCCAAAAAAATGTGGTGGCATGGGTAAACATGCCACGCGGAAAAAAGTTGTAACTAGTAAGAACTTTAAACTATGCATATGAAATGGACAACGGAACAGAATAAGCTGAAGAAAACTTTTACATTCAAGGATTTTCCTGACGCTTTCGCATTTATGACCAAGGTTGCAATGATAGCTGAAAAAATGAATCACCACCCCACCTGGACGAATACCTGGAATAAAGTCGCCTTTGAACTCTCCACACATGATGCCGGCGATATCGTCACGGAAAAAGACCGGAAACTGGCTGAGGAGATCGACAAATTAGTTTAACGTGTTGCGCCTTTTGAATGGAAAAAATTGATATGATCTACGGCACGCGTGCCGTCATTGAAGCAATTGCCGCAGGAAAAGAGATAGACAAAGTAATGGTCCAATCTGGCCTTAGCAATGACTTGATAAAGGAACTAATAGCCGTAGCCCGCAACAATAATATTCCGATAACATTTGTCCCAGCCGAAAAATTAAAAAGGATATCGTCTAAAAATCATCAGGGCGTTATTTGCCTGCTTTCGATTGTCGCCTTTGCTTCCGTTGACGACCTCGTCTATAAAGCCTATAACGAAGGACGCGAACCATTTTTTCTCATCCTCGACCGCGTCACCGATGTTCGGAATTTTGGAGCTATTGTTCGAACAGCTGAATGCGCAGGTGTTGATGGAATCATCATTCCAGACAAGGGAAGCGTGCCCATCACGAGTGACGCCATGAAAACATCTGCCGGTGCTTTAAACCATTTGCCCATTTGCCGGGAGAAAGATCTAAAGAAGACGATTCAGCTCCTTCACGACAATGGCATTCGGGTGGTGGCCTGTACGGAAAAGACGGAGCGAAGTATCTACCAGCTCAATCTTACAGGTCCCGTTACGGTTATTTTAGGTTCCGAAGAGGATGGCATCTCTGATGTCCTCCTGCGTCAGGCTGATGATCTTGCCCAAATTCCTTTGAAAGGAAAAATTGGTTCGCTTAACGTGTCCGTTGCGGCCGGCATTGCGCTTTACGAAGTTGTTCGACAAAAAGGACTATAGAATCGACCGCTCCTTGCCGGACTGGCAGATTTGAAATTGGTCGCTAGAACTTTTCCGAACTTGCCGAGTCAAACGACATCCTGTAACGTTCCGGCACCGGTTGGCTCAACATAGCACTAACTTGGATCGAAGGGTAAATTTCTTCCAGCGTTTTAACCTCATTCATAAAAATCCTTCGACTAATTTGATGCCGATTCAATTTCGCAGGGTTGTCAATTCCGGACGCGGCCATCAGTTCGACAAAACTTTCGACTGTATTTTTGTGATAGTTGGCCACGCGCACCTTTTTATCATCAATAACGAGTCCGGAAACTAATGCAGGGTCTTGTGTAGCGACGCCCGTAGGGCAAGTATTTCTGTTACACTCCAAGGCTTGAATACATCCCAAAGCCATCATCATAGCCCGGGCACTGTTGCACATATCCGCGCCCAGCGCAATGGCTCTGACGATTTGAAAACCTGTCAAAATTTTACCGGAAGCGCATACCTTAATATGATGTCGTATTCCAAATCCCTTCAGCATATTGTCAACGAAAGCAAGTCCGTCCAGCAATGGCATCCCCACAAAGTTGGAGAATTCAGGGGGCGCCGCACCAGTTCCTCCCTCTCCACCGTCAACAGTGATGAAGTCTGGGTAAATGTCCAATTCTACCATCGCTTTACAGATCGAAATGAATTCACTTTTTCGGCCGATGCATAGTTTAAATCCCACGGGCTTACCACCTGACAATTCACGTAGCTTCTGAATAAAATGCACCAACTCTTTGGGGGTGGAAAAAGCGCTATGAAAGGGTGGTGAGAATACCGTTGTGCCGGCCTTGACCAGGCGTATAGCCGCTACCTCCGGTGTGTTTTTCTTTGCCGGAAGAATTCCTCCATGCCCCGGTTTGGCGCCTTGTGATAATTTTATCTCAATCATTTTAACTTCCCCGCGCGTTGCATTTTTTTCGAATGCCTCTGGTGAAAACTTTCCGTCTCCGTCGCGCGCGCCAAAATATCCGGTTCCAATTTGCCAGATGATGTCTCCACCATGCTTCAGGTGATAAGGACTTAAACCCCCTTCACCGGTGTTATGGGCAAATCCCCCGATCTTTGCCCCTGCATTTAAAGACTCAACGGCATGACTACTCAACGACCCAAAACTCATGGCCGAAATATTTAAAACGCTGGCTTTATAAGGTTGCTTGCAGTCTTTGTTTCCCACCAATATACGCGGATGATGGTCGACAGCGTGAAAGTCGAGGGGCACGATAGAATGATTCATCCATTCATATCCCTCCGCATAAACATTTAATTGCGTTCCAAAGGGAGTCGTGTCAATTTGTTTTTTTGCGCGTTGATAAATAACGGAGCGATCATTCCGATTGATCGGAGTTCCGTCCGTGTCACCTTCGATAAAATATTGCTGAATTTTGGGACGCAAATCCTCTAACACATATCTTAGCCGCCCAAGCAAAGGAAAATTTCTTCTTATCGATTGTTTGGTTTGAATCATATCGGCAACACCCAATATGATTAGCGGCGCAACCAACAGGAACAATAGTAGCGCCCAATTCCAAAAGTATGACCAAACTAAAATAACAAGCACCGTAATGGTGCTAACTAAAACAAAATTCTTTCGCATACTGGTTTTAGGATGATCGTCAAATATAATAAAATGAATAACGGAGAAGAACTACTGCCGCGACGTGTGGCCAAACGATGCAGGTTAATTGTAAGAAATAAGCGACGGCGGTTTGACAAAACTTGCGCTGTACTTGACTCGCAACCTGGTAGTGATACTCACCCTAAAGCTGTTGATATCCTCTACGGTCCTGGGATAGTAAATAAATTTCAGTTCGATGGTCCCAAAAATGAGGTTTTCATTGCGGGTTCTGATACCCGTACCTAATCCAAAAAAGGGAGCATCATAAAACAGCGTTCTATCTTGTGGCGCGATCATCCCTACGTCCGCAAACATTATCGGCGCCAGCCGGAACCCCAGTATACTCCAGGGTGAATAGAGAACAATTTCATACCGGGCATGAAGTCGTTTTGTACCCAGTAGGCTATCGGCCCGAAATCCCTCCAGTCCAAAGGTGTTATTGATATCCAAAAGAGTATTAGTGCGTTGATTGAAAACGTAGGCAAAATCCAAGTCAACAGAATTCCTGATCAAAAACCTCTTAGTCTGTTTCAGCCTGCTAAAAAGGTTACCGGAAAGCAGTAATGCGGCATCCTCCCACCGGCCTTGATACGGAAAGCCTCCAATCCGGAAGGAAAGCGTATAAAAATTGCCGCCAGAATGTACGAAGGACTTCTCCGCATCAAACCCGACGTAGGCTCGTTGAAGGGACAACAGGTTCTGCCATCCTCCAAGTATAGAAAAGTTATGCCCATAGGGAACGTCTTCAGTTCGCCCAAACCCGTACACATACTGCGTCTTATAAAACTCCTGTCTGAAAAATGTGAACTGTCCTAACACAAATGTGCGACTATTAAACGCGGGATTTATCGCATCCTGCGACTGAAGCGGTTTCTTTGAAAATGTTTGTTCGAAAACGCGCGCGCTGATGAAATGGCGACTTCGGTTTTTATGATTGTGCCTGGCGCCAATGTTATACCCCAGCCATATGTCATGGATGCTGTAACGATACGCTCTAAATACGGAGTCCGCGGTCGAATAAAAATTCTTTGACCAATTTCTGCTCAACTCCAAGCCTCCGGCGAATCGGGAATAAGGCGATACCAGCGGTCGGTCCAGCCGTAAGTAATAAGCTTCTTCCCATTCGTTACCATAACTGCTTCCGGTATTTAGTTGCGTGTATCCAGCCAAAACGTTGACAAGGCTTCCGCCCAGGCTGCTTTTGCTGTAGTAAAATTCATGACCATAGTTCGGATCACGATCCGGATCATAATGTCCGTTGTATTGTATCCTTTGACCCCAGCCCAGGAAATTGGCGTCATAAATTTTAAATTTTGTTTCGTTGTAACCTCTGGGACTAAAACTTCCTCCAATGCTGAAAACGTCACGCGTCACAACGAGCACGTCAACGGAATCCGGCGCACTGCTTAGCGGTACCACGTAGATCCTGGCATCGACGATAAAATTCAGATCGCGCAAATAACGTTCGTTATCTGCCAGCAGGTAGGGGTTCAGCGGTTTCTTTTCCCTAAAAAAAACATGATCCCGTATCATCCACTCCTTTGAATTACTGTGCAAAGCATTACCGATTCTAACAAGGGTATTTTTTACAGTCTTGCTGGAATCCGTGAGACTCCTCTCAAAACCAACGTGATTGATCAGGATCTGCCGGATGTATTTGCCCTCAAAGGGCAGGAAGGCCGCTTCACTTTTAATGTTGATGAAATTTTCGACTTCTGGCTTTCGTCTGACACTTTTCAGAACCTCCCTCGATAATCTAGTGTCCTTTACTTTGTCGATGATGTTGTCGGTGGTGTCTATCTCAATGACCTCAACGCTATCGCCCTGCTGCGAAAAAGAAATTTGTATAACGAGGCAGCAGATCGCCAAACATATCCAAAATACCCTAGGGTCGATCATTTTTGAATCGCGAAGATTACTATGCGATGCTAAAAAGAAAAACCCGGCAGAGCCGGGTTTAGTTTATATTTATTTGATCTTTTAATTCAATGCCTCTACGGCCGTTACCTCTCCGGGCATCATACGTGTAAAAAGATTTTCGATACCCGCCTTCAATGTAATCATCGACGATGGGCAGCCGCTGCAAGATCCTTGTAATTTAACCTTTACCACGCCATCTTGAAACGAGTGATAGGTAATCGCGCCGCCATCTTGTTCAACAGCCGGCCGGATGTATTCTTCTAGAATTGTTTTAATCTTTTTGATCGTGTCGGTTTCTTCTTCAACGGGCAACGACTCTCCTTCCTCTTGTAAGTCAATGATAAGTTTTCCTTCCAGGAGGTATTTCTTAATATACTCCTTCAGGACGTTTTGAATTTCAATCCAGTCTATGCTCTCTTTTTTTGTGACCGTTACAAAATTGCCAGCAAAAAAAACGCGATCGACAAAAGGAAATGAAAACAATTCTTTTGCTAAGGGTGATATAGACGTGCTTTCCAGATCTGGAAAATCAAAACTTAAACCCTCCGGTACCAACATCTCATTAATGACAAATTTGAGCGAATTCGGATTCGGGTTAGACTCCAGGTAAATATGAACATTCTTAGGTACGGCCTGTAACATATGCGATTGCTTTTAACTTACAATATCGAACAAAATTAAAGAATTTAAGTTCGTGTACCGGTTTATGCAACATAAATTCCAGTACCGGAATCAGGACTTTTTTTATATTGCTTCCAAAGTAGAGCCTAAAAAAGACAAATCCACACACTTCCCAATTTCGTATGTTGAATTTGACATGAATACTCAACTATAACGATATGGTTAAGAACACCGAATAGGAGGAGTAATATGCCGGCGATTTTAAAAAATGAACCTGGAGTGGCTAAACAGATATACCCGCATTAAAATTCTGAAAACTTGAGTCAAAAAAGGATTATTCAAATCATTTTCGTCCTTCTATCGATTGCGACTGCCCTTCATTTTATTCACTATTATACCGGTATTGAGTTTCCTCACCTTGCATTGGTGGCCAGTCGTTGGATCACCTGGGTATTTGTCATCCTGTATGCTTTCAATAAAAAATCCCTGACTACCTGGATTCTTGTCAGCATGATTGTTGGTACCGAGATAGGTTTGAACTTCCCGCTGTTTGCCCAAAATCTCGCCGTCTTGAGCAAAATTTTCCTAAGACTTATTAAGACAATCATAGCCCCAATTCTTTTTGCAACGCTAGTAGTAGGGATAGCAGGCCATTCAAATCTGAAGCAAGTGGGTCGGATGGGATGGAAATCCATACTTTATTTTGAAGTTGTTACGACATTGGCACTCTTTATCGGAATCCTGGCTATAAACATCACCAAAGCAGGCGCCGGGATTGTTTTGCCAGAAGGTTTCAATCAAGAACTGCCGGAGGCAAAGGCTCAAAGCTGGCAAGACGTAGTGCTCCACGTATTTCCCGAAAATTTTATAAAATCCATTTACCATGGGGATGTGTTACCCATTGTAATATTCAGCGTAATCTTTGGAATTTCCCTCGCTCTGTTATCCGAACAAAAGAAAAAACCAATTTTGGATTTCACGGAGAGTCTCGCGGAAACCATGTTTAAGTTTACCAATATCATCATGCACTTTGCGCCATTTGGCGTCGGTGCAGCAATCGCCGTAACGGTAGGCCACTTGGGAATTGATATTCTCACATCGCTGCTGAAACTGTTATTTACTTTATATGGCGCCTTGCTAGTGTTTCTATTCGGCGTGTTGTTACCGGTAGCCCTATTGGTCGGTGTACCGATCCGGAAATTTTTTCGCGCAATTTCCGAACCGGTATCTATTGCTTTTGCGACGACGAGTTCTGAGTCAGCGCTTCCTAAAGCAATGGAAAACATGGAAAAACTGGGTGTACCGCGAAAAATTGTTTCCTTTGTTCTTCCCACTGGATACACGTTCAACCTTGATGGGAGCACCTTATACCTATCGTTGGCTTCCGTTTTTGTGGCGCAAGCAGCAAACATTGACTTATCGGTGGGCGATCAGATATTAATGGTCTTTACTTTAATGCTCACCAGCAAAGGAGTTGCTGGTGTACCGCGGGCTACGCTGGTTATTTTGTTAGGCACGGCTGCATCTTTTGGCCTGCCGCTTTGGCCCATCATGGCGATTCTTGGCATTGATGAATTGATGGATATGGCGCGAACTTCTGTTAACGTTATTGGCAACTGTCTTGCCACCATTATCATTGCTAAATGGGAAGGGGAGTATAAAGAGCCTGAAGGCGAATTGAATTTTGATTAACCGGTTATCGATGCCCATTCATTTGTGCACTTGATAAATCGTCTTGACTATAACTGTAACTTTTCCCCAAGAGGCTTTTCCCATGGTGCGTTTGACGAAATACTTTTTCTATGTTTTCGTTATGCTGCACTGCACTGCTAGCGCGCAGCAAGATTCCACCAAGTCCGCCAAGCGACTTCGAATAACACCGCTTCCTGTTGTTTATTATTCTCCCGAAACCCGTTTGGGTTTTGGCGCGTTGGTGGCCGCGAGCTTCGAGACAATCAAAGCCCCCGACTCTATCACCAAAAGTTCGTATGCGCAGACTTATTTTCTGTATACCATCAATAAGCAATATGACTGGGGTACCACTACGCGTGTGTATGCACCACAGAATAAATTCATCTTTCATGGCAAATTCAATTACACTTTTTTTCCCGAGTATTATTACGGTATAGAAACGGAAGATCCCGAATCAAAAAAAGATACAATCGAATACAACCGCATAGCGTTCGATCTTCGATTTTATTGGAAAATAAAGCGACATCTCTTCGCAGGCTTTGCCACCCGCTACAATGACATCAGCGACGTTGACGCCGGACCCAATGGAAATTTTTATGAAGATGAGCCGCTCGGCCATCAAGGGTATTGGTTGCTGGGAGTCGCGCCTGCGCTGACGTATGAAACCCGCGATAATTTTGTTTATCCAAGAAAAGGATTTTATTTGGAAGCATTGTTTTTCATCCAGCCTTCGTGGAATGGAAAAAGTTATCGATTCAATTCATTAAAGCTGGATATCCGAAAATATTTTCCAACAACATGGCTTAGTGATATCGATGCGCTTGCCTTTCAATTCCTGGCCAACATCAATACCGGTGATGTACCTTTCAAAGACCTCGCTGACATTGGCGGATCGAACACTATGCGAGGATATTATACTGGGTTCTACCGATATAAGAATCTTTATGCGCTGCAGGTAGAGTATCGTGCACACATTTGGTGGCGATTAGGTTTTACGGTGTGGGCTGGCGGAGCGTTCACCCCAGAAAAATGGTATACATTTTTTGATCATGCGTTCAAACCCAACCTGGGGCTGGGATTGCGTATCATGATGAATAAAAAGGATAGATTGAATGTTCGAGTGGACCAAGGCTTCGGAAAAAAAGATCAGCGCGGATTCTACCTCGACATCGCAGAGGCTTTTTGACAATTACAATTTCGACACTTTGTTTCTCAGCAAAAAATCTGCTAACACCAACGCAGCCATCGATTCAACGATTGGTACAGCGCGGGGCAATACACAAGGGTCATGTCTTCCTTTCCCACTTACCGTCGTTTCATTGCCCTGTTTATCAACGCTAATTTGATCTTGCATGATCGTAGCGACGGGTTTGAAAGCTACGTTAAAATAAATGTCTTCCCCATTCGAAATCCCTCCTTGTATGCCCCCGGAAAAATTGGTACGCGTCCGAATTCTGCCGGCTTCGTTGTAAAATTCATCATTGTGTTTTGATCCACGAAGTTTCACCCCATCAAATCCACTTCCATATTCAAAGCCCTTAACTGCGTTAATGCTCAACATTGCTTTTCCCAACTCTGCATGTAGTTTATCGAAGACGGGTTCTCCCAAACCTACTGGAGTGTTTTTGATCACGCAGGTTACAATGCCACCAATAGTGTCGCGATCAAGTCTCACCTGATCGATAAGTTCAATCATTTTTGTCGCTGTTGCTGGATCTGGACAGCGGACAATCGTGTCCTCTGTTTTTGAGAGATCTAATACAGTATAATGCGGCGCTTCGATTTCTCCGACTTTGGAAACAAAAGCGTAAATTTCAATATTACTTTTTCTTAAAAGAAGTTTGGCAATTGCACCAGCCGCAACCCGAGCAGCGGTTTCCCTGGCCGAACTTCGACCGCCACCCCGATAGTCACGATTACCATATTTAGCTTCATAAGTATAGTCGGCATGAGATGGACGGAAGGTCTCAGCAATATGCCCGTAATCTTTGCTTCGTTGATCCTGGTTTTCAATCACAAGAGCAATAGGCGTACCGGTAGACTTGCCGTCAAAAACACCCGAAAGAATTTTTAATGTATCATCTTCCTTGCGTTGTGTTGTTATTTTGCTCTGGCCGGGCTTGCGGCGATTTAGTTCGGATTGGATAAACGCTTCATCAATGTCGAGTCCCGCGGGACAACCGTCAATCGTGACGCCAATAGCTGGACCGTGTGATTCACCAAAAGTCGTTATTTTGAAGAGCGTGCCGTAGGAGTTTGACATTAGGATTGTAAATTTTAAATTGACGATTTTAGATTGGGTAACACAAGGAAGCTTCTGCAATATTTCGGTTCACGCAAAGAGCGCAAAGATTGAATTCACAAAGGCCGCAAATTCAAGGATTTTGTCTTGGGGGAATCGACCTTTGTGAAACTTCGTGTCTTGGCGTCTTTGTGGCATTCTTATGACTGTAGATTTTAGATTTATTACATCTTTTCCGCCGTGCACTCAAGTCAATCTAAAAAATCGCTTGATGATTAGGCTACGACATTCAATTCTAAAATCGTAAATCTAAAATCTAAAATACATTTTCATTTTCGGAGCACAAGATAGGTGGAAGCAGCCAACATCACCAAAATAAAACTATTGAAAGCCCAGCCTTGCCAGGCGGTATGTTTAACTGTTCTCAAAGTATTATCGGCAAGCTCTATCTTGTTATAGAAATTTCCCATATCACTTGCCTGGATGGCTTCGTTCTTCTTACTCTCGCCCAAAACATTTAAGGTGAGTTGAGATTGTAACGTATCATATTTTTTCGCCCGCGGGTTGAAGAAAACCCATTGAAAATAATTACCCATTTTGTACTTGCCCGGCTCTTTCGGAATCATAAAGTAATCAAAAGACTTAGTTCCGGTGACCCGATTGTTCTGTCTGTTGATGTCTTGCCTCACATTAGGTTCGTAAAACTCAAAACGATCATCGCTCCTGACATTTGGTTTGGCAATTGACGAGATATTTCCCTCTCCGTAAATATTAAAATTATATGCCGCGCTCTTGCCCGTTTCTAATTCTTTGCTTCTGATGCGTTCATCCAATTTGTAGTCCCCCACTGCCACCGAATTTTTAAGCGGGTGTGGTGGAAGTTCCCTCACGGTAACACGTTTGGATTTCGTATAGAATTTTTTAAAATCTTCTTTTCTGTTTTGTCCAAAAAAAGAAGGGTTCTTTGCCACCTTATACTTGATCATTTCAAGGCCCACACTCGGGAAATTTATGGGTTCGGTATTGAGCGGAAAAAATGTAGCCTGATATACTTTATATTGGGTGTAATCACGTCCGTTGATTCTTACACTTTCTCCATCAATATTTTCAATGTTAAAATTTTCCTCCCAGCAATTTGTAGGCTTGATCTTCTTGAGAATTTCTGCCAGCTGTCTTCCGAGTTCGTAAAATTGCAGGGGTGCACGATTATCCTGTGATACAAAAAAGGAAAGGGTCGCATTAAAGCCTTCGCCGACATACACATCATCTTTGCTTGTGGTCAAGGCCAGGAACGCATCTTCCTTAATATCCACGAATTCCGTTTCTCCTTCTCCAAAGAAATCTTCGGAAGGGCTCCTATCGAAGAAATTTTTGAATGGATCCTTTTGCTGTTGTTGCGCCGGGCCAACCTTAACGTTTTTTCCAGCCACTGACACGGGTTTTTCATTTACTTTCATCGTGAACGAGGGTACGGAAAACGTACCCTGTTGCATCGGCACGTAGGTCATGATAACGCTTTGAGACGACGAAATCTGGCCATTTACGATATTCGTTGTCGACTGGGTCGACTGGCCTCGTTTACGGAAACCCTTAATTTCCGGGAAATTATCATAGCTTTTAAGCCGGTCATTCTGGACTGTGACCGTTATGGTCCAGGCTTGGTTCTCGCCAATTTCATCGGGACCAAGGGTAATTTGCACTTGTTGGCCAAAAACCGTTAAAAAGGGGCTAAGAATGAATAAAAGACTTAAAAAAAGCTTCATCGAAAAAATTCTATGCATAATTAAATCTTTTCTTAATCTTGCGACAAAATAGGGTTAAGGGATAATAACCCTCGTTCGCAAACGTTTTAAATTTTGTTAAAAACCCAATAAAAATCGGTGAACTGACGATTTTTATCATAGGTGAACGAAAATTATCAATGTTCTTTCAGATGAAAGAACAATTTTATAAATTAAACAGTTGTTAGGGTACTCAATTTTTTAATCTTACTAAAAGTCAGTCCATGTTAAATTATGTGAAGACAGTGCTCACCAAAGTGAGTTTTAGTGCTCTTCTCTTTGAAAAAGAGCTGCGTAAAGCCATCAAAATGTTAGTGGCGGAAGAAGTAAACGAACTCAAGCGCTGGTGTTATACCAGTTTTGGGAATGAACATGAAGCAATCTTGAATCGGTGCTTTTTGGCGGTTTAAAAATTAAAAAGAAAAAATCATGAGAGAAAGGGCCCACCGCAAAATCGGTGGGCTTAATTTTTTGTGGCGAGATCCGAAACGGTCTAATCTGGGTCAACAAACGCAATATTTCGCGTGAGCCCTTCCAGCTTGGTTCGCTTGATGGCTGACTTTCCAAAAACTTTTGTAAAAACCTCGTCGGTAATTTCTCTCCAATCTTGCTTTGAAAATCCTGTCAGCGCGTCTCCAGGATTAAATCGCTCTTCGCCGTGAGGTTGCGAAAAACTGTTCCATGGGCATACATCCTGGCAAATGTCACATCCAAAAATCCAATTTTCGAATTTTCCTTTGACATCTGTCGGAATCGACTCTTTTAATTCTATCGTATAGTAGGAAATACACTTGCTGCCGTCAACCACATATGGTTCGACTATGGCATCCGTTGGACAGGCATCTATACACGCGGTACATGTTCCGCAAAAATCCTTAACAGCATGATCGTATTCCAGTGGCAAATCAATGATGATCTCAGCAATAAAAAAGAAACTGCCCATTTCGCGATTTAGCAATAGGCTGTTTTTGCCGATCCAGCCAAGTCCGCTTCGTTGCGCCCAGGTTCTTTCCATAACAGGGGCTGAATCCACGAAGGCCCTGCCGTTCATAGTCCCGATTTTATCCTGGAGAATATCCAACAGGGTTTTAAGCTTGTCTTTAACCACAAAATGATAATCCTCCCCATAAGCATATTTTGAAACCTTATACTCGCCTTCCCGGGCCAGATCTTTTTTGGGACTGTAGTTGTAAAGCAGGCTGACGACGGACTTCGCGCCGGGAACAAGCAGCGTCGGATCCATTCGCTTGTCAAAATAATTTTCCAGGTAACTCATCTTCCCCTGGTATCCGCGTTTCAGCCATTCTTCTAGTTTAGGTGCTTCATCCTTCAAAAATTCCGCTTTCGAAATGCCGCAGAAACTAAAACCTAGCCGGGAAGCCTCCTGTTTTATTAAATTTGAATGACTTTGATGCAGTGGTTCCAATTTCTTAAATTATATTTTCAAAGGAATTTTTGCCCAAATGCAAAGTTATTTAAGAAAACTCATTAACCTTTGGATTTATTAGATTGATTGACGCGTAGAGTAAGCCCGCTTGCACTAAGAAACGGCTGCATTAAATACTTTGATATGAAATATTTTTCTCCTCAAGCCACCCGGTTCTTTTTTATCGTTCTACTCTTTGCATGTGGCTGCAGCAGCGATGATACTCCCAATCCGTCTGAAGAGCAATTTCTCGTTAGCTCTGAGTTCGTTTGGTCCACTACGGCACAACAATTAAGATTACTCATTCAGCTTTCAGGAATGGACGTCGACGCGAATGAATTTTTGTATGATATAGAAATCTACAAGATAGTCTACAATACCAACTACGATGGATCGACAATAACTGCCTCCGGACTGGTAGCCATACCGAAAACAACAGAACAGGTTGGTATGTTGAGTTTCCACCATGGCACGATTACAAATCGCGAAGATGCACCTTCCAATTTTTCCTCAAGCGCTGCCAATTCTGTTTCTTATGCAGGGATCGCATCTGTTGGTTTTATTGGCGTTATTCCAGATTACCTGGGATTTGGAAACTCTTCCTCCATTTTACATCCCTATTATGTCGAAGAATACACGGCATCCTCTATCCTCGACATGCTAAAAGCAGCGGCTGAATTTGCGACGCAAAAAAATCTTCAATTTAATGGCAAACTTTTCCTTGCGGGATATTCAGAAGGTGGCTACGCCACGATGGCGGCGCATAAAGCCATTGAATCGGACGGATTGGATGGATTTAATCTGATTGCTTCTTTTCCGGGGGCTGGTGCATATGATTTAACAGGAATGCAAAAGCATATTTTCAGTCTTCAGGACTATAATGATCCTCATTATCTCGCATACATGGCCAGAGCATATCAAATCGAATATGACGAGGACGATTTATTAACTGACTTTTTTAAAGAACCCTATGCCTCCAGGATTCCCGCATTGTTCGATGGTCAAAAGGGCGCAGACGAAATCAATGCCCAGCTGACTTCCAAGGTATCAGATCTTGTTCAGGCAGACATGTTGAATAATATTAATACCAATCCTAACTATGATTACCTAGAAACTGCTTTTGTTGAAAACAGTCTGACAGACTGGAGTCCCAAAATTCAAATGTTTATGTATCATGGTCTGTCCGACACCACTGTACCTTACCAAAACTCGGTCGATACTTACAATAAATTATTAGCTAACGGTACATCTACAGGTATTTTGACGTTAACGCCTTTGGATGGTACTCATAGTACGGCCATTGACCCCTATATCGCTGCGATTATTGGAAAGATATTGTCGTTAAAATAAATTACCGGCTTAATGTCAGTCCGCTTTTCACGGCAATTTCCGACCCTTCAGCCAAGAAAACCGAAACGGGTTCTTCGCTTTTTAAAAAGTGAAACTCCTTCCCATACAAGTCTCCAAACTCAACGTCCACATGATAGTTCTTGACGGGATAAACTACCCAGCGTGGATGTTCTACCTCGTATTCGGACGTGGTAGTTGCATTAATTTTCGTGTACCCCCAATAATGCTCCGTAACAAATTCTTCTTCGCTTGCAGGCACGATATTCTGGGGGTTAAATTCGGCAACAACCTTTATCGAATTCCATTTTTGTTTTAGCTTCCAATAGTATTCAGCTTTTAATGAATCGTCTCCATTTTGCCAGTGATGTCGCATGGGCAAAGTTTGATAATTCTCACCGTAGACGGTATTCGCTACTAGCGTCAAGGCAGCTCGTGGTACAATTTCCTTGATAAAAACCACGCCCCTTTTTAGCCGTCCGGCATCGTTATACGTCACATAAAACCTAAGATTGACTTCTTCAAAATTTACATGATAGGGTATTCGAAATCCCTTGATTGAGGTATTCAGGAACATAAATCCGACAAGACTCACATAACATTTGTTGTTCCATAAGTCTAGTTCAGTCTTTGCGGGGACGTATTTTAACAGTAAAGAGGGATCAATTGCGTAGTTCGCCAGCGCTAACTTTCGCCATTCAGCTTTGAGAAAGGTCTTCATTTAACTCCAAAGCTTTTCCGGATACGCTCCGTACGCAATAAGCACTTTAATTTTCTGCGATACTGCTTCCTTGTCTTCTTTGTAAGTGACACCAAACCAATTATTGCTTCCGGAAATAATTTGAACCTTGCCCGCATTTTGTTTCACCAACTCATTTACAATAAGTGGTATGTAAAATTCGGACTTTATATTGGTATGATTATCTTTTAAAAACTTCTCAAACTCTTTTTTCGAAAATTCAAAAATACTGGGGTGGAATCCCCAAAAGTTCATCGACGTCGGAACATCAGGACTTAGTTCGCGATCGCCCTCTTTTTCCTTCGAAACTATTTTTCCATTTTCTTTTACGATCGTGGTCCTTTCAACAACCGATTTCAAAAATCCCGCCGCATCACGTTCGCCACATCCACGCGAAACACTGCCATGGTCCGAAAGCACATCCTTTAATGTGTAACCAACCATCGCATGTTCACCCAAATTATCTTTCTTAAAAAAATCGGCAATCGCGGTAAATGATTCCTTCCCATAAAAATCATCGGCGTTGATCACTACGAAAGGTTCATGAATAACATCGCGTGCACATAACATGGCATGTCCTGTTCCCCAAGGTTTGACGCGTTCAGGATTTTTGTATTGACTTGGAATAAGGTTGTCGAGTGCTTGAATGACAAAGTCGACTTCCACTTTACCTTTCAATTTTGGGAGGAATTTTTCTTTTACTGTTTCCAGGATCTCTTCCCGTACAATGAATACAACTTTTGTAAATCCTGCCCGTACCGCGTCAAAGAGCGAGTAATCCATGATCGTTTCCCCGTTGGGGCCAAAACCGTCGATCTGTTTTATTCCACCGTACCTGCTGCCAATTCCGGCGGCTAATACAAGAAGGGTAAGTTTTTTTTGCGTGTTGTTTGGAGTGTCCATTCGGGTTTAGTTTATTTCAGCGTCGTTTTTTGCTCGTTGTTTGCGCAAACATTTAAAATTATATTGCTCTCAAAGTTAAAAACCTGCTGAAAAATGATGACATTGAAAATTGTTTTTCATAAAAAGCCCAAAAATAAAGTTTTAACCGAATTAATTGACGGAAGTATCCAATCAGGTTCAAGTAAAATCTAGCCCTCACGACAAAAAAAATATTTATGAGCACTCAACAAAAATCCTACGTCCTGCCCATGATCATTATCGCGGCGTTATTTTTTATTTTCGGGTTTGTAACTTGGCTCAACAGTGTATTAATACCGTTTTTACGTCAGGCATGCGAGCTCACGGATTTTCAGGCGTATCTAGTGACGTTTGCTTTTTACATATCCTACTTCGTGATGGCAATACCTTCTTCGGTGATTCTGAAGAAAACTGGCTATGCCAAGGGGATGTCCATTGGCCTTGGCGTGATGGCTGCTGGATCGCTTATCTTCATACCTGGCGCAATGCTCCGCTCATATCCTGTATTTCTTTTGGGTTTATTCGTTCAGGCAACGGGAATGACCTTGCTGCAAACGGCTTCCAATCCATATATCACTATCCTCGGTCCGATTGAAAGTGCAGCGAAAAGAATAAGCATTGTGGGAATCTGTAACAAAATCGCCGGCATGATCGGGATACTAATACTAGTCGAGTTGCTCTTCAGTGATACAAAAGCAGTTTCTGAAAGGATCAGTATGCTAAGCGGCGATGCCTTAACTACTGAACTTGATGCATTGGCCGCTCGCGTTATTGTTCCCTATGTGATTATGGCTGCTGTCCTTGCGGGCCTCGCACTAATGATCCTGAAGGCACACCTTCCTGAGGTCAATCAAGAGGACGCGGAGGAGGGAACAGTCGATGACACAATAGGAAAGTCATCGGTGTTTGATTTTCCTCACCTTATACTGGGCGTCATTTGCATTTTTGCCTATGTCGGCGTCGAGGTGATAGCCATTGATACCATTGGCCTGTTTGGACAATACATGGGTTTTGATCTGAACGTTGCTAGCAAATTCGGTATTTATTCCTTGATCGCGTTAACCATCGGCTACCTGCTGGGTATTGTCGTTATTCCAAAGTATCTGAAGCAACGGAATGCCCTTATTATTTGCTCCACTGTCGGATTCTTGTTCGCCATCGCCGCGTTGCTCACGCAGGGAACGGCCGCCATTATCTTTATTATTCTTTTAAGCTTGGCACATGCCCTCATGTGGCCTTCTATTTGGCCACTGGCGATCGACAGGCTTGGTCCTTTTACGAAGACGGGTTCCGCATTGCTGATCATGGGTATTTGTGGCGGAGCACTAATTCCACTCGTGTACGGTGCCTTGGCCGATAGCAGCAATCGGCATAGTGCATACTGGATTCTGCTGCCGTGCTATGTGTACATACTTTATTTTGCCATAAAGGGACATAGGGTCGGAAGAGCGTAAGAACCTTCTTGTAAAGTTTCAGACTCGCCGAGTAAGAAATAATTTCAAAACTTTTGTCCACCTGCCGGAAATTGGTTCGTCATAGGGTAAATTATGTTCAACCAAAATCTAATGACAAATGGAAAAGTACATGTTCATTTTTCTTGGCGGAGATCCAAGCCATCTTTCCCCAGACGCACAACAGGCTCACATGCAGAAATGGTTTGATTGGGTAGAAAAACTAACAGCTGAAAAAAGATATGTTGGCGGCGAAGCATTGCTCCCGGGAGGCAAAACTGTTACTGGTCCCAAAAAAGTTGTAACGGACGGGCCGTTTGCCGAGAGCAAAGAAGTCGTTGCGGGCTATTTTGTAGTGCTTGCAAAAAATCTTAACGAAGCTGTTGAAATGGCAAAAGAATGTCCTGACTATGTCCTCAATGGGATCGTTGAGGTACGAGAAGTAATGAAGTTTGACAACATGTAGCCCTTTCTATCATTGTATTTGAGGGCCGTAATATTCCAAGCCGAAACTCCTTAAATTTATGGATGCTCGACCAACAAGTTAATAATCTGATCGGCCATCTTTTTCGTCACGAGGCGGGAAAGATGGCTGCAGTATTAACGCGACTGCTGGGGTTTAATTCATTGGATTTGGCTGAGGATATCGTTCAGGATACGTTGCTGCAAGCAATGTCAACGTGGAAATTCAAAGGCATCCCCGAAAACCCGCCTGCCTGGCTTTACACCGTCGCGAAACGAAAAGCCATCGACGCTATCCGCCAGCAGAAAATTCATGAACAACATAATTCCGAAATCGGGTTGGCGCTGAAGTCAGAGTGGACGCTGTCACCTACCGTTAACCAGTTATTTCTAAGCAATGAAATTGAGGATAGTCAGCTTCGGATGATCTTTGCCTGCTGTCATCCATCCATTCCTTATGAATCACAACTGGCGTTGACTTTAAAAACCCTTTGCGGATTAAGCATTGCCGAGATTGCCAATAGTTTCTTAACCAATACCGAGACCATCACCAAACGATTGTATCGTGCCCGCGAAAAAATCAGGGAAGAAAAAATTACCTTGGAAGCACCCGTCCCCGCTAACCTACCGGGTCGGCTGGACGCCGTTTTACATTCTCTTTACCTTTTGTTCAATGAGGGATATAATTCTTCCCATCCTGACGAGCTGATTCGCCATGACCTGTGCGCAGAAGCGATGAGACTTTGTTTGTTGTTGGTTAACAACGCCATAACGACCGTACCGAAAGCCAAAGCCTTGCTGGCGTTAATGTGTTTTCAGGCGTCGCGTGCTGATGCCCGTGTCGATGCTGATGGCTCGATCATTCTTTTAAAAGATCAGGACCGGTCGCGTTGGAGTCAGGCTTTGATTGAAAAAGGAAAGTATTATTTAGAAAATGCCGCCGAGGGCGACGCATTTACAGATTATCATATTGAAGCAGCAATTGCTGGCAGTCATGCACGGGCGAAATCATTTGACGAAACCGATTGGGTACAAATTCATCAGCTTTATTCCGTGCTCGCTGAAATAAGGCCAAGTCCGATTGTGGAGCTTAACAAAGCGATTGCAGTCGGCTATGCAAATTCTCCCATTGCTGGATTAGCTGCATTGCAAAATATACCCGACCTGCAGCATCATTACTTATATCATTCTGCCATCGGCGATTTTCATGCAGCGCTCGGAGATGTAGAACAAGCTCGTAAAAGCTATGAAACGGCGTTAACACTGACGGCCTCCAATGCTGAAAAAAGGTTGCTAAGATCAAAACTAGAAAGTGTTGATACGAAGGTGTGAATTACGATTGCTAAGGCTGGCGTTAGACTATGTCGAAGAATTACTATTGGCAACAATACCACCAAAAGCACATCCTACTGTGTTTGCTACAATGTCAAAAACGTCAAATGACCGGTGGGGTACGAAATTTAGTTGAATGAACTCTATGCAAATACCATAGAAAACAAAGGCTAATGCAATCCATAGATACATTCTCTTTACCTTTTGCTTATCGTTTATCCGGGACTGCGGTGGTAAAATCCAAAGAAAAACCAATACGGAAAATAACCCAATGTGAGCGATTTTGTCAAAGTGAATTTTATCTAACCAATTGATATGAGGAAACTCCTGCCCCGGAAGGCAGAAAAGAAAAGTTGCTACGATAAGAGCGACAACAGCGGGCCAAAAGGAAGTGATTCGTATTTTCAAACGTTTCTGGATTATATTCTGTATTCTGTTCACAAATCAAAGGAAACCAATCCACAAACATTATGCCCTTTACTATGACCTGCCACATTGAATACTAGTCGGGACCTATTTGAGTTCGCGAACGTTTGAGTACGCAGTGAAATCAAACTAACCACATTGCCAACCTTCTTATCTACATTCTAATACAGATGTTTTTTGCCTCGGTAAAAAACTTCAACGCCTCCCATCCGCCTTCACGCCCTACCCCAGATTGTTTCATCCCTCCAAAAGGAGTTCTTAAATCTCTAAACAACCAACAGTTGACCCAAATGATTCCACTTTTGATTTCAGCGGAAACCCGGTGAGCCCGTTTTAAATTTTCAGTCCAAAGGGAAGCTGACAAACCATAGGGGGTGCTGTTGGCTGCATTGATGGCGTCTGCTTCTGTTTGAAAGGGTTCAATTGTAACAACAGGTCCAAATATTTCTTCCTGATTTGTTCTGCACTGCTGGCTGAGTCCGGTGATGACAGTAGGCTCAACAAAATAACCATCTCCACATCGGCCATTAAGTTTTATCCTATTTCCACCCGTAAGTATTGAACCGCCTTCCTGCTTTGCCAAATCGATGTACCCTAATACTTTATTCATATGCATTTCAGATATCAAGGCGCCAATGTTGGTTTTGGCTTCTAACGGATCGCCTATCAGCAATTTTTTAGTCCTCGCCGCAAACTCATCAACAAACCTGTGGTATAGGTTCTCTTCGACCAAAATACGCGATCCACATAGGCAAATTTCTCCTTGATTCGAAAAGGAAGACTGAATGGATGTCGACATGGCCTGTTCAAAATCACAATCTGCAAAAACTATCGTGGGATTTTTTCCGCCGAGTTCTAGCGACAATTTTTTAAAAAGGGGTGCTGCGGTTGTCGCTATCTTCTTCCCCGTGGCTGTTCCTCCGGTAAACGAAATGGCCTTAACGTCTGGATGCTCGACAATAGCCTGGCCAGCCTTTGTACCCAGGCCGTGAACGGTGTTTAATACTCCATGTGGAAGACCCGCTTCGATACACAATTTTGAAAACAAAAAAGCAGTCATCGGTGAAAGTTCCGAAGGCTTTGCTACAACGGTACACCCAGCCGCTAGCGCGGGCGCAATTTTCCAGGTAAATAGATATAAGGGAAGGTTCCATGGTGAAATACATCCGGCAACTCCGACAGGCGTGCGTAAGGTATAGTTCACTGCCGCTACACCTGTGACGTGCGCTTCCGAAGCAAAATGAATCGACCCTGTTGCAAAAAAACGCATGTTCGCTGAGGCACGTGGAATGTCAAGACTCTTAGCGAGGGCGACCGTCTTTCCGCTATCGATGCTTTCCGCGAGGGCTAAGGCATCCAGGTCTCGATCAATTAATTCAGCAATGCGTTGAAGAACAGAAGATCTTTTCTCGACGGCAAGGGAAGACCACCCTGCAAAAGCTTCACGTGCTGCGTCAACAGCTTTGTTTACATCGTGCTCGTCCGAATCCGGAATTAAACTGTAAATAGCACCTGTCGACGGATCATAGTTATCAAGGTATTGATTCGATGTTGGAGTTTTCAATTCGCCATTGATATAATTAAAAATTTTTTCCATGGCTCACAAACTTTTTGTTCTCCCACCGTCTACTGGAATGTTTATACCATTTATATAACTGGCGGCTGGCGACGCAAGGAAGGCGACGGCAGCAGCCACCTCGTGAGGTTCTGAAATCCTGCGCGCTGGAATTTCTGCAATCATTTCTCTTTTTAGGTCTTCCAAACTTTTTCCGGTCTTTTTTGCTTTCTCCTGCAGAACCGATTCGATTCGTTGCGTCATGGTGGCTCCTGGAAGTACATTGTTAACAGTTATCCCAAACGGACCTAACTCCACTGATAGTGTTTTCGACCAATTCGCTACGGCCCCCCGAATGGTGTTGGATACCCCTAACCCTTGGATAGGTGTTTTGACGGATGTGGATATAACATTAATAATACGCCCATACTTCTCTTCTTTCATTCCAGGCACCAACGCCTGAACCAAAATCTGATTGCATACCAAATGACTCTGGAAAGCTTTTAAATATTCCTCCACAGGCGCGTCGATGGCTAACCCCGCCGGTGGCCCACCCGTGTTGTTTACGAGAATATGCGTAACGTGTGTATTAGCATAATGACTCACTACTTTTTTTAGTTCATTAGGAGAGTCGAAGTCAGCTACAAGATAATTATGATGTTGGCGAGCAGATGTTTTCAATTCCCCCATTACTTCCGCCAGTTTGGTCTCGTTTCTTGCGATTAACGTGACGCTAGCCCCCAGCAGGGCAAGTTCAATCGCAGATGCTTTTCCGATTCCTTGTGTGCTCCCGCAGACAACTGCTCTTTTGCCTTCTAAATTCAAGTCCATTATCCAGTGTGCTTAAAAAAAATCTTTAGTAATTTTAACAAAATAAATTCAACCAATTCGTCACTTTCATCTTTATAAGATTTGTAGTGATAATCAAAGAAGTTTAAAATCAGAAATAACTTACCAATGGCGATACGAAGACCCTTCAATTTGAAACAGTGGATCAATGATAATCGTGATCTACTCAAACCACCAGTGGGAAACAAAAATCTTTATACTGACGCAGGCGATTACATTGTAATGATTGTCGGAGGGCCGAACGCCCGTAAAGATTACCATTATAATGAAACTGAGGAACTCTTTTACCAGCTGGAAGGAAACATAAACGTACGAATTCAGGAAAACGGAAAACCCGTAGATATTCCAATTAAAGAAGGAGAAATGTTTCTCCTCCCGTCCAACACACCACATCGCCCTGAGCGCCCTGCGGGGACAGTCGGCCTGGTGATTGAGTGTAAGCGTGAAGATGTAAACATGTTGGACGGCCTGATTTGGTTCTGCGACAATTGCAATAACAAGCTTCATGAATACAGATTTCATCTGGTTAACATTGAGAAAGATTTTCTTCCACGTTTCCGTGAATTTTACGGGTCTAAAGAGTTACGAACGTGTAAGAAATGCGGAACAGTAATGGAAGCGGATCCCCGATTCGTTTGACCCCTTGCGTGCGCTTTGTAATTTTATAATCTTTCAATTCTTGAATATCAAAATTTCGTATGAGGGGTTTGGCTTACTATAGTTCACCAGTTGGAGAATTGTTGATTGAATCGGAAGAGGACAAAATCGTTACCGTGAATTTCGTTAAAGATTCAAAACAACGGGAATTTCCTACGGTAATAATAGAACAATGCATTGCCGAGCTGGACGAATATTTTTATAAAGGACGCAAGTTCTTTACCGTAGAATTAAATCCAAAAGGAACCGAATTTCAAAGAAGTGTCTGGAGCGAATTGCTAAATATCCCTTATGGAAAAACGATTTCCTATGAAGCACAAGCCATAAGGATAGGGAATGTAAAATCCATTCGGGCTGTAGGGCTTGCCAATGGACAAAATCCGATTGCCATCATCATTCCTTGTCACCGTGTAATTGGCAAAAGTGGCGAGTTAGTTGGATATGGGGGCGGTATTGAAAACAAAGAGTGGTTGCTTTACCACGAAGGAGCCCTATTGAAGCAACTCACGTTGTTTTGATTGCTAAATTAGAACCTTAAACAATTACTTTTTGAAGAATAAATTCGAAAATACGCTACTTTTTGCCAAAAAATTAGATCACAGCGATAGTCTCAAATCTTACAGGTCAAAGTTTTTTATTCCCAGGATCAAGGGTAAGACAGTCATTTATTTTTCTGGAAATTCTCTTGGTCTGCAGCCCAAACAGACCAATAGTTTTATCCAACAAGAATTAAAGGATTGGGCCAACCTCGGCGTTGAGGGACATGAACATGCACGTCACCCCTGGCTCTATTATCATAAATTTTCCAAAAAGATTCTCGCGGAGATCGTAGGAGCGAAGCCGAGTGAGGTTGTGGCAATGAACCAACTTACCGTAAATCTCCACCTAATGATGGTTTCATTTTATCGGCCGAGCGCCGGACGTTATAAAATCCTTACAGAGGCGGGAGCATTTTCATCGGATCAATATGCATTTGAATCACAGATAAAATTTCACGGTTTAGATTTAGAGAATACGCTCATCGAATTGAGTCCACGCGATGGAGAGTTTACGCTCCGCACGGAAGACATTATAAAGGCCATTGAAGAGCACGGTCACGAATTGGCGCTCGTAATTTTCGGTGGCGTTCAATATTACACAGGACAATTTTTTGATATCAAAAAAATTACCGACGTTGGTCAAAAGGCGGGAGCAGTGGTTGGATTCGATCTTGCGCATGCGATCGGAAATGTTGATCTACAGCTTCACCGTCACAAGGTAGATTTTGCTGTGTGGTGTAGTTATAAATATCTCAATGCAGGACCTGGGGGAATTGCAGGCGCCTTTATTCATGAAAAGCATTTTGATCAAGATCGAATACAGCGGTTTGCCGGATGGTGGGGACATCAGGAAAAAGAGCGTTTCGACATGAAAAAGGGGTTCAGGCCAATAAGGGGGATTGACGGGTGGCAAGTGTCGAATGTTCCTGTTTTCCAGGCGGCTGCTCACCTGGCATCGCTGGAAATTTTTCAGCAGGCTGGCATGAAGACACTTAGACAGAAAAGTATGTTGCTTACAGATTACCTTGAATACTTGCTAAAAGAGATTGATCCCCTTGAAAATTCGTTCAGAATAATCACACCCTCGAACGCTGCGGAACGTGGTTGTCAACTTTCTATTTTTGTCAAAAAAAATGGCAGGAAGATTTTTAATTCCCTCACAAGAAACGGCGTGTCCCTCGACTGGCGTGA
>Ga0111538_10002400_pt1 | contig 26337 bp, 19 predicted proteins | sample SoiMethybrSBSTD1_FD_79669 | JGI IMG/M metagenome (GOLD analysis project Ga0111538, IMG submission 79669) | Bulk soil microbial communities from a Populus tree surrounding site in Tennessee, USA - Soil MetaG P. TD hybrid SBSTD1 (version 2)... | ecosystem: Environmental > Terrestrial > Soil >...
AGGCGCGAAGGCCGCGAAGAAATGCGCTCCGGGAATGCTGCGCATTCCCGTCGCCCTTGCGCCGGGAAGACCGTGACGAATCGCGGAACCTCGGGGCCGTCGATCCCCTCTCCCGGCAACGGACATGTCCTAGCGCTTCGCTGCGGATCTGAACCCCGGCGATGGTTCGTCTTTCTCGGCGGCGAGAAAGAGCGAAGCTCTGGGGCTGCCTCCCGGTCGTGATAGGCAATCCGCCCGTCGGCGATTCCCGCGACGAGCGCTACCTCCTCCGGCTCGACGTCGGCGTAGGCGGTCAGGCAGCTCGGAAGGTCAGGGAACGCCCGCCCGGCAACCTCCGCGGCGCACCTGAGCCGGTCGAGGATTTCCTCCGGCGGAATCGCGAATGCCTCGCCGCGCAGGTCATCGCCGCAGCCGAGGGACGCAGCCAATGCCAGTCCCGTCACCCAGCCTGGCCTCATCGAACCCACCTATCACACCATGCGGCGCGAAACTAGATGCGCCGGGGTTTCGAGACCGTGCGGCTGCTGCCCCTGGCCTTCTTCGGGACGGCTTTCTCTGCCGCAGACTTCTTGGCCGGGCGCGGATTGACGGGCGTCTTCGCGGCCGGCGCTCGATTGGCGGCCGCTTTCCTGGCCGAGGGTGTCTTGCCCGGCGACTTCCTTGCCACTGGCTTCTTGCCGGCCGATTTCTTGCGGGCGCTCTTCCTGTCGGCGGGCTTCTTCACGGCGGCCGGCTTCTTGCCGGCCGGCTTCTTCACCTTGGCTGGCGCCTTGCGGGCGGCCGGGGCGGGGGCGGGGGCGGGGGCGGCGGCGAGCCAGGCGGTGAGGGCGGCGCGGTCGCTGGGGACGCCGCGGGTCTCGAGCGCGCTGCCGAGGTCGGTGTAGCGCCAGGCGGCGGCGCTGTCGGCCAGCGCGCCGAGGGTCTCGTGGAGCTCGGGATCGATGCGGCGCGGGTCGAGCGGGCGGTGGAGCTCGCCGATGTGGTGGCGGGCGATCCAGACCGCCAGGTCGGCGGCGTCGTGCGGGTTCTCCAGCTGGCGGAGGCACTGGCGGGCGGCGTCGAGCAGGGCAGGGCGGTCCGCGTCGACGGATCCCGACCAGGCGCTGGCGTAGAGGAAGGGGGCCGAGTCGATGCGGAACCAGGGGAAGCGGTCGTCGGGCAGGACGCCGGGGACGCTGTCGCGCAGGCAGCCCTGCAGATAGGACAGGGCGGGCGCGGTGCGCCGCGGGTTCGGGGTGCGGACCAGCGCGAGCGCGAGGCAGCGTCGCTCGAGGTCGCCGAGGTCGCGCCCCCAGCGGGCTGCCAGGGCCGCGAAGGCCTCGTCGCGCAGCGAGGCGCTGAACTTGCTCGCGTGCGACAGGCCGAGCATCGCGCTCGCCCGCACGGTCTCGGCCGGGTCGTCGAGCAGCCAGTGCAGCGCGCCGACCGACTGCACCGCTTCGGTGGTGAGGAAGGCGAGCAGGAAGGGAAGCGCGGCGCGCAGCCCCTCGTCGCCGTCGGCCAGGGCCGCGACGTAGATCGGTACCCCGGCGGCGACCGCGTGGTAGATCCGGCGCAGCCCGGAGTCGATCGCCATGTCGAGCCGCCCGTCGTCGAGCTCGGGGAAGCCGCGGGTGGCGAAGGAGGCGGCGTGGACCTCGGCGCACGCCTGCGGGCGGGCGCTGCCGTCGCACGCGGTCTGCAGGTCCGGGTGGAAGCCCTGGTAGAGGAACCAGCAGGTGTCCCCGACCGCCAGCTCGGCGAGCAGGCGGGCGATCTCGCCGCGCTCCGGCACCTCCGGATCGGCCAGGAGGCCGACCAGGAACGGCACGGCGCACAGCGTGGCCTCGAACCGCCGCACGCCCTGGTGGTCGAGGCTCGCGTGCAGCGCCGCCCGGGCGCCGTCCCGGGTGTCCGGATCGTCCGACAGGAGCGACCGCAGCATGTCCGGGACGTCTCCGGCGGTCCCGTAGCTGTGCTCGAGCTCGCCCCAGTCGATGGTCGCAAGCTCCGAGAGCGGACGCGACGCGTTCATCCGCTCGATACTACCCGATTCGATCGCGGCGCTCAGCCCGACTCAGTCGCCGCAGGATCCCCACAGCGCCACCAGCTCGCCGCCGTCCCCGTCGTTCGGCTCGACGAACAGGTTGGCCGGGTTCATGACGGAGACCCGGGTGTCCGGGTCGACGTGCAGGAGGCCGAAGGCGTGGCCGAGCTCGTGGGCCACGGTGACCGCGCGCTGGTGGTCGTCCGACAGGGCGCGGTTGATGTAGACCACGCCGTGCTCGTCGTCGTACAGGCCGTGGAAGATCTCGGCCGCGTCCTCGAACACGATCGCGATCTCCTGCACGCCCTGGTCGCCGCGCGAGAGGCGATCGAACCCCAGGTGTCCCCACATCGCCAGCGCGGCGTCGATGCTGGCCAGCTGAGCGCTGGTGGCGTCGGCAGGGGCGACGATGGTCGTCGGCTGGCAGACGTCACTGACGATGTCGATCGTCGTGTCTTGCGACCCGCCGGCGCAGCCTGAGGCCAGCGCCAGCGACAAGATCCAGGTGGAACGCAACCGGACAACGCTACCGGTGAGCTCCCGTCACGCAAAGCGGAAACGTTGCCAGCCCGACGACAATCGACGCTAGTCGGGCACCGGTGAGGTCTGTACCGGATCGTGGCTCGGTTCGTCGAGCAGGCTGAGCAGGTGCGCCAGCTCGCGGGTCACCAGACGGGTCCGATGTCGGACGAAGTCGGATGCGTAGGGCCGGGAGAAGAACCCGACCAGGCAGCCGCCGTACCAGAAGCTGAGCGCGTAGAAGTCCTCGCCGCCGAGCTCGGCGTGCGAGCTCGCCCCGCGCCGCCGGTCGGCCTCGACCGCCACTCGCCGCACGGTGAACGGGATCTGCGCCCGGTGCAGCTCGCCCAGCGGCCGGGCGCTCGACACGATGCGCCCGCGCAGCGTCACCACTGCGTTGTCCATCCCGAGCGAGGCGACCAGCGCCCGCAGGTACGACTCGATCCGCGCCAGGATGAGGCTGCGCGGCGAGCGGGCCGCGTCGGGAAAGGCCACCGGCGGCAGGGTCGCCACGTCCCACCGACGGGCGCACGCCCGGAGCGCGCGCGCGGTCCGCTCGAGCGCTGCAGCCCGCCCGTTCGGATCGGGCGGCTCCTCCGGGCAGTGGAACCCGGCTCGCAGCACCGCGCCGCCGCCGACCGGCACCGACATCGAGTGCTGCGCCGAGCCGTTCGCGTCGTCGTCGCTGTCGTCGCCGGCGACGCTCGGTTGATCGGGATGAGAGATCGCCACCGACACGGCGCCGGTCGCCCCGGCCAGCTCGCGCAGCAGCTGTCTCAGCTCATCCTTCAGCACCCATCTACGCTACCACTCGCCCCACCGTCGACCAACCCCCCCCTTTCGTTGACACCGCCCAGATGCTATGGCTGACGAGTCGCGATGAGTGGCGGTTGCACCAACTGTGGCGCGAAGGCGGGCTGTGATCACCGCAAGGGCGGCATGCTCGAGGTGGTGGAGCAGGTGATGGCGCGCCTGTATCCTACCCGCCGCTGGGGCGAGCCCGACGACGCCGCGCGCTTCGGCGCCGGCATCGACGAGGAGGACGGCCAGGCGCTCGCCGACGAGCTGGCGCGCGAGCTCGACGCCGCCACCTTCTTCCGCCGCGGGAGCGCCGACGAGTACTGCGACTACATCTATGTCCTCTGCCTCGGCCGCGAACCGTGCCTGGTTCAGGTGCGCGACGGCGAGGTCCCGATGCCGGCCGAGATCGCCGACGGTGATCGCATCTCCGAGCAGTACCTCCGCGTCTGTCTGAGCAACATGGCGCGCCTGGCCGGTGTGCAGCAGACCGCGCTCGAGCTCGAGCGCACCGGCGACGAGGTGGTCATCCGGGAGGCGCCGCGCGCCGGTGTGTACGATGCGCCGCTGCTCCGCCGCTTCCAGCGCCTGGTCGCGCTCCTGCCCGCCTACGACATCCTGCACGTCGACTTCGGCGAGATCTCGGCGCCGCCCGACGGCTTCGACCCCAGCGACTACGCCGAGCGCTACGGCATCGCCGCTCCGCACCGCTCCAGCTATCTCTTCTACCCGCAGCCGAGTACGACCGAAGTCATCTCCGTCCTGCCGCGCATCGCCCCGCTCCTCGACTGACCGCCCTCTGCGTTCAGCAGAAGACCTCCAGCAGTTTTACCGGGAGCGGGGGAGCGGGGGAGCGGCAGTCGGGTCGATGGCGGGCCTGCGATCGGCGAAAACGTCGCGAAGACAGATGCTCGAAGGAAGCTGCGCTTCCTTCTCGCCTTTCGCCGAGAGGAGCGAACCCAAAAAAGTTCTGGTCTCCCTCGCTCCCGCACTCCCTGTTCAATTTCTGGAGAACGCTGCGCGGCTCAGTCGCCGAGCAGCGCGGCGATGAGGGACTTGTCCCCCTCGAGCGCGGTCCGCTGCTGGTAGAGCGCCAGCCCGCGCAGGCCGCCGAGCTCCTCGCCGCCGCCGGCCCGCCCCGGCCCGCCGTGCACCAGGAGCGGCAGCACGGTGCCCGGCCCGGGTGACAGCGGGGCCATCTTCTCGCTCCCCAGGTAGAGCCGCCCGTTCCACGGCGCCATCGCCGGCACTGCCGCCGCCATCCAGTCGCGGTCGTCGCTGTAGAGCGACGCCACCAGGCCGCCCTCACCGAGCGCGACCAGCTCCGCCGCCTCGGCCGCCGCGCCCGAATAGCCGCACACCGTCGCCACCGGCCCGAAGACCTCGTGGGCGTGCACCGACGGCGCGCCGCGGGCGTCCCGCGCGAGTCGCAGGACCGGCCCGACGAAGCAGCCGACCCCGGCCGCCACGCCGCGCGCGCTCACCTGACCCTCGCCGCCGAACACCGCCTCGGTCTCGCCGGCCAGCCGCGCGATGCCGGCGACCACGTCGTCCCGCTGCGCCACGCTGGCGACCGGCCCCATCCCCACCCCTTCCTCGGCCGGGTTGCCCACCACCACGTCGGCCAGCCGGGCCGCCAGCGCCTCGACGGCGTCGCCCAGCCGATCGACCGGCACCAGCACGCGCCGGATCGCCGTGCACTTCTGCCCGGTCTTCTGCGTCATGTCGCGCGTCACGTCGGCGACGAACAGCTGCCAGGTCTCCGAGCCCGGCCCGACGTCGGGCGCCAGGACCGCGGCGTTGAGGCTGTCTGCCTCCACGTTGACGTGCACCGAGCGCGCCACCACGCCCTCGCCCAGCCGCAGCTTCCGGGCGGTCTGCGACGAACCGGTGAAGGCGAGCACGTCCTGGCCGCCCAGCCCTTCGAGCAGGTTGCCCGGCCCGCCGCACACGAGCTGCAGCGCCCCGTCGGGCACCACCTTGGCCTCCACCAGCATCTGCGTCATCCGCCAGGTCACCATGGCCGTCGCGGTCGCCGGCTTGCACACGACCGGCATCCCGGCGAGCAGGGCGGCCGCTGCCTTCTCCGCCAGCCCCCAGGCGGGGAAGTTGAAGGCGTTGACGTGCACCGCCACCCCGCGCCGCGGTGCCAGCACGTGCTGGCCGAACAGGCGCGCGGTGCGCCCGAGCTGCACTCCATCGCCGTCGACCAGCAGGCGCCGCTCGCCCAGCTTCTCCCCCAGGTCGGCGTAGGCCGCCAGCGTGAAGGTGCCGCCGTCGATGTCGAACTTGGCGTCCGAACGCGTGTTGCCGCCGTTGGCCACCGCCAGCGCGATGAGCTCCTCGCGGCCGGCGTGGATCGCCTTCGACATCGCGCGCAGGATCTGCCCTCGCTGCGCGAAGGTCAGCTCGCGCAGCGCAGGGCCGCCGCGCGCGCGCCCGTACTCGAGCGCGGCGGCGAAGTCGATGCCGCCCGAGGCGCACTCGGCGATTCGCTCCTCGCTGGCCGGGTTGATGAGCGACGCGGCCGGACCTTCGCCCGACCGCCAGGTGCCGCACAAATAGCTCTCGAGGCGCTGCATGGCGAGGAAGGTACCGGGACCTGGTCCTGGCATCAACGATTCGAGTACATTGCGCCGAGATGCAGGAGCTGCGGGCACGCCTCGCCGCCGGGTTCGCGGTCCTCGCCCTCACGCTCGCGGCCGGCACCGTCGGCTACTACCTCCTGGGCGACGGCATGTGGAGGCCATTCGAATGCTTCTACATGACCATCATCACCATCACCACGGTCGGCTACGGCGAGACGCTGGCCAACATGGACAAGGTCGAGCACGCCCGCGGCTTGACGGTCGTGCTGCTGGTATTCGGCACCGGCACGGTGGTGTACTTCGCCTCGACCCTGACCGCCCTCATCATCGAGGGCGACCTCAAGCGCGCCCTCCGCCTCACCCGCATGCGCAAGCAGATCCTCAAGCTCAGCGACCACGTCATCGTCTGCGGCGCCGGCTCGACCGGAGCCCACTCCATCGAGGAGCTCATCGAGTACGAGATCCCGACCGTGGCGATCGACACCGACCAGGCGCGGCTCGAGCACATGGCCGAGATCCACCCGCAGAAGCTCTTCAAGTACATCGTCGGCGACGCGACCGACGACGACGTCCTGGCCGAGGCCAACCTGCGCGAGGCGCGCGGCGTGGTCGCCGCCCTGCACCACGACAAGGACAACCTGTTCGTGGTGGTCTCCGCCCGGCAGGAGAACCCGAAGGCCCGCATCGTCGCGCGCGGCAGCGAGCTGCAGATCCTCGACAAGCTCAAGAAGGCAGGCGCCGACACGGTGGTGTCGCCCAACTACATCGGCGGCCTGCGCATGGTCTCGGAGCTGCTCCGCCCGCAGGTGGTGAAGTTCCTCGACGAGATGCGGCGCGACCGGGCCAAGGTCCGGATCGAGGAGGTCGACATCCCGGACGGCTCGCCGCTCGACGGCAAGACCCTGGGCACCTCCGGCATCCGCAGCCAGGTGGCCGACGTCCTGGTCCTCGCGGTCCAGATCCGCGGCAAGGAGGGCTACCGCTACAACCCGGGCGCCGACTTCGTGCTGGGCGGCGGGATGACCCTGGTCGTGCTCGGCCCGCTCAGCCAGGTGGACGAGCTGCGCCAGATGGCGCGCGCCTGATCAGGTGCGCCCGCGGCGGGCCTGGTTGAGCCACGAGGTGATCGAACGGCCGTTGGCATCGGGATCGGGCGACAGCACCTCGAGCCGGCGGAGGAAGTCGTTCCACGCCCGGCGCGGCACCCGCGGCCCGCTCGCCCGGTGACAGTAGAAGGTGCGGCAGCCGAGCGGCCGCGCCGCGTAGATCGTGCAGCGCTCGTCGTCGCCCAGGAAGGCGCACACCTTGTCCTCGCGCGGCTCCGGTATCCGGCGCCCCTGTCGCGCCAGCTCGTCGGTCACCAGCCGCCACTCCGCCTCGGTCAGGAACGGCTGCTTGCCGGTGGTGGCGAAGTGGCAGCACTCGGCGGTGCCGTCGCATCGGGTCTGCGCCAGCATCTGGTCGGCCTCCTCGAGCACGACCAGCGCGCGCCGCGAGGTCTCCTTCACGGCTCCGGCACCACGCTGCAGTCGACCTCGCAGTCGGGCAGCCCGACCGCGCTCACGAACCCGGTTCCGGTCAGGTAGTCCTGCTGGGCTTCGCTCACGATCGCGTCGGGGAACGCGTTGTAGCCGAACCAGGTGAGGAGCGCATTCTGGCAGGCCACGTCGCAGTCCTCGGCCGCCGGGTTGGGCACGCCCATCCCGATGAACATGAGGAGGCCCATGCCGCCGACCCAGCGGCAACGGCCGTTCGTGTCCGGCTCGCCGCCGCACGGCGGCACCCGCTCCTCGCCGGTCAGCCCGCGCAGATCGTTCTTGGGGAACACCGCCAGGTGCGCGACCGCGCCGGCTCGCTGGCCGCACGCCTCGTCGGCATCGGCGTAGACCAGCCAGACGTTGTCCGGATCGTCCCAGTCGGTGTCGAGGTGGAGGAAGGTGTCGTCGCGGACGTTGTCCCAGAAGACGAGATCGCCGCCGCCGGTGTCGTTCGTCCGGTGGTAGGCCTCCGGGTGCTCGGTCTTGACCACGTTGACCAGCGGGTGGTGGACCCGGAACGAGGTCCGGTTGGGCATCTGGTCGCGCAGCCAGAGCTGGAGCGAGAGCACCGACTGCTCGAGGGTCGCGATGTAGCGGGGATCCGGCGTGCGATCCGACGGCACCATGTAGACCACCCGCACCAGCTTGCCGGTGGTCGAGCCGGTGGGCGGGACGCAGGCCGCCTCGGCGTCGGGCGCGCCGGGCGCCGCGTCGCTCGCCGGCGCCGCGTCCGCGTCATCGCCGCCGGAGGTGGTGGTGCAGCCGGCGGCCAGCAGTGCCAGCCAGGCGGCGCAGCCGTATCGCAGGAGACCTCCCACCACCTCGATCGTAGCCGTGCGGCCCGCGTCCACCAACGGTGTTTTTTAACTCCTGTGTCCCGGGTTTGCACCCGAAGGGATCACAGATCACGCCGCGGCGGCACCCCGGCATTGGCCAGCAGCAGCCCGGCCACCAGCGACACCGCCACCAGGATCATCCCGAAGGCGGTGTCGATGCCGCTCACCACGTCGCGCTCGAGCATCGACGTCATGCTGCGCAGCCCCATGCTGCCGGGCACCAGGAGCAAGAGGCCGGGCACCAGCGGCACCATCGCCGGGCGGTCGGCCAGCCGCGCATAGATGTTGCTGCCCGCCGCGATGGCGAAGCCGCCGACCGCGGCGCCGAGCTCGGGCGTGAGCAGGTCGCTGCCGAAGCGGGCCGAGTAGTAGGCCGCCGCGCTCGCCACCGCGATGGCGGGAAACTGCAGCGGATGGGCGCCGAGCTCGATCCCGGCGGCCGGAACGAACACCGCGAGCGCCGCCAGCTCGGCCCACTCCGTCAAGGGCGCGCTCGCCGCGGTGACGCCGATCGGCACGCCGAAAAGCCGGGTCATGACCACCTCGGCCAGCGCGATCCCGAAGGTCAGCTCGAGGAAGGCGACCGCCGCCGCGGTCAGCCGCGCGGTGCCCGACACGAGGTTGCGCGTCGCCACCTCGGTCATCGCCACCGTCAGCGTGTAGCCGGGCAAGAGCGCGATGACGCCCGACAGGATGGTGATGCGCAGCGAGATCGGCACGCCGCCGGCCAGCGCGCCGTGGGCGATGGCCGCGGCCGTGAAGGCGGCGATGAACGAGTACACCCGGCTTCCGCTGATCGAGCCGCGGACCGCGGCAGTGACCAGGCCGACCACCAGACCGATGAGACCGGACACCGCGATCTCCGGCCAGCCACCGGCCAGGAAGACCGCGGTCGACGCCGACAGGAGTCCCAGGGCGAGCACGATGAGCGCGGCCGGGTAGCGCCCGCGCCGGGCCTGGATGGCGCGCACCTCGGCCACCCCGTCGGCGACCGGCACCTGCCCGCGCCCTACCGCGGCCGCCACCCGGTCGAGCGCGGTCAGCTTCTCGAGGTCGATCTCGCCCGGATCGACCCGGACCAGGACGTTCGTCTGTGAGGTCAGTGGGCCGAACCCGGCCATCACCGAGGTCGGGGTCGACAGGATGTGCGCCTCGAGATCGAGCTGGCGGGCGACCGCTCCCATGGCCGCCTCGAGGCGGTGGGCGGGGGTGCCGAAACGGTGCAGGGCGGCCCCGAGCTCCATCACGAACGCGATGCCACTGGCCGGGTCGGGCGGCGCGGTGCTGCCGGGCGCGGACATGAGAGGGATCGTAAGGGGCGGGCCTGTCATCCCCCGGCCGCTTCGGCTTATCGTGATGGGAGATGCGCGTGATCCAGGTGAAGTGCTCGCACTGCGCCGCCGTGCTCAAGGTCGAGCCGGACAAGGACTTCATCGACTGCGAGTACTGCGGCACCCGGAGCACGGTGCAGCGGCGCACCCGGGTCTTTCAGCTGCCCCGCCCGGTGGTCGCGCCGGTCCAGGTGGCGAGCCAGACCCCGCGGGTCGCTCTCCAGGTGGTCAACCGCGCCCGCATCGTGGTCTCCCTCCTCTCCACGCTCATCACCTTCGCGTTCATCGGCGGCATCTTCTGGTTCGTCAACCGCCAGGTCGAGAAGGCCACCGGCAAGAGCGTCATCTCGCTGGCCAAGGGCGCGGTCGGCGGCGGCAGCCGCATGACCTGGCTCGGCCACGGCCCCGCGCTGCTCGCCAGCATCGACCGCGACCGCATCGCCGATCCGGTCGGACGCGTCCGCTACGTCGGCGACGGCGACACCTGCCACCTGGCGGCCTTCAGCGGCGCGACCGGCGAGCGGCTGTGGCAGAGCGAGCCGCTCGGCTCGTACAGCGACACCTACCAGGGCCGCGTCATCCAGGCCGACAAGCTCTTCCTGTTCGCCGACCCGCGCGGCAGCCTGAGCGCCTACCGGGCCGCCGACGGCCAGAAGCAGTGGACGGTCGCGCTGTCAGACAAGGTCGAGCGGGCGTGCAAGATGCCTCCGGCCGACATCGCCATCCAGACCGCGGACAAGAGCTGGCAGACCGTGTCGGCCAGTAACGGCGCGGCCCGCAAATCCAGCGGCCCGGTCACCTGCATCCGCCTGCCCGACGACGGCGACGCCACCGGCGATCCCGGCGTCACCGTCCTCACCCCCGGCTCGCTCAAGCTGCCCGGGATGCAGGTCGACCGGGTGATCCGCCGCGGCAGCGCCGGCCCGCCGGTGGCGGTCGGCTCCAAGCAGCCGGGCAGCTCGGTGCCGATGCTGGCGCGCCTCGACCGGACCCGGGCGGTCTGGAAGGTGGAGGTCCCGGCGAAAAATCCGCTGTCGGCGCGGGCCTCGGCCCCCGAGTTCGTCACCGTCACCGACAGCCAGGCCTGTGCGGTCTACGAGATGCAGGACAGCTCGGCCCCGCGCCTGACCTGCTTCGACCTCGGCAACGGCGCGCGCCGGTTCGACAGCGAGATCGAGAAGGGCACCACCATCGTGATGGAGGCGCTCGTCTGGCAGGGCGGGCGCTTCTACCTGTCGAGCTGGGGCCACCTCCAGGTGTTCGACGCCACCGGCCGCCGGCTCCACCTCATCGGAAATCTGTGACGGGAATGCGGCGCGCGTCACGCCGGTTTCCGTAATCCGTGATCCTCGACTCCATGTCCGACAGTACCGTCACCGTCCACCGCCCCGGCGAGGGACGCGAGGGCCAGCGGCGGGCGCCGCACCTGTTCCTCGCCTTCGAGTGCGCCCGGCCGACCGCGCAATCGGCGCGCTGCTCGCTCGAGGGGGTGGACGAGGTGGTGATCGGGCGGGGCAGCGAGCGCAGCGCCGAGCGCTCGATGCAGTCGGGCGTCTGCGTGCTGAACGTGCGGGTGGCCGACCCGAGCATGTCGCACACCCACGCACGCCTCACCCGCGGCCTCGGCCACTGGCTGGTCGACGACTGCGGCTCGAAGAACGGCACGCTGGTCAACGGCGCCCCGGTGTCGCGCACCCGCATCGACGACGGCGACCTCATCACGCTCGGCTACACGCTGTTCCTCTTCCGCGCCGCGCTGCCGGTGCACGGAGAGCAGCCCGACTGGGTGGACGCCGCCGCCCGCTCGCGCTCACCCGGCATGGCGACGCTCCTGCCCGAGCTCGAGCGCGAGCTCGGCCGTCTGGCGCGCATCGCGCCGTCGACCGTCACCGTCATGATCCGCGGCGAGACCGGCACCGGCAAGGAGATCCTGGCCCGCGCCATCCACGGCCTGTCGCGCCGGCCCGGCGACTTCGTGGCGATCAACTGCGGCGCGCTGACCGACACGCTCATCGAGAGCGAGCTGTTCGGCCACCGCAAGGGCGCCTTCTCCGGCGCCACCGAGGACACCACCGGGCTGGTGCGCGCCGCCCACGGCGGCACCCTGCTGCTCGACGAGATCGGCGATCTGCCGCCCACCTCGCAGTCGGCGTTCCTCCGGGTCCTCCAGGAGAAGGAGGTGATCGCGGTCGGCAGCACCCGTCCGGTGCCGGTCGACCTCCGGGTGGTCTCGGCCACCCACCGCGATCTCGAGGAGCTGGTCGCGCAGGGGCGGTTCCGCGCCGATCTCCTGGCCCGGGTGAGCGGCTTCCGCATCGACCTGCCGCCGCTGCGCGAACGCCGCGAGGACCTGGGCCTGCTCATCGCCCACCTCCTCGAGCGCATCACCGGAGAGCCGGACGCGGCCGGGACCACCTTCACCGAGGCGGCGGCTCGCGCCCTGTTCCGCCACGACTGGCCGCACAACGTCCGCGAGCTGGAGAAGGTGCTCGCCGCCGCGGTCGTCCTGGCCGCCCACCAGCCGATCGACCTGCCGCACCTGGGGACCGCGCTCGCCGCCGACCAGACCACCGCCAAGGCCACACCGGGCGAGGAGGACGCGGCGCTGCGCGCCCGCCTGGTCGAGCTCTTGACCCAGCACGAGGGCAACATCAGCGCGGTGGCGCGCGCGATGGGCAAGGCGCGCATGCAGATCCACCGCTGGATGCGCCGCTTCGGGATCGGGCCGGACGAGTTCCGCCGGCTGTAACCAGGGGTGTAACGGCCCCGTCACCTGCGACAGGAGCGAGGAGTATTCGCCCCCCGGAATCCGCCTGGTTGCAGCCATGCTCGCCTGGTACGCCACCTGCTCCCGGTGGCTGCGATGCGATCCCTGCCGACCGCCCGCGCGCTGAATTCGTCGCGATCGTCACACCCCTGGTACCGCTCGGGCCATAACCATAGGAGATACGCCAGGCGGCGCTTCATGAAGGGCGGGGAGAGCAGCAACAAGAAGGCGCTCGAGAGGACCGCGAGCATGTCGCCCGACGAGCGGGCGCGGCGCGGACTCACGCCGCCCACTCCGCCCTCGGGTGAGCGCCCGGTCGCCGGCGCGGTCGATACCCCGGGGCTCGGCGAGACCCTGGCCGCCACCCCGTCGGGCAGCGGCGAGGCGCCGGTCTCGATCGACATCGCGGCGTTTCCGGTCGACGACACCGGCCGCTACGAGCTGTCCGGCGTGCACGCGCGCGGTGGCCTGGGCCGGATCGTCAAGGCGCGCGATCAGCGCCTGCACCGGACGGTGGCCATCAAGGAGCTCCTGCAGCGCACGCCGGCGACCGAGGCCCGCTTCGTGCGCGAGGCGCTCATCACCGCGCGGCTGGAGCACCCGGGCATCGTGCCGATCCACGAGGCCGGGCGCTGGCCGTCCGGCGACCCCTACTACTCGATGAAGCTGGTCTCCGGCCGTACGCTCAAGGAGCTGATCGAGGACGGCCGCTCGCTCGAGGCGCGCCTCGCCCTGGTGCCGCACGTGCTCGCGGTCGCCGAGGCGATCGCCTACGCCCACAGCCAGCGCATCATCCACCGCGACATCAAGCCGGCCAACGTCATCGTCGGCGACTTCGGCGAGACGGTGGTGGTCGACTGGGGCCTGGCCAAGGACCTGTCCGGGCAGCTGCCGGAGAACGCCGACGCCGGCGGCGACGTGGCCGGGGCGCCCGGCACCACCGCGGTCGGCAACATCATGGGGACGCCGTCGTACATGTCGCCCGAGCAGGCGCGCGGCGAGGAGCTCGACGAGCGAGCCGACGTCTACTCGCTCGGCGCCATGCTCTACGAGGTGCTGGTCGGCGAGCCGCCCCACACCGGCGACAACGCGCTGCAGATCCTCGACAGCGCGCTGGCCGGCCTGCCGTCGCCGATCGAGCGCTACCAGCCGCATGCGCCGCCCGACCTGGTGGCGGTCGCGAAGAAGGCGATGGCGCGCAGCCGCGAGGCCCGCTACCCGACCGCGGTCGAGCTGGCCGAGGACATCCGCCGCTTCCAGACCGGCCAGCTGGTGACCGCGCGCAGCTACTCGCGGCGCCACCGGGTGGCTCGCTGGGTCAGCCGCCACCGCGGCATGGTCGCGGTCACCGGCGTCGCCGCGCTGGCTCTCCTGGCCGGCGGGGCCTACGCCTTCCAGCGGGTGGTGGGCGAGCGCAATCACGCCATGAGCGAGGAAGCGCAGGCGCGCACGGCCGAGAGCGAGGCGCGCCAGCGATCGAACGAGCTCACCTTTCTCCAGGCGAAGGCCTCGCTGTCGCGCGATCCGACCGCGACCATCGCCTGGCTCAAGGACTACCCCAGGAGTGGGCCGCATGCCGACCAGCTGGGCGGGCTGGTCGACGAGGCGGTCTCGTTCGGGGTGGCGCGCCACGTGCTGCGCCATCGCGCCTGGGTGATGGGCGCCGGCTACGACAAGGACGGCGCGCTGATCTCGGCCGACCTCGAGGGACGCATCGTCAGGTGGGACCTGGCGACCGGGCGCGGCACCATCATCGGGCGCCACCCGGAGGGAATCTGGACCGCCCGGGTGTCGCCCGACGGAACCCGGATGGCCGCGACTGGACAGGACGGCACGCTGGCGGTCTTTCCACTCGACGGATCGGGCGAGCCGCTGCGTCTTCCCCCCGAGGCCGACATGCTCGAGTGGATCGACTTCTCGGCCGACAGCCGCCGCGTCATCACCTGGAGCAAGGGCAAGGAGGTCCGGGTGTGGGATCTGGTCACCGGCGCCGCGGTCCTGGCGATCGACGAGGACGTGACCGGCGGCGCGCTCGAGCCGGACGGGGCGGCGGCCTTCGTCGCGATGGCGGATGGCGCGATCGTGCGCGTCGCGATCGGAGGCAAGCGCACCCGGGTGGCCCGCTTCGACGAGCCGACCGTGCACCTCTACGCGTCGCCGAAGGGGGATCGGCTGCTGGCGCACGGGAAGGACGGAAGCTTGCGGCTGGTCGACGTCGCATCCGGCGCCGTGCGGCTGCTCGGCGAGCAGCCGGCCGAGAAGGCGACCGCCGCGTTCTCGCGGTCCGGCGACCTGGTGGCGACCGGCGGCACCGATGCCATCGTCCACCTGTGGAGCACGGTCGATCGCGCCCGGCACGACGTCCTGCGCGGCCACGAGGACTCGATCTATCAGATCGCGTTCGCGCCGGACGGCTCCTACCTCGCCACCGCCAGCGACGACGGCACCGCCCGCGTCTGGGACCTCGGCACCGGACAGAGCAAGGTCCTGCGCGGCCACGAGGACGACGTGGTCAAGCTGGCGATTCGCCCGGACGGCCGAGAGCTGGTGACCACCAGCCTCGACGAGAGCCTGCGGGTCTGGCCGGTGGGCGGCGACGAAAAGATTCTGGTCATCGGCGCCGGCAAGGAAGTGGACCGCGTCGGGTTCACCAGCGACGGCAAGCAGGTCTTCGCCTCCAGCAAGGACCGGGTGCTGCACAGCTGGGACCTGGCGAGTGGAGAGCGGCACGACGGCCCGCTGCCGGAGCTGAAGAAGGTCAGCTCCTGGCCGGTGGCCGATCGCGAGCTCCGCCGCATCGCGGTCCCGCGCGAGGACGGCACCATCGACCTGTGGGACGTGGCGAGCGGCAAGTCCCGCGTCCTGCGCGGGCACGAGGGCGCCGTCACGGTGGCGGTGAGCCGCAACGCCGAGCGGCTGGTGTCGAGCGACAAGAAGGGCACCACGCTGGTCTGGGACCTGTCGGTCGCCGAGCCGAGCGCGCGCGTCCTCTTCCGCGGGCGGCCGCTGGCGGCGATCAACCTGTCGCACGACGGCCGGAGCCTGGTGATGCGAGAGGGCGGCCGGCTGGCGGTCGTCGACCTGGCGAGTGGCGAGGAGCGCGCCTCGATCGATCCGGTGAAGTCCGGCTTCACCAACATCGAGATCCCCCACCTGGTCTTTTCTCCCGACGGCCGCCACGTCATCGGCCAGTGCAAGAAGGGCCCCTCGCTCCTGTGGACCATCGCCGACGGCCGGCTGCGCAGCTTCGGCCGGGACGGTTACAGCGTGATGTCCACCGAGTTCTCGCCCGACAGCCGGCGGCTCGCTGTCTCGATGACCGACCGCACCGTGATCCTCCTGGACCTCGAGACCGGGCGCAGCGAGACCCTGTACGGCCACCGCGATCTGGTCTTCCAGGTCGCCTTCTCCCCCGACGGCGAGACGCTGGCCTCCTCGAGCTACGACCGCACGGTGAGGCTGTGGGACGGCCACAGCGGCCGCAGCCTGCGGGTCCTGCGCGGTCACTCCGCCGCGGTGCAGGGCCTGGCCTTCTCGCCCGACGGAGCGCTGCTCGCCAGCGGCGCCGGCGACGGCACGGTCCGCCTGTGGGACATGAGCGCGCTGCCCTCCAACCGGGCCGACGCGGTGCGCGCGCGCATCGACCAGGCCACCAGCGCGCGCATCGACGACGGCCGCGCCGCCACCCGGGTCCAGCTGGACGAATAGCCGCGTTCAGGGCGGCGCCGGGATGGCGCCGTGCAGTCGGGCGGTGATGAGGAGGTTCGGCCCGGTCACGTGGGTCCAGTCGTTGTCGACCACCAAGGAGATCGCGCGGGCGCCGTCCCAGACCAGGCCCTCGAAGTTCTCCTGGTGGATCATGGCGGGAGCGAGATCGGCGACCACCACCGGCTCGAGCGGACCGCGCGGCTTGCCGGGCGGGATGACGAAGCGGATGAGGCGGGCGACCTCGAAGTGGCGCTCGATGGCGAGGACGTCGACCGAGCGGTCGGGGTGGCCGATGCAGGAGAGGGCGGAGATCTTGCCGGTCCGGGTGGTGAGCCGGACCAGGAGCGGGGTCCAGCGCCCGGTGACCAGGTCGTTCACCACGATGGGCGCGAAGCGCTCTTCCGGGTTGGCGATGACCGTCTCGACCGATGCGATCAGGCGCGAGCCGGCGAGGCAGAGGCCCTCGAGCCCCTGGTTGCCGATCGGCTGGAGCGGCCAGATCGAGTAGTCGAGGTCGCGCCGCTCGACGATCTCGATGCCGCGGTCGCCCAGCTGCCCGATGAGCAGCGCGTCGCTCGTCCGCCCACCCTTGTCCGACTCGGTGGCAAACGCGATCCGCTGCCGGTCGATCCAGGCCATCCCCTCGACGTCGAGCTCATCCGGGACGCCGACCACCGGCACCGGCACCGGCGCGGCGCCCAGCCGGTCCACTCGCAGCGCGACGCGGACCCGCTCGGACACCGCCCAGGTGCGCCCGTCGGGGTCGACCGAGAGATCGGACAGGCCGCGGACGTCCGGGACCGAAAGCTCCTGGCGTCTCACGTCGGTGATGGTGGCCGGCACCTCGGCGGCGGCGTGCTCGCTGTCGGGCGCCTGGCCGCCGCACGCGCAGATGGCGAGGAGGAGCGGCGGCGCGGCCCGAAAGTGCACCGATTCTCGGTACCACGATTTTTCGCGCCGCCTCCAGGGGTGGCCGCCCTACAATCGCTGGGATGGCCGCCAGGGCCCACCTCGTCGCGGCTGCCAGCCTGATCCTCGTGCCGGCGGCCCTGCGGGCCGAACCGGTCCGCGGCGGCGGGTCGGGGGGCGCCACCGGCGGCGTCCAGCTCGAACCGGCGATCGTGGGCGGGCAGGAGGCGACCACCTGCCAGTGGCCGACCGCGGTCGCGCTGGCCAACGCCATCGGCCTGTGCACCGGCACGCTGGTCCACCCGCGGGTCATCCTCTACGCCGCCCACTGCGGCACCGAGTTCACCGAGGCGGTCTTCGGCGAGGACGCCACCGGCTCGAACCGGATCCCGATCGATCACTGCGAGCGGCGAACCACGGCCGACGAGGTGGGGCCGTCCGACTATGCCTTCTGCGTCCTCGTTCGGCCGATGGACGGCGTGCCGCTGACGCCGGTCGCCTTCGGCTGCGAGGGCAACCAGCTCACCACCGGGCGCCCGGTCGCCATCGCCGGCTTCGGTGAGGAGACGCCGGAGTCGGGCGATTTCGGAATCAAGCGATGGGCGATGACCTCCATCGCCGGCTACGACATGGGAATGGTCCGGGTCGGCGGCGGCGGGACCGGCGCCTGGAAGGGCGACTCGGGCGGACCGGCCTACGCCCAGCTCGACGACGGCGGCTGGCGGACGTTCGGCATCGTGTCGGGCGGGCCGGGGCCGGGGCAGTCGGTCTACTACGTCACCATGGGCAACGTGGTGCCCTGGGTCGAGCAGCAGTCCGGCATCGACATCACGCCCTGCCACGACGCGGAGGGCGACTGGCAGCCGACCCCGGAGTGCGGCGGCTTCGCCACCCAGCCGACCGGCGCCGATACCTGGCTCGATCAGTGCGGGCGCAACGACCCGCTGAGCCCGCCGTCGACCACCTGCGGGGCCTCCTTCGTGCCCGACGAGAACGACCCCGAGGTGCGCATCCTGTCGCCGGAGGACGGCACCGTCATCGACCAGGTGCCGGCCGACGTGACCATCGACGTCGAGGCGACTGACGACGGCGCGGTGCGGGCGGTCAGGCTGGCGGTGGACGGCGAGGTCCTGCAGGAGCGGCTGTCGGGGCCGCCGTGGCGGTTCACCGGGACCTTCCCCAAGGGGACCTACGAGCTCGTCGCCCTGGCCCAGGACGCGAGCGGCAACGACGGCCGCTCGGAGGGGGCGACGCTCTACGTGGGCGAGGAGCCCGGCGGCTGCGGCGCCTGCAGCGCGGGCGGCGCCGGCGGCGCGGGCGCCGGCGACCTCTGCCTCGCGCTCGGCGTCCTCCTCTTACTGCGGCGTCAGCGTGAACGACGAGTCGGCCGGCACCTCGCCCGCTGAGTTCAGCACCATCTGGTGGCCGACGCTGCCGCCCAGGTTCTCGATGCCGACCGTGCCGCTGGCGCCGTCGGCCTGGTGGTTCGGGCCGTAGATGTAGTCGACCCGCCCGTTCGGCCGGAGCACCGCCTGGAACTGCACCTGGGTGACCCCGTCGTTGTACAGGACGCCTTCCCACTGGAGGGTGACCCGGTTGGCCGCGTTGAGCCGGCACAGCGAGGTGACCACCAGATCGTCCCAGTAGGGCGCCACCATCCCGTTCGGCAGCGCAGCGTCGGGCAGGCCGGTGTTGGAGAAGGCCGCGCTCGCCACCTCGCCGAACGCGATCCAGCCGTTGGTCGACACCCGGTAGGAGTCGCCGCTGTCGTTGCCGAAGAGCGGGAAGGAGAAGGGCAGGGTGGCGGCGGCGGTCAGCCCCTCGTCGGGGTCGCCGGGCGTGATGTCCTGACCCGGGCCACAGATGTCGGCGTAGTTGAGCGAGCCGCTCGCGATGTCGTAGAGGACCGGAGGCGCCGCGCTGACGTCGAGATCGAAGGCGGTGCCGGTTCCGGCGGTGCGGGTGATGCGGAACGCGACCCATCCGTCGCTGGTGACCGGGACGTCGAGCGTCTCCGGCTGGTCGGGACCGCCGGCGTTGACGGTGGTCAAGACGTTCTCCGCCCGGCCGAGGATCGTGAGGCGGGCGTTGAAGCCGGTCGGCGTGGCCGTGATCGTCATGGTGTCGCCCGGCGCGCCGCGCACGAAGTAGAGCGCCTGGGCGCCGGCGCCGGCCGCCAGCGGCTCGCCGTCGAGCGAGGTCGGGTTGGACTCGTCGATGGCCCCGAGGTCGGAAAAGTCGCGCTCGGCCACCGACAGGTCGTAGCTGTCGCCGCCGTTGGCCACGCCGCCGGCGTCGGTCACCCGGACGAGCGCCTCGGCGCCGCCGCCGAAGACGATCTGGCCGAACGTCTGGTTGCCGCTGTTGTTGAAAGAGACGGTGTCCTCGGGGCCGAAGTCGGTGTCGAACCGGCCGATCGAGGTGAGGTCGAAGCTGTCGACCACCACGTCGCCGCCGAAGCCGGTGGCGCCGGCGTTGAGCGCGAGCCAGATCTGGTCGGTCGTGTCGACCGTGTGCCAGGTGGCGCCCAGGTTGCTGAAGGGGGCGTCGGTGACCGGCGTGCCGATGTCGAGGGGCATCGGGGTCACCCGCGAGACGGTGGATGTGACGGTGAAGGTGCTGCCGGCCGCGGCACCGGGCTGGAAGAGGACGGCGTAGTAGCGCCCGGGGCCGGGGAAGCGCAGCCAGTCGCGGAACCCGCCGACCGGCGCGTCCTCACCCGGGAAGCTCACCACGCTCACGATCGAGAGGTCGCCGGTGGTGAACAGGAGCGACGAGTTGGGAGTGAAGTCGAGGTCGAAGTGGACCACCTCGCCGGCGCCGACATCGAAGTAGGCCCAGGCGAGGTCGTCGAGGGTCTCGAAGTCGGGGTTGGTGTTGGTGATGGTGCGGGTCCCACCGTTGGTCGGCAGCGAGGTGACCTCGAGCGGGTGCACGAAGAGCGTGTAGTCGACCGGCGCGAGCGCGTAGTTGTAGACCGGCTCGACCGCGATGAGCACGTCGTCGCTCGCCGCCATCCCGCCGACGAAGACCTCGGCCGCCGGGTTGAAGAAGCCCGGCTCGCCGTAGCCGGAGAAGGTGCCGTTGCGCAGCCCGACCAGGCTGGGGAACGCGGCCGCGCTGTCGATGGTGTGCAGCGCGTCGACGATGCCGCCCTCGTAGGCCGGGAAGGAGTAGAAGATGGTGTCGCTGCCGACCTGGCCTTCCATGAGCTGGTCGGCGGTGGCGGCGAGCGGGTCGGGCAGCGCGACCTGCGAGATGGTGCTGTAGTAGCAGGTCTCCTCGCCGCCGGCCGCGCCGTCGTCGAGGAAGAGCGAGCGGCTGTCCGACATGACCAGCGCGTAGATGCCGCCCTCCGGCAGGTAGACCTGTCGCTTCGAGGTGTCGCCGCTGAGGTTGAGGCCGAAGCGCTGCCAGCCGGCGTTGATCAGACTCTGCTGCTCGCCGGGGAGGAGGAAGTAGCCGGCCGCCAGGCCGCCGACGCCGTCGGCGGTGACCTCGACCAGCGCCGGTCCGCTGGTCGACACCAGCCACATGTCGTAGTCGATGTCGGGGTTGCCGTTGGCGTCGAGGTCGCGGTACGGCGTGATGCAGCCGTGCACGACGGTTCCGTCGGCGCCGATGTCCGGCAGATCGAGCACGCCGGCGATGTCGTCGCCGTCCTCGAAGCCGTCGTTCGGCTCGGGCCCCTCTTCGAGATCCGCCTCGATGGTGCCGTCGTCGGGAACGCACTCGCCGTCGACCAGCACGGTGCCTTCGCCGCAGCCGCTGATGTCGGGATCGCAGTGGCCGGTCTCTGCGTTGAAGGTGGTGCCCGTCTCGCAGATGACGCTGCCATCCGGAACGCACTCGCCGTCTTGCAGGACGGTGCCCTCCCCGCAGGACGTGTCACCGCCGCCGCCGTCGTCGTCGCCTCCGCACGAGGCGGTGGCCAGAGCAGCGAGGACGACCAGGACGAAGGGGCGGAGGGCGGCGCGGCGCTTCATCCGCCGGGATTAGCGCCGTACGGGTGTGTCCGTCAATGGTTTGCGGAGCGCATCGGCAGCCGCCGTGGTATGACAGTCATCACGAAGGCGAATGGAGAAGCGAGCCGTCGCACCTCTCGTCCTCGGTGGCGCAGGCCTCGCGCTGGTGGTCGCCATCGCGATCCTGCTGGTCAAGGTGCGCGCCGAGCCGCCGGCGGCGTCGGTCAGCCCGGCCGAGCTGGCCCACGGGGGCAGCCGCGTCCACTCCCCGCCGGCGCCGGGGGGGCAGCCGCCGTCGGACATGCGCTCGCCGCCGACCCCCCGCCTGCAGTCGTCCGGTGAGGCGGAGCCGGCGCCCGAGGGCGGAACGGCGCCGGAGGGATCGGGCGGCATCAGGCCCGAGACCGGCCAGCCCGGCGGCGGCTCCGAGGACCCGGCCGTCATCGCCGAGAAGATGACCGAGGCCAATCGCCTCTACGATCGCGGTGATTACGAGGCGGCCAATCAGATGGCCCAGGAGGTCCTCAAGGTGCAGCCGCAGAACACCAAGATGCTGCGCATCGGAACCTCGACCGCCTGCATCCTCGGCGACGCCAGCCAGGCCCGCACATTTTACGAGTTGCTGCCGGAGTACGACCAGCAGCAGATCGCGCGACGATGCCGGCGCTACGGCGTCGAACTCTGATATAAGAGCCCCTTCCCGGCATTTCCGGGCCGCCCGCGAAAGGACGCCAATGCTCGCAACCCTCGCCGAATACGTCGCCAAGTCGCCGGTGCGAGAGCGCGTGGTCGCCGACTGCGTCGCGCTCATCGACGAGGAGGTCAAGGGCAAGGGTGGGCTGTCGGGCGTGGCGGTCAAGGGGGCGTACGGGACGGTCAAGACCATCAAGCCGAAGTTCGTCCCGGAGGTGGTCGACGCGCTGCTCGACGACTGGGTGGCCAAGCTCGAGCCGTACTACGGCAAGTGGCGGAGCGGCGGCAAGGGATCGCTCGCCGAGTTCCTGACCGCGCGTTCCGACGACGTCGCCGAGGATCTGCTCGCGGTCACCGACGAGCGCGCGGGACGCACCAAGCACAAGACCGCCTCGAAGCTCTACAACAAGATGAGGCCGTCGGCGAAGCGCAACGTGTCCGGCGCGGTGCCGAAGCTGGGCGCGCTCATGGAGCGCCACATCAACGAGGCGGAAGCGACCGGCGCGGCAGGAAGCGCCGGAGCACACTGACAGGGCACATCTCCGGCGAAAAGGCCGAAAAAGGGCCCAGGAAGGCGATCCAGGGCCTTGCGTTGTTTTCGCGGTTGAGTAAAACCGTCAACAACCTACCTCAGGGGGTTCCCGTGGCCAAAGCAAAGAGTAACGGCAAGAAGGCGTCTGCGAAGAAGGGCAACAAGGAGATGTTGCTCGTCGGTTCGAAGGTGAAGGCTGCCATCAAGGGCGCCAACTGCAACACCGCTGGCGATGCCCTCGACGGGCTGAACGAGTGGGTGCACTGGCTCATCGCGCAGGCCACCTCGCGCGCGAGCTCGAACGGCCGCAAGACCGTCCGCGCTCACGACTTCATGGTGTGACCGCTTCAGCGCGTCTGTGTACTTCGGAGAGCGCGCCGCCCTGACGGGAGGCGCGTTTCTCTTTTTCGGGCCGGGGCGTCGGCTCCGGCGCCGGCCAGGGCGGCCGCGATGAGCTCGCTCTCCTCCTGCTGGTGCACCTCGAAGGAGCCGGTGGCCGCCACCGCGCGCGACGGGCGGCCGGCGTAGTCGAGCACGACCCCGGCTGGCAGGCTGTCCTCGAAGCGGTGCAGGAGGTTGCGCCAGGCGCCCATGTTGCGCGGCTCCTCCTGGACCCAGATGAGCCGCTCGAGGGCGGGGTAGCCCGCCAGCGCCGCCCGCACCTCGCCCGCCGGATAGGGGTACATCTGCTCGAGGCGCAGGATGGGCGCGTCCACCGGCGCCAGGCCGCGCTCCTGCCGCTCCTCGAGCAGCCGGTAGTAGATGCGTCCCGAGCAGAGCAGGGCGTGGCGGGCCCGGCCGCGCTCGCCGTCCGGGACCCCGGGATCGTCGATCAGGCGCCGGAAGCCGCCGCCGGTCAGCTCGGCCGTGCGCGAGACCGCCTGCGGGTGGCGCAGCAGGCTCTTCGGGCTCATCACGATGAGCGGCTTCCTGAAGTCGCGGCGGATCTGCTGCCGCAGGCAGTGGAAGAGCTGCGCCGGGGTCGTGAGGTTGACGACCTGCATGTTGTCCTCGGCGCACAGCTCGAGGAAGCGCTCGAGCCGCGCGCTCGAGTGCTCGGGTCCCTGCCCCTCGTAGCCGTGCGGCAGGAGCAGGACCAGGCCGCACATGCGGCCCCACTTGTACTCGGCCGCCGCCAGCAGCTGATCGATGACCACCTGCGCCCCGTTGGCGAAGTCGCCGAACTGCGCCTCCCAGATGGCCAGGGTCCAGGGGTCCGCGCTCGAGTAGCCGTACTCGAAGGCGAGCACCGCCTCCTCGGACAGCGGGCTGTTGATGACCTCGAAGCGGGCCTGGTCGGGGGCCAGGTGATCGAGCGGGACCCAGCGCGTGCCGAGCCGGTGGTCGCGATAGACCGCGTGCCGGTGGCCGAAGGTGCCGCGCTCCGAGTCCTGGCCGGACAGCCTGACCGCGTGCTTCTCGAGCAGGAGCGAGCCGATGGCGAGCGCCTCGGCGCCGCCCCAGTCGATCGGCGCATCCTGCAGCACGCTCTGGGCGCGCGCCTCCATCAGGCGCTGGAGCCGCGGGTGCCAGCGGAAGCCGTCGGGCACCGACGTGAGCGCGCGCGCGATCCGCTCGAGCTCGGCGCGCGGTACGCGGGTGTCGGCCGACCAGTCGGCGCCGGCCGGTTTGAGGCCCTGCCAGCGGCCACCGAGCCGCTGGCTCACCTGGGTCGACATGGCGCGGGCGGTCTCGCGCGCCGCCACCAGCGAGCCGCGCACCTGATCGACCATGCCGGAGAGCTCGGCCTCGCCGAGCACGCCGGAGCGGACCAGCTTCTGGCCGTAGATGCGCGACACCGCCGGGTGGCGCTCGATGAGCCGGCTCATGACCGGCTGGGTGAAGCTGGCGTCGTCGAGCTCGTTGTGGCCGTGGCGGCGGAAGCACACCAGGTCGATGACCACGTCGGTGTGGAAGGTCTGTCGCCAGGCCAGCGCCAGCTCGCCGATCACGTAGACCGCCTCCGGGTGGTCGGCGTTGACGTGGAACACCGGGGCGTGCACCGACTGCGCCATGTCGGAGGCGTAGCGGGTCGGCCGCGACTCCTCCGGTGAGGTGGTGAAGCCGACCTGGTTGTTGACGATGATGTGCACCGTGCCGCCGGTGGTGTAGCCGCCCAGGCCGCCGAGCAGGAGCGTCTCGGCCACCACCCCCTGGCCGGCGAAGGCGGCGTCGCCGTGCACGATGACCGGGACGACGCGGCGCCGCTCGCGGTCGCCCAGGTGGTCCTGCTTGGCCCTGACGATGCCCTCGACCACCGGCGCCACCACCTCGAGGTGGCTCGGGTTGAAGGCGAGCGAGAGGTGGACTCGCGCGCCGCCCTGCACCAGGTCGTTCGAGTAGCCCATGTGGTACTTGACGTCGCCGTAGCCCTGCACCTCGGCGGGCAGCGGGCGCCCCTCGAACTCGGCGAGGATGTACTCGAGGGGCTTGCCGAGCACGTGGGCCAGGACGTTCAGCCGGCCGCGGTGCGCCATGCCGAGCACGAGCTGCTCGACCCCGTCCCCGGCGGCGCGGTCGACCAGCGTGTTGAGCAGCGTGACCAGCGTGGTGCCGCCCTCGAGCGAGAAGCGCTTCGCCCCGGGGTACATCCGGTGCAGCTGCTCTTCGAAGGTGTCGGCGCGGACCAGGTCGCGCAGGAGGTCGAGCTTGCGCTCGTTGGACAGGCGCGGGCGGTTCCGGATCGGCTCCATCCGCTCCTGCAGCCAGTCGCGCTGGCTCTTGTCGGCGACGTCCATGTACTCGACGCCGATCGGGCCGGAATAGGTCTCCTGCAGGATCGCGAGGATCTCGCGCACGGTGGCGCGGTCGGCGCCGTGGAAGCCTTCGCAGCTCACCACCTCGTCGAGGTCGGCCTCGCTCAGGCCGAACTGCGACAGCTCGAGCGACGGGTGGCTGCGCGGGCTCTGGCCGAGCGGATCGATGTCGGCCGCCATGTGGCCGAACTGCCGGTAGGTGTGGACCAGGTCGTAGATCTGGATGCCGGGGGCGAACTCACCGCGCGCGATTCCCTCGGGCAGGCCGCCGCCCTCGGTGAGGAAGGCGGGGGCGCGGGGCGAGGCGCCTCGCTCGAGGGCGCGGAAGCACTCCGCCAGATCCGGTGGGACCGCGGTCGGGTCCCGGAGGTACGCCTGGTAGGCCGCTTCGAAGAACGCGGGTGACTGGAGCAGGACGTCGATGCTCGACATGTTTGCGACGGCCGGATGATTGTACGACCCGCGCTGGCCCGCCGCGATCCGAGCGCGGAGGATTTCAGCGCGCGAGGAACTCGGCCAGCATGTCGGCCAATGTCGCAGGTTGGTGGCGCTGCATCATGTGGCCGGCGCCGGCGAGGGTGGCTCGCTCCGCCTGCGCAAAAAACGCGGCGCGCCGTTCGCTCTCCTCGGGGGCGTGGCGGAAGGAGGACTCGGCGCCGTCGACCAGCAGCACAGGGCAGGTGACGCGCCGCCAGAACTCGGAGGCGTAGGCGACCCGGAACGGGGTCGGCCCGGCGGTGGCGTGCAGCGGGTCGTGCTTGAAGCGCAGGCGGCCGTCCGGGCGGCGCGTTGTGCCGTGCCCGGCCAGCTCGCGCGCCAGCTCGGGCGCCAGGAGCGGATCGTGGGCGCACAGGCGCGCCGCCGCCTCGGCCACGCCGGCATAGCTCTTCGGCTCCCGGCTGCGCACCCGCCGCCACGAATCCAGCCAGACGCGCACCCGCTCGGGCACCGCCTGCGACTGCTCCGGCGGCCCCATCCCCTCCAGCATGACCAGGCGGTGAATCCGCTCCGGATAGCTGCCGGCGTAGTAGGACGCCACACTGCCGCCCATCGAGTGGCCGACCAGCGACAGGCGGGCGCGGCCGACCTGGCTCGCGAGGTCGTGGAGGTCGGCCAGGTAGTCGATGAAGTGGTAGTAGCCACCCGGGCCGATCCAGTCGCTGTCGCCATGGCCGCGCAGGTCGGGCGCCACCACGTGGAAGCGGCCGGCCAGACCGGCGCGCACGGTGGCCGCCCAGCCCCAGGCGAGGTCGAGGAAGCCGTGCAGGAGCACGACGGTGTGATCCAGCGCGGCGTCGTTTCCGCCCCACTCGAGCACGTGATAGTGGAGCCCGGTCGCCAGCTCGATGCGCCGCGATACCGGCTCGGTCG
>Ga0111538_10002401_pt1 | contig 26319 bp, 25 predicted proteins | sample SoiMethybrSBSTD1_FD_79669 | JGI IMG/M metagenome (GOLD analysis project Ga0111538, IMG submission 79669) | Bulk soil microbial communities from a Populus tree surrounding site in Tennessee, USA - Soil MetaG P. TD hybrid SBSTD1 (version 2)... | ecosystem: Environmental > Terrestrial > Soil >...
CGGCGTCGTCGTCTCGCCCGGCCCCTCGTTCGGCCCGAGCGGAGAGGGATACGTCCGCGTCTCGCTCACGGTGGCGGACGAGCGGCTCGAGGAGGCGGCATCCCGCATCGCTACTTCGCTCCGAGTCGGGGCGAGGGCATAATCCTCACGTGACCCAACGCCAGCCGGATCCCGCGCCCGGGGCCGAGCCGGAGCGCGGCTTCCTCGTCGCCGTGCTGGCCCAGGGCGTTGACGTTGACGACGAGCTCGCGGAGATGCGGGAGCTCCTGCGCACCGCGGGCGTCGAGCCTGTCGGAGAGCTCGTCCAGCGCCGCCCTGCACCCGATCCGCGCACCTACGTGGGAAAGGGCAAGCTCGTCGAGCTCAAGGGCGCGGTCGCGGGGTCAGGGGCCGAGTCGCTCGTCATCGACGACGACCTCGACCCCGGGCAGCAGCGCCGGCTCGAGGACGAGCTCAAGTTGCGCGTCGTCGACCGCACTCAGCTCATCCTCGACATCTTCGCGCAGCACGCCACGAGCGCCGAGGGCAAGCTCCAGGTCGAGCTGGCCCAGCTCGAATACAACCTCCCGCGGATGCGCGGCATGTGGCAGCACCTGGAGCGCCTCGGCGGCGGCATCGGGACCCGCGGCCCCGGCGAGTCGCAGCTCGAGACCGATCGCCGGCTCGCACGCCGCCGGATCGGCCAGCTGCGCCGGCGTCTGAAGGAGCTCGAGCGCCGGCGGGACACGCAACGCAAGGCCCGGCGCCGTGCCGAGACGCCAGTCGTCGCGCTCGCGGGCTACACCAACGCGGGCAAGTCGACGCTCCTGAACGCCCTCACCGATGCCTCGGTCGCGGTGGACGACCGCCTCTTCGAGACGCTCGATCCGACGACGCGAAGTTTTTCCCATGAAGGCCGGCCCTACTTGGTCACCGACACCGTCGGTTTCATCCGCCGCCTGCCGCACCAGCTGGTCGAGGGCTTCGCGGCAACCCTGGAGGAGACCCTCACCTCCGACCTCGTCCTGCACGTAGCCGACGCATCTGCCTCGGACGAGCACCTCGACGCCACGATCTGGGCCGTCGAAGGCGTCCTCGAGGAGATCGGCGGGGCGGAGCTTCCCGTCGAGCTCGTCCTGAACAAGATCGACGCGGTCGACCCGCTGCGGCGGCGCCGTCTCGCGAACCGCTTCCCCCGCGCCGTGCAGGTCTCCGCCCTCGCCGGCGAGGGGCTCACGGAGCTGAAAGCCCGCATCGCAGGACGGTTCGCGGAGCGCCTGCGGCCGGTGCGCCTCCTGGTTCCCTACGAGGAGGGCCGGATCCTGGCGGAGCTCTACGAGCTCGGAGCTCCCATCGACGAGCGCCTGGACACGCCGGAAGGGGTCATCGTCCTCGCCCGGCTCCCGCAGCGCGAGGTGCCGCGCTTCGCGCCGTACCTCGTCGCCGAGCCGGCGGCCAGCGCGAAAGGGCGCGGACGATGATCGAGCTCGACATCCAGCGGCTGCGCGAGGACGCGCGCGTGCCGGATCGGGCCTACCAGGGAGACGCCGGCCTCGACCTCGCCGCGTGCGACGAGGTCCGGCTCGGCCCCGGCGAGCGGGCACTCGTCGGGACGGGGCTCGCAGTGGCGATCCCCGAGGGGTATGCAGGTTTCGTCCAACCGCGGTCGGGCCTGGCGGCCCGGCACGGGATCGCGGTCGTCAACTCGCCGGGCCTCATCGACTCGGGCTATCGCGGCGAGATCAAGGTCGTGCTCCTGAACACCGACCGCGAGAGGACGTTCGTCGCCGAGCCGGGCGAGAGGATCGCCCAGCTCGTCGTCTTGCCCATTCCGGAGATCGCCGTCCGCGAGGTGGACGAGCTGCCCGGAAGCGAGCGGGGCGTGCGCGGCTTCGGCTCGTCGCAAGCCGTGTGATGGAGCCGAGAATCAGGGTCTCCGCCGTCCTCCGGCGGGAGGGCCGGATCCTCCTCATCCGCCAGGAGAAGCCGGGCAAGGAGTACTGGATGCTCCCCGGCGGGGGCGTCGACGCGGGGGAGACGCTTCTGCAGGCGCTCAAGCGCGAGCTTGCTGAGGAGTGTGGGATCGACGAGGACCTGCCACTCGAGGGCCCGATCGCGGTCGTCGAGTCGATCGCGCCGCACGGGGCGCCGGCGAAGCACGTCGTCCACATCGTCTTCGCCGGCTATCTCGGAGGCCGCTCGCTCGAGGCGGTCACCTCGAAGGATGCCGCGATTCGCGGTCACCGCCTCTTCGGACGGGAGGAGCTTCTCGACCTACCCGTCCATCCGCCCATCCAGCGCTTTCTCGAACGATGGGAGCCCGGCGACCCGGTCGTCTACCTCGGCGCCATGTGGGCCCCTTGAGCGGCGACGCTCAGGACCACGGCTTCGAGAGCCTCCGAGCGGCCCCGTAACTCGAGGCTGCGCCTCTCGAGCCCGGCGATTTCCATCCCGGCGGCCTCAGCCGCGGCGCTCGACACGAGGATCTCACCCGCTGCCGCGACGCCGGCGAGGCGGGCCGCGGTGTTGACCGGGTCGCCGAGCGCGGTGAAGTCGAGCGCCTCGTCCTCGCCCACGGTGCCGATGTAGGCGGTTCCGAGATGCACCCCGGCTCCGACGGGGAGCCAGGGCTCGCCCTCGCCGTGCCCGGTGCGGTGCAGAAGCTCGCGGGCGGCTTCGAGGGCGTCCGCGGCGTGGTCAGCGCCGCAAAAGCCCGGGATGAAGAGCGCGACGAGCTCGTCGCCGGCGAACTTGTCGACGATTCCGTTCCGCACGTCGACCGCAGCCGCAGCCTCCGCGTAGAACCGCGCCATCAGCCTGCGGAACTCCTCGGCGCCGACGCTTTCGGCGAGCGCGGTCGAGCCGCGGACATCGGCGAAGAGGAACGTGGCCTCGACCTCGGCGCCGCCCGGCCTCTTCTCGAGAGCGTGGATGCATCCGCTGCAGATCCGGCGATTGATGCGGGAGGGACCGAACCCCAGGAAGCGCAGGACGTTGCCGGGGCTCCCGAACGGCGTGTCGCAGAGCTTGCAGCGCGGGTCGGAGGGAATCGCGCGGCTGATTCGCCGCACCGTCGGGTTCCAGCAGAAATGGCCGCGCTCCTCGCCGGTCAGGACGCGGCGCCATTCCTCGTCCACCGAGATCTTGGATTTCCGCTTGAGCGTGCCCGCCTCCCGGGTTCGCTCCGATGATACGAGAGGCACATGGGCGCTGTGGCGCTACGTGAAGCGGTCGTGCAGTGCCGTCTCGTCCGCGATCCAGAGGCCCGCGACGACGGCCACGGCAACCAGTCCGACGCGCAGGGCGAATCCCGGCACGCGCCGGTCGAGCACGAGTGAGGGGAGGCGCCAGACATAGACGACAACGTGCACCGAGGCCAGCGCGAGCCAGACAACGAAGCTTGTCTTGTGAACGCCGATCCAGATTCCCGCCCGTTGACCTGTCGCGAGTAGGTAGACGCCGGACCCGATCACGGCGGTCGTAGCCGCCAGCAGAGCTGGTGCGATGAGGCGCATGAAGAGCCACGGTGGCCCTTTGCCTCGATACGCAGGATCACCCGTGTAGTAGCGGGCGAATCGATAGCCGGTGCTTCCCAGCTTGACCACGAGCGGCGGGATCAGCATCACGCCGACGAACATGTGCAGCGAGAGGAGCGGACGGATGAAGAGGATCGTCGCTCCCTCGAGAGCGAGGAGGAGAAGCACCACCACGGCCGCGGTCGCGGTCAGCCGCTCGTTTCCCTTCGGCCCTCCGGTTCGCACATGACGAAGGGTAGCGCCCCACGCCTGCCACATCCTCAGAACCGTAGAGGCGCCTACGGCCGTTCGGCTCGGGTGCGCGGGTCGAGCGCGTCTCGGAGGCCGTCCGCGATGAAGTTCGCGCAGAGGACGAGCGTCGCGATCGCGATGCTGGGGACGAAGAGCACCAGGGGATGGAGAACGAAGGCGGCCCGCCCGTCCTGGGCGATCGAGCCCCAGGACGCCGTCGGCGGATTGATCCCGAGCCCGATGAAGGAGAGGAACGCCTCCCCGAGGACGACTCCGGGAAGGTCGAGGAAGGCGGCGATGATGAGCACCCCGAGTGTGTTCGGAAGCAGATGGCGCGTGAGGATCCGGTACCAGCGCGCACCGACGGCGCGGGCGGCGCTCACGTATTCGTTCTGCTTGAGCGTCGTCACCTGGCCTCTCACGATGCGTGCGGTCGTGAGCCAGCTCGCGACGGTGAGCGCCGCGACCATCGTCCAGAACGTGACTTCGCCGCTCGGGCTCAGGATCTGCGTCGTGATGATGGCGAACGGAAGGTAGGGAAGGCCGTAGAGCGCGTCGAGGAGGCGCATGAGGACGTCGTCCACGGCTCCCCCGAGGAAGCCGGAGATCGATCCGTAGACGACGCCGACGGTCATGATCGCGATCGTCCCCGCGAACCCGATCGCGATCGAGATCCGCCCGCCGACCGCGATGCGGGTGAAGAGGTCCCGGCCGAACTTGTCCGTCCCGAACGGGTGCTCGGGGCTCACGGGCAGGTAGGCGTCCTTGAAGTTGACCGCGTTCGGATCGTACGGCGACACGAAGGGGACGATGACGCAATAGAGGACGATGAGGCCGAAGACGACCACGGCGGCCACGGCCGCGCGGTTGCGGGTGAAGCGAATGAAGGCGTCGCGCCAGAGCCCTGACTTCCTGACCGGTGCGCCCGCCGCGGCTCCCGTGCTCTCGGCGCCGAGCTCTCCATGCGGCAGGGCGATCTCTCGGTGGTCGACGGCCATCAGTACTAAAAGACGTTACGGTGCTGACGAAGTTAGACTGATTCCTGAGAAAAGTCCAGTGATCCTTCCGAAAGAACGAGACTCGATCGCACTCGCCGTCGCCCTGGTCAACACCTGGGACGCGATCCACGATCCGCAGGAGCAGCTCGACGACGTCGGCCTCCTGCGCCTGATCTTGCGCGAGTTCGGGCTCCATGAGCAGGCCGAGAGGGCGGACGAGGCAGACCTCGCCCCGATCCGCCGGGTGCGGGACCGTCTCCGGCAGGCGTTCGAGGCGGAGGGCGACGAGGCGGCCGTCCGCGAGCTCAACGCCCTCGCGCGCGAGGCGCGCGCCATTCCGCGGCTCGAGCGCGGCAACGGGCACTGGGAGTTCCGCTACGGGGAAGGAGAGCGGTCGCTCGCCATCGAGCTCGCCGGCAAGACCTCCGTTGCCCTCCTCGGCGTCATTGAGCAGGAAGGGTGGAGCCGCTTCGGCCGCTGTGCGGCGTCACCGTGCTGCTGCGTCTTCATCGACCGGTCGCGAAACCGAAGCCGCCGGTACTGCTGCCACTACTGCGCCGACCGGGCGACGCAGGCTGCGGCACGGCGCCGCCGCAAGGCTCGAAGCGCCTAGAAGCGGCCGCCACGCCTGCGTGCACGCTCGGAGGAGACGGCGTGCGCGGACGCTTCGAGGTCGTCGGTAAGCGGCTCGAGTGCGACGGTCTCGCCGAGACGTCGGCTGAGCGCGCGTGCGATCAACCAGTCCGCGAGCCAAGGATTGCGCGGAAGGAGCGGACCGTGGAGATACGTGCCGACGGCCCCGGCGACGCGGCAGCCTTCGAAGCCGTCCTGGCCGTTGTTCCCGAAGCCGGAGACGACGCGACCGAGCGGCTCAGCGCCCTCGTCGAGGTACGTGCGGCCGGCGTGGTTCTCGAACCCCGCGAGGGTTCTGGCGTCGCCCGGTTCGAGCTCGCATTCGAGAAGGACGTCGCCGATCATGCGCCGCTCGCCCGCGACCGTGTGCTGTGGGAGGAGGCCGATCCCGGGGAGCTCCGCGCCCGAGCGGTCGCGGTAGAAGTTGCCGAGCAGCTGGTAGCCGCCGCAAACGGCGAGAAACGCCGCGCCGGCCTCGACCGCCTCGATGAGCGCGGGGCCCTTCGCGGCGAGATCCGGCGCGACGAGCGCCTGCTCGCGGTCCTGGCCGCCTCCCACGTAGTAGAGGTCGTGCTCCGCCGGGCGCACCGTGTCTCGGAGGCCGATCGTCCGGTAGTCGAGCTCGATTCCCCGCCACGCCGTCCGGCGCTCGAGTACGGCGATATTGCCGCGGTCGGCGTAGATGTTCAGGTACTCGGGATACAGATGCCCGACGACGAGCTTCACCCGACCGCCTCCTCCCAGTAGGGGCGCACCAGACCCTGCTCCGACGCGATGTGGCGAAGCGCGAGCATGGCCGTATACGTCGGGAGTACGACGAGCTCCCCGCCCGCCGGAGTGGTCTCCACGCCGTATTCGAGCGCAGCGCCGAGGTCAGGCACGAGCGCGATCTTCGCCGGGTCGAGGCCGCCGTATTTGAAGCGAAGCGCGAGCTCCTCCGCCCGCGCACCGCTCACCACGAGCTCCTGTAGGGCCTCGATGAGCGGTTCGAAATCGACATCCCAGATCCACGAGACGTCGCGTCCGTCTGCGATCTCGTCGTTCAGGGCGATCAGGAGGCGCGCCGGCGCGCCCGCGTCGACGAGCGTGCGCACGACCTCGTTCGCCCCGGCGGGGTTCTTCACGAGCAGGAGCAGCAGCGAACGGTCGCCGGCCGTGATGCGCTCGAACCGGCCGAAGGCGGCACGAAAACGTCCGAGCCCGGCCTCGATGTCGTCGAGTCCCGCGCCGAGGACGAGGGAGAGAGAGGCGGCGGCCAGCGCGTTGTAGACGTTGTAGAGCCCCGGCAGCGAGAGGGAGATGCGCCGCGTTCCTTCCGGCGTGACGAGGTCGAAGGAGGAGCCCTGGAGACCCGTGAGCTCGATGGACTTCGCCGCAACGTCGAGCCCGCCGCGCACCTCGTGGGAGTGCGGGCAGCGATAGTCGCCGAGGTGGCCGACGTAGGCCGCCGCATAGTCGTAAGGGGCTCCGCACGTTCGGCAGTACTTCGAGTCGGCGGCGTGGGGGAGGCGCTCGCGGGCGACGGAGGGGTCGTCGATCCCGAAGCGAACCGCCTCCGCGCGCCCGCGGGCGATGTCGGCGAGGAGCGGGTCATCTGCGTTGACCACCGTCCAGGCGGCGGGATCGAGGTCTGCGACCGCTCCGCGCCAGCGCTCTGCGATGTGCTCGAGCTCGCCGTAGCGGTCGAGCTGGTCGCGGAAGAGGTTGCCGAGGCAGACGGCCTGCGGGCGGACGCGCCCGGCGACGTCGGGAAACGCGCCCTCGTCGACTTCGAAGAGCCCCAAATCGGCCCCGTCTGCGGCGAGCAGGGCGGAAGCGACCCCGGAGACGAGGTTTGCCCCGGCGCGGTTGTGCGCGAGCTCGACCCGGTCGCCGACGATCTCGGCCACCATCGCGGCGGTGGTCGTCTTCCCGTTCGTCGCCGAGACGATCGCCGAGCCCAACGGCAGCCGTCGTGCGAGCTTGCCGAGCCCAGCGGGATCCACCGTCGCGAGGATCTTGCCGGGAATCGTCGTCCCACCGCCTCTACCCGCGAGCCTGGAGAGCCGCCCGGCGGCGCGGGCAAAGGCGATTTCTGCTCGGAGCCGCACGGAGGCCAGTCTACGGCCGCCCTTCCCTCCCTCGAACGAGGGAACTTCGCCTGCTCTCACTCGAACCGGGGACGCGGAGAGAGCCGCCTGGCCGATCATTCGGACTGCATTTCAACTGCGGCCCGCGCGGCGTTGCGCGGAGGAAAGGAACGACCACTATGCGGCAAGGCAGCGGCACGAGAGGCACATTGCGAGGCAGTGCGCTTTGGGGTAAGCCCAAGGGCGAGTCTCGTTCGAGCGCGCTCTGGGGCAAGCCCGGACGTGGTTTTCTCATTCTGGCGCTCGTCGCCGTCCTGTCCGCACCGGTCGCCGCAACCGCAGGCAGCGGTCGTTCGGTTCAGGCTGCGCGCGCGCTCGTGCCCGCGAGCCTCATGGCCGAGGCCCAGGCGCACCCGAACCAGGTCTTCTCCGTCATCGTCCAGGGCAGCCGTGGAACGAAGACCTCCTCGGTCGCCGGCGACGTCGCGAGCTCGAAGAAGGCGAAGCCCGGCAAGGCGAAGGGCCTGAAGAAGAGCTTCACGAGCCTGAACGGCGTCTCCGCGGATCTGACGGGCGCGCAGATCGTCGACCTGGCGAAGCGGCCCGGGATTCTCGCGATCACGCCGGACTCCCGCATGCGCCTGTCCGGGCAGTACTCGAATATCCAGAGCTGGCCGCAGTCAGCGGGCGTATCTGACTTCTGGACCGGGAACCAGCTCACCGGGTACGCGAAGCCTGCCGCGATTGCGGTCGTCGACTCGGGTGTTCAGGCGGGACGCACCGATTTCTCAGGCCGTGTCATCAAGCAGGTGACGTTGACCAGCCTCGCGCCGAACTCCCCGGGAGACGGCCGCGGGCACGGCACGTTCGTGGCCGGAATCGCAGCCGGCTCCGCCGGCAGCTACGCAGGAGCAGATGCGATCGCCCCGATCGTCTCGATCGACGTCATGGACGACAACGGCATGGCGATGACGAGCGACGTCATCGCGGCCGCCGATTGGATCCTCGCGAACAAATCCGCGTACAACATCCGCGTGGCGAACTTCTCGCTCCAGTCGACGGTGCCCGGGAGTTTCATGTACGACCCGCTGAACAAGGCGGTCGAGAAGCTGTGGTTCTCGGGTGTCGTCGTCGTGGCAGCCGTAGGGAACTACGGCGTGAACGGGGCGGCCACGACGGTCGCGTATGCGCCCGGCAACGACCCGTTCGTGATCTCGGTCGGCGCGAGCGATACGAAGGGCACCGGCTGGACGGAGGGTGACGACGTCGCGGCTCCTTGGTCGGCGTACGGTTACACGCTGGACGGGTTTGCCAAGCCCGACCTCGGCGCCCCAGGCCGCCAGTTGATCGGCCCGGTGCCGGCGACCTCGACCATGGCGACCGATCTGATTGGTGCGACTCGGGTGACGGCTCCCGGCTACATGTGGATGTCCGGAACGTCGTTCGCGGCTCCGGTCGTGTCGGGCGCAGCCGCTTTGATCCTCACCAAGAACCCGGGCTGGACTCCGGACCAGGTCAAGGGCGCGCTCATGCTGACCGCGCTGCCGACCGCCGCGGCTCCCATGTCGCTCGGCGTCGGCGCGGTCGACGCGAAACGTGCATTCGACGTCACGAACCCGCCGAACCCGAACCTCGCGCTGAACCAGTACGTCGGCGCCGACGGAACCGGCGGCGTGGCGTTCGACTCGGCCAGCTGGGCGAACGCGGCGACGGCCACCGCCTCGTGGAACCAGGCTTCGTGGAACCAGGCCTCCTGGAGCCAGGCCTCGTGGGCGAACGCTTCCTGGAACCAAGCCTCCTGGGCCAGCGCCTCCTGGGCGCAGGCGAGCTGGGCCTCGGCCTCCTGGAACGCGGCCAGCTGGGCGCAGGCCTCCTGGGCCGCGGCCTCCTGGAACGCGGCCAGCTGGGCAGCCGCCTCGTGGGCGGCCTAGCGATGCTCGGTCGCTAGTCCCTCGAAAGGGTGAATTCGGAGCCTCTCCCGCAAAAGGGGGAGGCTCCGTTCGTTTCCGGCGAATACCTTCCGGCTTGGCGTCTACCTCCCTCGGCCTTGCGGCCCTCGGCGGGAGAGGAATGGAACTCACGGTTGATGCGGCTCGATCGAACACATAAAGCAGGGACACGACAGAGCGCTCTCTGGGGCAAGCCCAGGCGCGAGACGCGCTCGAGCGCGCTCTGGGGCAAGCCGGGACGCGGATTCGCGTTCCTCGCGATCGTGGCTGCGCTGGCAGCGCCCGTTGCGGCGACCGCCGGCAGCAACGACCGTTCGGTGCACTCTTCCGGCGCGCTGGTGCCCGCCGGCCTCATGGCCGAGGCGCAGGCACATCCCAATCAGCTCTTCTCGGTCATCGTCCAGGGCAAGCCCGGGGCGAAAACCTCGCTCGTCGCGGACGCGGTCGTCGATTCGACGTCCAAGGGGCCCGGGAGGGCGAAGGGCCTGAAGAAGACCTTCAAGAGCGTGAACGGCGTCGCAGCTCAGCTGACCGGCGCGCAGATCGTCGAGCTCGCGGGCGAGAAGGGGATTCTCGCGATCACGCTCGACTCGAAGGTTCGCCTCTCCGTCTACAACAACGGCTTCTCGAGCTCTCAGAGCTGGGTGTCGGCAGTGTCCGCGTCGGACGTCTGGAGCGGCTACCTGCGGCCGCCGGCCATCGCGGTCGTCGACTCCGGCGTCCAGTCCTGTCGAGCCGACTTCGGCGATACGGGCTACGGCTGCTCGAGCCGGGTGATCAAGTCCGTGACGATGACGGGCCTCCTCCCGAACTCGAGCTATGACGGGCGGGGGCACGGCACGCTCGTGGCCGGCCTCGCCGCGGGCTCGCGCGACGGCTATGCGGGTGTGGCTCCGACCGCCCCGATCGTCTCGATCGACGTCATGGACGACAACGGCATGGCGATGACAAGCGACGTCATCGCGGCGGCCGACTGGATCCTCGCGAACAAGTCTCGCTACAACATCCGCGTCGCCAACTTCTCGCTCCAGTCGACGGTGCCCGGCAGCTTCATGTACGACCCCCTGAACAGGGCGGTCGAGAAGCTCTGGTTCAACGGCGTCGTCGTCGTCGCGGCAGCGGGTAACTACGGTGTCGACGGCCAGCCGACGACGGTGGCCTACGCGCCGGGCAACGACCCGTTCGTCATCACCGTCGGCGCGGCCGACCTGAACGGGACGTCCACGACCCGGACCGACGACTTCGCGGCTCCCTGGTCGGCCTACGGCTATACGCTCGACGGCTTCGCAAAGCCCGACATCGGCGCCCCCGGCCGGTATCTGATCGGGCCCGTCCCCGGATACTCGACGATGGTGCTCGAGCATCCCGAGCGCGTGACCGCCTCCGGCTTCATGTGGATGTCCGGCACGTCGTTCGCGGCACCCGTCGTGGCCGGCGCAGCGGCACAGCTTCTGGCCAAGTATCCGAGCTGGACGCCGGACCAGGTCAAGGGTGCGCTCATGCTCACCGCGAAGGGCACAGCGGCCGGAATGTCGCTCGGTGTCGGCGAGGTGAACGTCAAGGGCGCGTACAACTTCGACTACTCCGTCCAGCCCGGCGGCACGCCGCCGAACCCGAACGCAGGGCTCAGCGCCTTCGTCGGCTCGGACGGCGCCGGCGGGTACGCATTCGACTCGGCAAGCTGGTCGAACGCCGCGACCGCCAACGCGTCCTGGAACCAGGCTTCCTGGAACAGCGCATCCTGGGCGAACGCGAGCTGGGCGAGCGCCTCCTGGAGCTCGGCCTCGTGGGCCAGCGCATCCTGGGCGCAGGCGAGCTGGGCCTCGGCCTCCTGGAACGCAGCCAGCTGGGCGCAGGCCTCCTGGGCCGCGGCGTCCTGGAACGCAGCCAGCTGGGCGCAGGCCTCCTGGGCCGAGTAGACCTCTCGAAAACTGATCCCCCGAACGAGGGAACTTCGGAGCCTCTCCCACAAAAGGGGGAGGCTCCTTCGTTTCCGGCCTCCTAGCTTTCTGTCTGGCGTTCGAACCTCACCCGGCCTTGCGGCCTTGCGGTGAGGGAGGGAAAGGGACAGGGGACACGACGTGATGCGGCTCGTTCGCGGTAGGTACGGAGGACTTCGGGAGAGCGCTGTGGGCGTCCGCGTCCTGGGCGAGCGACTCGCAGTCCGCGGCTTCGTGGGCGAGCGCCTCGTGGGCCTCGGCCTCCTGGGCGGACAACGCCGAGACCGAGGCGCCGTCCAGCGAAGGTGAGTACCTGGACGAGGCGGAGCTCGCTCAGTTCGCCGCCGATCTGGGCCTCGTCGATGCGGCTGCAGACGTCGGCTCGGCGGACACGAGCTCGGATCCGGTCGACACCTCGGCCCTGCCGCTGCCGTGATGCCGGAACGCTGAGCACGACCGCCCGGCACGGCGCGAGCTCACCCTTTCGGGGGAATTTGCACAGGGGTTCGGGGCCTCCCTCGAACGGGGGACGCTGCCCTGTTTTGCACGTCGTACCTTGCAGCTATGGCTCTGCGGCCCCACGCATGCGCGTGGAACGGAGCGTCCTGCGACGCATGGCGTCGCCCTGGAGTGACATAGATGAGCGCAATCTCGAGCGAATTTGGCGCAACCGAGCGCCGTAGCGGGCCCGAACCGCCCGAAGAAACGCTCTCGCGCCAGGCCAAGGCCTACCTCTTCACCGTCGCCGCCATCGCGATCGCCGCGGCTCTGGTTCCGCTCTCGCACCTGAAGCCTGGCACGCACGGCTGGCCGACCTTCCTCGTCCTCGCCTCCTGTGCCGCAGTCGCACAGCTCTTCGTCGTGCGCACGCCTCGCGACCAGAGCTACCACACGACGATCGTCTTCCTCATCCCCGCGGCCATGCTCCTTCCGCCCGAGCTCGTCGCGCTCATGGGCGTCGTGCAGCACATTCCCGAATGGCTCAAGGTTCGCTACCCCTGGTACATCCAGGGCTTCAACATCGCGAACTACACGCTGAACGGGCTCGCGGCGTGGGGGGCGGTGTACATCGTCGAGAGCTGGAATCTCAACCCGGACGTGACCTTCGCCCTCGCCGGACTGACAGCCTCCGTCGTCTTCGTCGCCCTCAACCACGTGCTCCTCGCCACCATGCTCCACTTCGCGCGCGGGCACACGCTGCGGGAGACCGGCCTCTTCTCGTCCGAGAGCCTCTCCACGGACTTCGTCCTCGCGGCACTCGGCGTCGCGTTCGCCGCCATCTGGACGTGGAACCCCTGGCTGCTTCCGACCGCCGTCGCCCCGCTCCTCCTGATCCACCGCTCGCTGAGCGTCCCCGCCCTCCAGGAGGAGGCCCGCGTCGATCCGAAGACCGGCCTCTTCAACGCCCGCTACTTCGCTGCGGAGCTCCGCGAGGAGTTGGCGCGCGCGGGCCGGATGGACCGGCCGATGTCGATCATCATGGCCGACCTTGACCTCCTGAGAGACATCAACAACTCCTACGGCCACCTCGCCGGCGACGCCGTCCTCAAGGGCATCGCCGAGATCTTCCGCAAGCAGCTTCGCCACTACGACATTCCGGCCAGGTTCGGCGGCGAGGAGTTCGCCATCCTCCTGCCGGAGACCCCGCCGGAGCAAGCGCTCGAGATCGCCGAGCGCATCCGGCGGGCGGTTGCCGACCGCCGCTTCGAGGTCGAGACCTCGAGCGAGCCGATCCGCGCCACGATCTCCCTCGGCGTCGCGGGCTTCCCGAAGGACGGCGTCGACCCGAACGAGCTCATCCACCAGGCCGACCTCGCCGTCTACCGCGCTAAGCTCCAGGGGCGAAACCGCGTCCAGGGCGCGAGCTCCGAGCCGTTGCTCCTCACACCGACGGAGCGTCCGGCCAGGCTCGCCGCGGTCCCCGAGGACGGGGAGTACGCATCCGTCGTCTCCCGCGCCATGCCGGAGCAGCGCGCGAGCGACCGGCGCGAACAGCAGTCCCGCCCGCACACGCCCGGCCGTCCGCACTTCCTCGCCCTTTCGCCGCCCGTCGCCGCGCTCGTCGCCCTCGTCTCGATTGCCGGCATCGGCGCCGGCATCGCCGGAGCGTTTCTCGGCACGAACGACAATCTCATCGGGCTGATCGCGATCATCATCCTCGTCGGCGGCGGCCAGGCGCTCTCGCTGGAGATGGAGGCGGGCTCCATCTCGGTCAGCGCCGTCGGCGCCCTCGCCGGCGCAGCGCTCTTCGGCCCCAGAGCAGCGCTGCCGCTCGCGGTCGCCACAGTCGTTGTCGAGTGGAGCTCCCGCCGCGACGCCTGGTACTACGTCTGCTTCAACGTCGGCGCGCTCAGCCTCGCGTCCCTCGCCGCGGCCGCCGTCTTCAGCATCGGCTCGAACGAGACGCGCACGGGCGAGCTCGTCATCGCAGCGGCCGGCCTCGTCGCCGGCGGCGCATACTTCGTCGTCAACACGGGCCTGCTCTCGGGCGCGATGGCCCTCGAAGGGCACGACAAGTGGAGGAGCGTCTGGAACGAGCGCTTCTCGTGGCTCCTGCCGCACTACGTCGCTTTCGGCGCGATCGGCGGGGCGATCGCACTCGCGTACTCGGCCATCGGCCTCTACGGCCTCGCCGTCTTCGTCCTTCCGCTCTTCCTCATGCGCAAGACGATGGCGGCGTACCTCGGGCACACCGAGAAGTCGACGAAGAAGCTCCGGAAGGCCGCAGAGACCATCCGACAGCAGAACGTCTCGCTCGAGCAGGCGAACCGGCTCCTGAAGGAGCGCTCGACCGCGGCCATGGAGAGCCTCTCGGCGACCGTGGACGCGCGAGATGCCTACACCGCGGGCCATTCGCGCCGGGTTCAACAGCTCGCCCTCGCCATCGGGCGCGAGCTCGGGCTCTCGCAGGCCGAGCTCGACCTCCTGGGTCACGCCGCGCTCTTCCACGACATCGGCAAGCTGGCGATCCCGGATGCGATCCTCCTGAAGCCGGCGAGCCTCACGGCGAACGAATGGGCGCTCATGCAGCGCCATGCGGACGAGGGCGCTCGTATCATCGACCGCCTCGGCTTTCTCCAGGACGCGGTTCCGGCGATCCGCCACCACCACGAGCGGTTCGACGGCACCGGCTACCCGGACGGCATCGCGGGCGAGGAGATCCCCCTCGGCGCACGCATCATCCATGTCGCCGACGCGCTCGACTCGATGCTGACGACGCGCATCTACCGTGCGGCCCGTCCGGCGGACGAGGCCCTCGACGAGCTTCGCCGCGGCTCCGGGAAACAGTTCTGCCCGCGCTGCGTCTCGGCGCTCGAGCGCTTGCTGCAGACCGAGGAGCCCGGCGAGACCGAGCCGCCCTCGAAGCTCATCGCCACGGCCTGAGCTTCTTGCGCATCGTCTAGCCTGCTCTATCCTTGTCGGCGACCGCCATGACTCGGTCGCAGCGCTATACCGACGCGATGCTCCTCGAGGAGCTTCGCGGCTGCGCGAAGCGGCTCGGGCGCTCGCCGACGATGCGCGAGTTCTCCGTCGACCCGCAAGCCAGGCCGCACCCGCAGACCCTCGTGACGCGGTTCGGGAGCTGGAATCGCGCCAAGCGCAGGGCGGGCCTCGTTGCCCGCAGGTTCGCGACGCGCGAAGAGCTTCTTCGGCAGCTGCGCGAGCTCGGCGCCGAGCTGGGGAGGACCCCGACGGGCGCCGATCTCGCCCGGCGGCGGAGCTCGATGCCGTCGAAGTCGCTCTACTGGCAGACGTTCGGCTCCTTCCGCGCCGCCCTGCGCGCCGCGGGGTTCGACGTTCCGCGCCCGCAGGAGCGGGCCGAGCGCGCGTTGGACGACGGCGCGCGGCTCGCCAGACGGCTGCGGCGGCTGCCGAGCTTCGACGACTGGGCGCGAGCGAAGCGCCGCGACCCGCGGCTCGCCAGCGAGTGGCAGGTCTACCGGCTTTTCGGCGGGCGCAAAGGAGCCTGGGCTGCGTTTCTCGCGAAGGTGGAGCGGCGCCTGGCGGAAACGCCCTAGCTGGCGGCGGCGGGCGCGGCTAGGAGCGCGAGAAGCGCGAGGCAGGAGCGGTGCTCCTCCGGTGCGCGCACGGAGGGGAGAGGCGCCTCCGTGAAGTCCATGTCCGGTCGGAAGGTCTCGGTCGCGGCCACGTGGCCTCCGCTCACGCAGAGGAACGTGCCTTCAGAGACCTCGCGGCTCACGAGCGAGACGCCTGCGTAGCTCTCGACGAGCTCGAGGGCCGACTTGGTGGAGGCGAAGAAGAGCTCGTTCCGGCCTTCGCCGACCCAGAGCGGCCTGCCCATCCCGCGGGCGAGATAGACGACTTCCGGCTCGCGTTCGTCCATCCAGGCAGTCGCCATCGAGCCGTAGAGCTGGTCGAGCGCTCTCGCAGAGCTCCGCTCGAGCTCCATGAGCGCGAAGATCGCCTCCGAGTCGACGGTCATGCGAGGCGCTGCGCGCTCGAAGCCGTACTCGGCGAAGATCTCCTCGTCGTTCTTGATGATCCCGTTGTGGATCCCGACCACCGATCCGTGCCGGATCGGGTGGTTGTTGGCCTCGAGGCTGGGGTGGCCCTTCGTGTAGTCGCGGACATGGACGAGGGCCTGCCGCGCCTTGGACGGCACGCGGATCGAGTCCAGAAGCCGACTCGCGCCCGAGCGCTGCTTGTGGATCGCGAGCGCGACGCCGGGGCCGCGGTAGCAGTAGCCGGCCGCGTCCGATCCCCGCTCGGAGATCGCGGCCATGAGAATCTGAGTAGCGAGGGTGGACTCGACCCGACTCGAGTCGCTGAGGCTATATCCCGCAATCCCGCACAAGGTGACAACTATAGCCATCGGCCCGGCGTCCACCCAGCCGCATCCCTCGTATCGGTGGTGCTCCTCAAGGCGGCTCGGCTCCAGGCCGATAGACGCCTCGTGGGACAGCGCCCAGTCTCCAAGCTGCCGCAACCAGAGCCCGACCCCGAGGCTCGCGACGCCGAAGAGCCCAAGCTCGAGCTCGTCGCCGATCCGGCTGCGCTCGACGCGCCGGTCGACGAGGACGAGAAGCAAGAGGCGCGCGAGAAGCTCGTCGCCGGGCCGACGCAGGATCCGCTCAAGCTCTACGTCCGCCAGATCGGCGACGGCCCGCTCCTCACCGCTCAGGAAGAGCGCGAGCTTGCGCGGCGCAAGGACGCAGGCGACGAGGAGGCCAAGAAGAAGCTCATCGAGTCGAACCTCCGGCTCGTCATGTCGATCACGCGGAACTACGTCAACTCGGGCGTGCCGCTCCTCGACCTGATCCAGGAAGGCAACCTCGGCCTCATCAGGGCGGTGGAGAAGTTCGACTACAAAATGGGCTACAAGCTCTCGACGTACGCCACGTGGTGGATCCGCCAGGCCGTCACGCGGGCGATCGCTGACCAGGGCCGGACAATCCGCCTCCCGGTGCACGTGGTCGACCAGGTGCGGCGCGTCATGCGCGCCCGTCGCGTGCTCACCCAGAAGCTCAACCGCGACCCGCTTCCGCACGAGATCGCCAAGGAGAGCGGCTTCGAGGTCAAGCGCGTCAACGAACTCCTCGACCTCGTCGAGGATCCCGTCAGCCTCGAGACTCCGGTCGGGGACGGCGACTCCATCTACGGCGACATGCTCGAGGACGTCAACGCCGAGCAGCCGGACTTCGTTCTCGCCGAGCTTCTGCGCGGCGTCGAGCTGCAGATCGCCCTCGACAAGCTCTCTGAGCGCATGCGCCACGTGCTCGAGCTCCGCTTCGGCCTCGCCGGCGCGACGCCGAAGACCCTCGAAGAGGTCGGCACCGAGCTCGGCGTCACGCGCGAGCGGGTGCGCCAGCTCGAGTCCCGCGCACTGCGCGAGCTGCAGGCCGCAGCCCCGGACCTCCGGCTTTATCTCCGCGCCGAGTAACCGCGCGCCGATAGCGTCCGTGACGGTGTTCTGGGACGTGCATTCCCACGTCGTCCCGTCCGGCGACGACGGGGCGCAGAGCCTCGACGAGGGCATCGCGCTCTGCCGCGCGGCGAGCGAAAGGGGCACGAGCGTCCTCTTCGCGACGCCGCACATCTGGCCGAGCCTGAGGCTGACAGAGGAGCGCGAGGAGCGGGTCCGCGAGGCGCACGCGCAACTGGCGGAGGAGGCGGCCTCCTTCGGGCTCGACCTGCGCCTCGGATTCGAGCTCACCCCGGCGCCGCGCCTCCTCGACGAGAACCTCGAGCGCTACCGGCTCGGCGGCCTCCCGGCAGTGCTCATGGAACTGCCGTTCCACGGCTCTCTCGGGCTCGCTGAAGCCCTCGCGGGGCGGATCCAGGGTTCGGGGTTGGTCCCCGTGATCGCGCATCCTGAGCGCTCTGAGGCAGTCGTCGCCGATCCGGGACTCGCCGCGGGTCTCTCCGAGCGGGGCTGGCTCCTGCAGATGAACGCGACGAGCGTCCTCGGCTACCACGGGGCGGCCGTCGAGCTGACCGCCTGGCGGCTGCTCGGCGACGGTCTCGTCGACCTCTTCGGCTCAGACGGCCACCGGACGGCCCGGCCCGCGATCCTGGACGACGCCTACCGGCTCGTCGAGGCACGCGCGGGGGAGGGGGCCCGAAGGCTCTTCGACGGAAGCGCGCTCGCCGGCCTAGCGGCTGGCGACGGCGTCGATCTCGCGCAGGGACGCTAACCGGGAGAGGGACTCGATTTCGATCTGCCGCACGCGCTCGCGCGTGATCCCGAGCCGGCGGCCGATGTGCTCCAGAGTGTGCGGTTCCTCGCCGCCGAGCCCGTAGCGAAGCTCGAGGACGCGCCGATCGCGCTCGGGGAGCGAATCGAGGGCGCGGTCGAGCGCCTCCTTCTGCAGGCGCCGCTCGGTCTCTTCCTCCGGAAGCGGATCCTCGCCGGCGACGAGATCGCCGAAGACCGCATCCTCCTGCTCGCCGATGGGCTGGTCGAGGCTCGTGGAGGCGCGCGCCGCGGCTCTGACCTCGATCGCCTGCTGGAGCGGGAGTCCCGCCTCGTGCGCGATCTCCTCGAGCGTCGGCTCGCGGGCGAGCTGCGTCCAGAGGTGTCGCTCCGCGCGGTGCATCTTCTGCATTCGCTCGACGACATGGACTGGCACGCGAATCGTCCGCGCCTTGTCCGCGATCGCCCGGGCGACTGCCTGGCGGATCCACCACGTCGCGTAGGTGGAGAACTTCAAGCCGCGCTGCCACTCGAACTTCTCGACGGCGCGGATGAGACCGAACATGCCTTCCTGGATGAGATCGAGGAAGGGGAGACCCTGGTTGCGGTAGTTCTTCGCGATCGAGACGACGAGGCGCAGATTGCACTCGATCATCCGCCGCTTGGCCTCCATGTCCCCGCGCTCGATCCGCTTGGAGAGCTCGACCTCGTCCGCGGCGGTGAGGAGCGGATGGCGCCCGATCTCACGCAGAAAGAGCTGGAGGGCATCCGTCGTGGTCTCGAGGACCTCCGAGGCCCTCGGAGGCGCCGTCGGCTCCCGCGGTGGCTCCTTGACGACCTCGACGACCTCGATATTGCGCTCTTCGAGCTCGCGATGGATCAGCTCGACGTCTGCAGGATCGAGCTCGAGGGTGTCGAGCACCTCGGAAATATCGGTCGACTCGAGGAAGCCGGCAGCTTCGCCGCGCTCCAGGAGGTGCTGGACCTCCTCGTTTTGAAGAGCGTTGGTTTCGTCGGCCATTCAGTCGAATGCGCCCGGACGGTCGACCGTCAGTCGAGTTCCGGACGCGCTGCCGCCTAACCCTACCAACCTCTTTTCGAAAGTAAACATCTCGCCGCGGTACTGCCTGGTGGTAATTCGCAAAATCCGTCCTATTGTGCGACTGAAGCTCGCCTTATTGGGCGAAACTCGAGGGGAAGCCGGGATGACTTTCGCAGACGAAGGCGCAACCTGGACGAGCGCGGGCGCGCTCGGCGTGGCCGCGCTTTTCGTCGCGCTCGGAGTCGTCCTCTTCTGGCGCTGGCGGCGGGCGGCCGCGGGGGAGATCGCGGCGGTGCAGGAGTCGACCACCCGCACGGAGCAGCTCGTCGGCGAGATCCGCGCCGCGCTCGCGGACGCCCGGGAAGAAAGCCGCCGAGCCGCGCTCCTGGGCGAGTCGGACGGCATGCTCGACCTCGACGCCGCGCTGCGGCGAGCGCTCGAGGCGGTCAGCGAGGTCACAGGGGCCGACGCGGCCCTCATCGTCCTCCGCCAGGAGCAAGGCGAGCTGATCACCGCGGCGTTCGGGCTCTCGGAGGAGGAGGCCTCGCGCGAGCTCGTCGGACTTCCGCCGGATGCCGGCCGCGCCCGGGCTGTGCGCCTCGGCTACGTCTACACACCCGAGGAGGCTGCCAACGACGAGTTCCGCCTGAGCGGCGGTCTCGCCGTCCCGCTTCTCGGCGAGGGCGATGGGCGGATCGGCACGCTGGCCATCTTCTGGCGCCGGGCAGAGTGGAGCCTCTCGCATTCGGAGCTCGAGCAGTTCGAGGAGGTCTCACGGGTCTTTGGGCCGGCGCTCGAGAATGCAAGGCTCCTCGCCGAAGTGCGCCGGCTTGCGGACACGGATCCCCTCACCGGCCTCCACGACGCCCGCTACTTCGAGGAGTGCCTACGGCGCGAGATCGCCCGCGCACGGCGCTACGACCGCCGACTCTGCCTGCTCGTCTTCGACCTGGAGGAGGGGGGAGGCGCCGACCTCGCCACGGCCGGAGAGCGCATCCGCGCGGCGGTGCGGGCCACCGACGTCGCGGGCCATCTCGGGGAGGGCCGCTTCGCGGTCATCCTGCCGGAGGCCGCCGAGGCGGATGCCGAGCGCCTGCATCGCCGGCTGCAGTTCGCGCTCGGAGGGCGGGTCGACTCGGGCGGGGACCGCGGCCGCATCCATGGCGGTCTCGCCGAGCTGCGGCTCGAGGAGGACGTCGCGGGATTCAGGGAGCGCGCCGAGGCGGCCCTGGAGCGCGCAAAGCCGGCCGCGGCCGGCTGGCTAGCGGCCGCGCAGTAGCTCGACGGCGGCTTCGCGCGTCGGGACGCGAAGCTTCTTGAGAATCGAGGACACGTGCGTGCGCACGGTCACCTCGGCGATGAAGAGCCGGGATGCGATCTCGGCCGTCGAGAGGCCTTCGGCGAGGAGCTCGAGGATCTCCCATTCCCGCTGCCGAAGCTGTACGCCCGGCCGCTCGGCCAGCAGGACCTTGCGCCGCCGGCCGCGCTCGCGAAACTCCTCGATGAGCTTCGTGACGAGCGCGCGGGGGAGGGGCGCCTCCCCCGCAAGAACGCCGCGCAGGTCCTCCGGCAACTGGCGGCGGTCGATGTCCTTCAAGAGGTAGCCGGCCGCCCCTGCGCGCAGAGCGTCGAAGAGATCTGCGTCGTCGCGCGAGACGGTGAGCATGACGATGGCGGTCTCGGGCAGCCGCTCCGAGATCGCGCCGGCGGCTGCGATTCCGCCGCCGGGCATGTTGATGTCGAGGAGGCAGACGGCCGGGCGTTCCCGCAGGGCGAGCTCGACCGCCGCATCCGCGTTCGCAGCCTCGCCGCAGACGGCGAAGCCGTCACCCTCCAGCACTGCGCGGATCCCGGCCCGCGTGGGAGCGTGGTCGTCGGCGATGACGATGCGGATCTGCTCGCTCACGGCAGGCGCACCTCGATGCGCGTGCCTGCGCCGGCCTCGGAGGAGAGCCTGAAGCGGCCTCCGAGGGCCTCCGTGCGCTCGCGCATGCTCACGAGCCCGAAGCCGCCCACGCGTGTGTGAGCGGGATCGAAGCCGGAGCCGTCGTCGGCGATCCGCAGGGACGTTCCGTTCCCGTTCGTGAGCTCGACGGAGACGTTCTCCGCGCCGCCGTGGCGACCGGCGTTCGTGATCGCCTCGCGGACGATGCGGATGAGCGCCTCACGCTCGTCCGGAGAGACCTGCGTTCCCTTGCAGACGTCGATGTGCAGCTGGACGCCGACGCGGCCGGCCACCTCTTCCGCGGCCTGCACGAGCGCGACCTCGAGAGGCTCGTCCACCGGCCTCGTCAACGCGGCGATCGCGCGCCTGGACTCGTCCAGAGCACGCTCGGCGGCCGCCGCGAGGGAGCCGCTCGATTCGGCGACGATGTAGGCGAGCTCCTGCGCGACGCCGTCGTGGAGCTCGCGCGCGATCCGCCGGCGCTCCTCGAGGACGGCCAGGGACGCGAGCCGGCGCCAGTAGCTCCCGATCTCGCGGGCGGCGCCCGCGAGCATGAGGAGACAGAAGCCGAGTCGAAGGAAGTCCCCGGTGAAGACCCAGTCCGAGTAGAGCGAGGGGAAGAGGAAGTAGTTGAAGCGCGCGAAGGCCGAGAGAGTCGCGCCGGCCGCGAACCAGCGCATGAGCTCGTCATTGTCGCGCTCCCCGCGCTGGATGAAGCCGAGCGCGGCGACGATGAAGAGGAGGACGCCGACGATCTGCGTGCCGAGAAGGAAGTGGTGACCGAGGAGAACGGGCCGGTGCGCGGCATCCGGCGAAAGAGCGAGCGGGATCTCCGGGTCGACACCGTCCGCGAAGAGGGCGACGATCGAGGCGGTCGCAACGAGCGCTCCGACGCACATGAGAGCCGCAATCGCGGTGGCGCGCCGCGGCGAGGCCACGCGCGTGCTCGGCGCGAAGGCCGCGAGAGCCAAGGTGAGGGCGCCGAGGACGGCTCCGCCCACCGACGCCCAGACGCTGAAGTTCCGCGCTCCCTCCGCGGGCACGGAGTGCGGCACCGCCGAGAACACGAGGCTCGACGTCGCGATCAGGAAGAGTGCGGAAGCGAGCATGAGGTCGTCGAGGCGCTTCCGCTCGCGAAAACGGCCGTAGACGAGGAAGGCGACGAGGAACACGATCAGAGCCGTCGCGGTCTCGAGCGCGATGTGGAGCTGGGGGCTCGAGTAGGCGAGCGTGAAGCCCGGGATGAGGCTCGTCGCGGCCGTCAGCGCCGCAGCGGCCGCCGCGAAGCCCAGGGTGAACAGGCGAATGCGCATTCCATCGAGGGAATCGGCACTCGAGGCCCTTCCGCTTAGCGTTGACGAAGATCAACGCGAAAGCGCGCCGGGAAGGCCGATACTGAGAGGGACGAGACGACGGAGCCGGGGCAGGCTCAACGGCACTAGGGCGTGACCGAACTCCTCCTATACGCCCCGGCTCCTTCGTTCTGTCTTTCTAGATGCGGCAGAACCGCTCCGGCGCGACGATCTGACCGGTGAGCGCGACGCACTCGCCGCCGGTCGTGAGACACGTCTGTGTGCTGGGGAACCACCTTCCGCCTTCGGCGAGGCAGGCGGTTCGTCCCTGCTTCGGAGTCTGTCCTGACGGGTTTCCGGCGAACGCCGGAACGACGAGCACGAAGCTCACGACGAGAACTGCGAGAACGGCCATGAAGCGGCTCATGCTTCTCCCTCTTCCATTTCGGTCCCGGATCCCCTCATGGTGACCCTTGTCCAACGGATACATCACGTGTGGGCCGGGAGACACGGCCTTCCGGCTAGGCGGCACCTAACCGTGAGGGCCGCGGTTCCGGCAGGCCTCGCGATTCACGATAACCGGCGTTATGTCAAGTCGAGATCGGAATGCCGAGATACTCCGCTGCTTCGACGAGGACGTCATCCCCCAGCTCGAGCGTCTGGACGTCCTCGACGGCGAGGAGCTCCCCGGCGCGGTCGAAGAACGTCACGTTGGGCCAGAGCGCCTCGATTGTCGACCACCAGCGGATTCCCGCGGCTTTCGCATGGCGCGCGAAGATCGCCGCTGCGCCCGCCTGTGTCGTGGCGCGATGGTTCGTCGCCACCTGCGATGGGCGGATCCCCTCCCCGACGAGCACCTCCGGGTCGTCGAGGTCGACGAGCTCGCCTCTCTCGTCGAAGTCGATCGCCGCGAGCGCGAGCGGGAGCCCGCGCCTCAGCAGGTCCGGCGCCTCGAGTGACGTGCCCGCGAGGCGCTGGATCTGCTCCGCCACGGCCGAGACGGGCTCCACGGAGACGTACAGGCAGCCGTAGAGGTCGGGATTGTCGTGCCGGCCGTTTCCCTGCAGCATGCGCGGGAACCAGAGCGGGCCGCCCCGTGAGCCCGGGGACGCAGCCTTGTCGAAGGCAAGGCAGCGAAACAGGATCACGCGTAGGAGTCCGCTTGCTCCTGACGGATGGCGCCCAGAAGCTCCTCGGGCCGCCCCTGGCGGATGACGTCGATGGGGCGCCGGTTGCGAAGGAGCGGATTGAGCCCGAAGAGCCACTTCTCCGCCGTCTCGGGCTCGTAGAGGCGCAGGAGCGAGGACATGACGAGCTCCAGGAGGTCGAGCCGCTCCGCGTTCTCGGGATCGATCCCCCGGCCGCGCCGCCAGCGGCTCACCTGAGCAGGGCTGACGCCGAGGGCGGCGGCGAGCTTCCGCTGTGAATGGAAATCCTTGCTGAGTGCCTCGACCTTGAGTGCGGTTGCCACAGGCATGCTCGAAGCTTAGCGCAACAAAAAGCGTTGCGTGAACGGATTTTACTTCTTGCAGACAAGACGCACATTCCATTAGCGTGCCGGGGTTCATGCTTCTGGAGCCTGTCGACCCGAACGAGAGATTCCGTGACCGGCGTCGACAAGCCCGGAGGAGACGCACCGTACGGAGAACCGCCGTCCTCGGAGTCGTCGCGCTCGCGGCGGCCGGGACGACGGTCGGCGCGCGCTTCCTGACCGAGCGCGACGCGCACGTCGCCGGCACCGCCGGCGACCAGCCCGCGACGGCGGCTGCCGCACCCGTCGAGCCGAAACCGGAGCCGCGCCCCTATCCGGACGAGATCCGGGGCGTGCACGTGACGATGGCGCTTGCCTCGATCCCCGGAAAGATCGACCAATACCTCTCGCTGACGAAGCACGGGCTGAACACGCTCGAGCTCGACATCAAGGACGAGAACGGCGAGGTCGGCTTCCGCAAGCCCAAGGTCCCCCTGGCGCGAGAGGTAGGCGCTGCGAAGGACTATTACGACCCCGCAGAGGTCGCAGAGAAGGCGCACGCGGCGGGCGTCTATCTCATCGGCCGGATCGTTTGCTTCGAGGATCCGATCTTGAGCCAGAACGCTCCGCGCTACGCGATTCGGACGACCTCCGGCGGCGTCTGGACGACGGCGGCGGGGCTGGGCTGGGTGAACCAGTACGACAAGCGCGTCTGGGACTACAACATCGCGCTCGGAAAGGCGGCGGCGAAGGCGGGCTTCGACGAGATCCAGTTCGACTACGTGCGCTTCCCGACGGACGGAGATCTCTCTTCCGCGGTCTTCCACGGCAAGACCGACCAGACCAAGACGCAGGTGATCACGAGCTTCGCGAAGTACGCGGGTGAGCAGCTCAAGCCTCTCGGCGTCAGGGTCTCCGCCGACGTCTTCGGGCTCAGCGCGACGCGCAACATGGGGATCGGGCAGCGGCCGCAGAAGCTCGGCGCCTACCTCGACACGATCTATCCGATGGTCTATCCCTCCCATTTCGGGCCCGGCGAGTACAACCTGCCCGACCCGAACGCCCAGCCCGGACGGACGGTCGGCCTTGCCCTCCGCGACTTCGACCGCCAGCTGACGGGCCTCGACACACGGCTCGTCCCCTGGCTCCAGGACTTCTCGCTCGGGCGCACCTACACGCTCGCGGACGTCCAGGACCAGATCGAGGCGGCCCGCGACTCGGGTGCGGAGGGATTCCTGCTCTGGAACGCCGCGGGCCTCTACTCGCGCGCCGCGCTCGCCGGCCGGTAGGCCGGCCTCTCCCCCGCCTTGCTCGCGGTTGCCCTCGCGCTGCTCTCCGCAGCGCTCTTCGGCGCGATGACGGTCGCGCTTCGCTTCGGCTTTCGCGACGGCCGGGCCCCTGACGCCGAGCTCGGAGCGTTCGTCTGCACGGCCTCGGCAGCCCTCGTCGCAGCCCTCGCGGCGATCATCGACCGAGAGGCGACGGAGCTCAGCCTACGCGACGCGGCCTTCTTCGCCCTCGCCGGGCTGATCGCGCCGGGCGCCTCGCAGCTCTTCTTCACGCGGGCAGTCCGCGATGCAGGCCCGTCGAGAACGTCGGTCGTCGTCGGGACGGCGCCGCTCTTCGCGGCCGCGATGGCGATCGTCTTCCTCGACGAGCCGATCGAGGCGCCGCTCGTGATCGGAGGCCTGCTCGTCGTCGCAGCGGGCCTCATCCTCGTTAGCGAGCCCACTCGGCCCGAACACGTGCGGATGAGCGGGATCGCGCTCGCCTTTGCCGCAACGCTTCTCTTCACGAGCCGGGACAACCTCGTCCGCTGGTATTCCGGCGAGACCTCGAGCGGCTCCGTGAAGGGAGCCGCAGTCGCGATGACGGCAGGCGCGCTCGGCACGCTCGTCTTCCTCTCCGCCAGACGTCGGCGCGCGCTCCGGGCCGATGCCCGCTTGATCGCCTGGAGGCCCTTCGCCGTCGCCGGGCTCTTCTTCGGGCTCTCCTACGTCTGCCTCTTCGCGGCGTACTACCGCGCCCGCGTGACGGTCGTCTCGCCTCTCGTCGCGACGGAGTCGCTCTGGGGCGTCACGCTCTCCGTCCTCCTCTTCAAGCGGACGGAGCTCGTCGGCCCGCGGCTCGCCGGCGCCGCGATCCTCGTCGTCGCCGGCGGCACCCTGATCTCGGTTTTCCGCTAGGCTGGCCGCCTTCCACAGACCTACCCACACATCGATTCCGAGACCGTGGAAAATGTGGAAAAGTGAACTTTCCGCAAATTGCGGATTTTCGTTTTTCGGGGCCCTTGCATCCCACCCCGCGACCCCCTAGATTGCCGCTTGCACCGAGCAGGGAGCGCAAGTAGGTCGAAGCCCCACCGGGCGGCAGTACGCGGAAGCGGAAGGTCGGTCGGTGAGGTGGACGAAAGCGCCACCCGCTCGGTGAATTTTTTTTGGTCCGACCCACCCACGCCTCGCGACGGCGTTAGAGTTCGCCCCCGATGCATCTCCGCATGCCAGCCTTCAGCCCCGGGTTCACAGCCTTCGTCTGGGGGCTCGTGCTCGGCGCCTACATCGTCGTCGGATTGCTCGCGA
>Ga0111538_10002403_pt1 | contig 26312 bp, 23 predicted proteins | sample SoiMethybrSBSTD1_FD_79669 | JGI IMG/M metagenome (GOLD analysis project Ga0111538, IMG submission 79669) | Bulk soil microbial communities from a Populus tree surrounding site in Tennessee, USA - Soil MetaG P. TD hybrid SBSTD1 (version 2)... | ecosystem: Environmental > Terrestrial > Soil >...
CATCTCGCTGACGAACAACCCCCCGTGCGCGCCCGCCGGCCGGGGCGCGCGGGCGGTCGGGTCGACGTCCTGCGGCGACACCGCGCCCGCGTCGGCGAGGGCGGCGGCGCCGAAGCCGTGGCACAGCCGGCGGAACGGCGCGTTCGTGATGCCGGCCATCGGTGCCAGCACCACGGGCGGCCACACCTCGAGCGGGCCCACCCGCAGGGCCGGGACCGCCCGCGGGGCGGTCACGGCGCCGCCCACAGGTCGGTGATGGCGACGTCGAGCTCGGCCAGCAGCGCGCGCAGCACCGGCAGCGACAGGCCGAGCACGGTGCCGTGTCCGCCGTCGATCCCGTCGACGAACGGCGCGCCGTACCCGTCGAGCGTGAAGCCTCCCGCCACCTGGAGGGGCTCGCCCGTGGCCACGTAGGCGTCGATCTCCGCGTCCGTCGGGCGGCCGAAGCGCACGACCGTCCGGTCGGTCGCCGTCGCCCGCCGGTCGGCGTCGACGTCGACCACCGTGTGGCCCGTCACCAGCGTGCCCCGGCCGCCCCGGTAGCCGCGCCACCAGTCGACCGCCTGCTCGGCGGACGCCGGCTTGCCGCGCACGTCGCCGGCGAACGCCAGCACCGAGTCGCACCCGACCACGAGGGGCCGGTCGCCGTGGCCGATGGCCTCGCGCTCGTTGTCCTCGTGGGCGAGCAGGCGGGCCGCGACGGCGTCGGCCTTGCGGCGGGCGAGCTCGGACGCCGTCGACGAGGCGTCGAGCCCGTCGACCCCGTCCTCGATCACGCCGCTGACCATGATCTCGGGGGCGAAGCCGGCCGTGCGCAGCAGGCCGAGCCGTGCGGGTGAGGCGGAGGCGAGGACGAGGGGTCGGCGGGGCACCGGACAAGGCTGCCACGGGCGCCCGCCGGGCCCACCCATCGACGGTCCGCGGTGCCGTCGGTGGGGCGGACGGGCCGGCCGCGGACGTGGTGGACGGCACCGGTAGCCTGCCGGGGATGGAGACGCCGCCCCCCGACCCCGCCAAGCTGCTCGCCCACTGGATGGAGTGGGAGCGCGGCGAGACGCCTCCGGGCCGGGTGATGAGCAGCCTGAAGACCGGCGGGCTGCGCGAGCTGCTCGAGGCGCTGGCCGCCCAGGCGGCCGCCCATGGCGCGCCGGGCGGTCCGGCCACCGATGGGTGACCCGGCACCGCGGGGTGCCGTCCCCGGCCGCACGGCCGGCGACCGGCCCGCTGGTGACCGGCCCGGCGGCGACCCGCCCGAGGACGAGTGGCCGGCGGCGGCCGCGGAGTCGAGCGCCGGCCTCGACCGGGCGATCGCCGGGTTCCCCGGTCCGGGCGAGACGCCGCCACCGCCCACCGTGCCCGTGCCCGCAGGGCGGGGCGGGGCCCAGAAGATCCCGCGCCCGTTCAACGCCCGCCCGGGCGGCCCGCCGCCCTGGGCCGACGTGCCCGCCCACCGCCGCCACCCGACCGTCGCCGACGTGCGGGCCGCCTTCGCCGGGCTCGGGCCCGCACGCCCGTCGCAGCGGGTCCTCGCCGACGGGCCGTTCCGGTCGGGCCGCCCCTCTGCCGTCCTCGCGCCGCTCTACGACGCCCCGGTCGCCGGCGCCGGCCCCGGCGGGGGGACGGCCGCCGCCGAGGCCCACGTCGTCCTCACCCGGCGCACGTGGACGCTGCGCTCGCACCAGGGCGAGGTGAGCTTCCCCGGCGGCCGCGTCGACCCCGACGAGTCGCCCCTCGACGCCGCGCGCCGCGAGGCGCTCGAGGAGATCGCACTCGACCCCGCGTCCGTCGAGATCGTGGGCGAGCTCGACCACCTGGCCACCGTGGCCAGCGGCTCGGGCATCGTGCCCTACGTCGGCGCGCTGCCGGGTCGCCCCGTCACCCGCCCCAACCCCGCCGAGGTCGAGGCGGTGCTGCACGTGCCGCTGTCCGAGCTGCTCGACCCGGCGATCTTCCGCGAGGAGCGTTGGACGTTCCCCGGAGGGTGGGAGCAGCCGATCACCTTCTTCGAGCTCGTCGGCGACACCGTCTGGGGCGCCACCGCCGCCCTGCTGCGCCAGCTCCTGGGCATCGTCACCGGCACCCTCGGCCGCGGCGACCTCGACCACCCCTGACCGCCGTCGAGCACGCGACGTGCGGGAACGCAGGGGACGGGCGCTCACCCGGCGCCCACGATGCGCTCACCAGGTGCCGTAGTTGGGGGCTTCCTTGGTGATCGTGATGTCGTGGGGGTGCGACTCGCGCAGGCCGGCGTTGGTGATGCGCACGAACCGGGCCCGGGTCTGCAGGTCGGCGATCGTGGCCGCGCCGCAGTAGCCCATGGCCGCCCGCAGGCCGCCGGTGAGCTGGTAGAGCACGTTGCTGACCGGGCCCTTGTAGGCGACGCGGCCCTCGATGCCCTCGGGCACGAGCTTGTCGGTGTCGACGACGTCGCCCTGGAAGTAGCGGTCCTTCGAGAACGACCGCGACTTCATGGCGCCCATCGAGCCCATGCCCCGGTACTCCTTGAAGCGTTCGCCCTGATGGAGCACGACCTCGCCCGGCGACTCGTCGACGCCGGCGAGCAGGCTGCCGATCATCACCGCGTCGGCCCCGGCGGCGATGGCCTTGGCCAGGTCGCCCGAGTACTGGATGCCGCCGTCGGCGATGGCCGTGATGCCGTGGCGGGCGGCGGCCGAGGCGCCGTCGTACACCGCGGTGAGCTGCGGGACGCCGACGCCGGCGACGACGCGCGTCGTGCAGATCGACCCCGGCCCGACGCCCAGCTTCACCGCGTCGGCCCCGACGCCGGCCAGGGCGTCGACCGCCTCGGCGGTGGCGACGTTGCCGGCGATGACCTCGACGTCGAACGCCCCCTTCACCTGCTTGACCACGTCGAGGACCGCCCGGCTGTGGCCGTGGGCGGTGTCGACCACGAGCACGTCGACGGAGGCGGCGACGAGCCGCTCGGCCCGCTCGAGGGCGTCGGGCCCGACGCCCACCGCGGCGCCGACCCGGAGGCGGCCCCGCTCGTCCTGCGTCGAGTGCGGGTGCTCGGCCTGCTTCTTGATGTCCTTGACCGTGATGAGGCCCTTGAGGAAGCCGTGGTCGTCGACGATCGGCAGCTTCTCGATGCGGTTCTTCCAGAGGATGTCCTTGGCCTGCTCGAGCGTGGTGCCGAGCGGGGCCGTGACGAGCGGAGGCCGCCGCATCACGTTGGCGATGGGCTGGTCGACGTGGTCGATGAAGCGCAGGTCGCGGTTGGTGAGCAGGCCCACGAGCCGCCCCTCGCCGTCGGTGATGGGCACGCCCGAGATGTGGTAGCGCTCCATCAGGGCGAGGGCATCGGTGACGAGGGCGTCGGCGGCCAGCGTCACGGGGTCGATGATCATGCCCGACTGGTTGCGCTTGACCTTGTCGACCTCGGTGACCTGGTCGTCGACGGGCAGGTTGCGGTGCACGATGCCGATGCCGCCGGCGCGGGCGATGGCGATGGCCAGGCCCGACTCGGTGACGGTGTCCATGGCGGCGGACACGATGGGGATCGACAGCTCGATCCGCGGGGTCAGGCGGGTCGAGGTCGAGACGTCGGCCGGCAGGACCGCCGACTCGGCGGGCACCAGGAGGACGTCGTCGAAGGTCAGGCCCTGCTTGGCGAACTTCGGGGGGTGCCCGACCCCGCCGTGCGCCTCGTCGTCGGGACCTGCGAACGGACCGTCAGGGGCTGCCATGACGGGAGTCTAGTTGCGCGCCCCGCCAAGCCCGACGATGCGGGTGGCCCGGCGGGATGCGCGAAGCGCCCGCCGTCGCCGCGCCGGCGCGGCACGGGCGCGGCGCGGGCGCGCCCCGGCGCCCGTGCCCCATGCTGGCCCCATGACCGACACCGCTCCCGGCACCGGCGGCCCCGACACCACGGCCACGTCGTTCCACATGACGCCCGGCGAGCTGCGCCGGTGGGGGCACGCGGTCGTCGACTGGGTGGCCGACTACCTCGAGGGCGTCGAGCGGCACCGGGTCGTCCCCGACGTGGCGCCGGGCGACGTCCGGTCGTGGCTGCCGCCCCACCCGCCCGAGCGCCCCGAGGCGTTCGAGCAGGTGCTGGCCGACCTCGACCGGGTGGTGGTGCCCGGCACCACGCACTGGCAGCACCCGGGCTTCCACGCCTACTTCCCGGCCAACACGTCGGGCCCGGCGATCCTCGCCGACATCGTGTCGAGCGGCCTCGGCACGCAGGGGATGCTGTGGCAGACCGGGCCCGCCTGCACCGAGGTCGAGACCCTCGTCCTCGACTGGGTCGTCGAGCTGCTGGGCCTGCCCGACCGGTTCCTCTCGACCGGGGCCGGCGGCGGCGTCATCCAGGACTCGGCGTCGTCGGCGACGCTGTGCGCCCTGCTGGCGGCCCGCGAGCGGGCGACCCGGCGCGGGGTCGCGCTCCGCCACCTGGTCGTCTACGCCTCGACCCAGGCCCACTCCGCGCTGGAGAAGGGGGCGCGGGTGGCGGGCCTGCACCCCGACCAGGTGCGGCTGATCGAGGTCGACGACCGCTTCGCCCTGCGCACCGACCTGCTGACGGCGGCGATCGCCGACGACCGGGCCGCCGGCCGGGTGCCGTGCCTCGTGATGGCCACGATCGGCACGACCAGCTCGCTGGCGGTCGACCCGGTGGCCGGGATCGCCGACGCGCTGGCGGCGGACGCCGCCCGCGAGGGCGCCGCCGTCCCGTGGCTGCACGTCGACGGGGCGATGGCCGGCTCGGCCGCGGTGTGCCCCGAGCTGCGGCCCCTCCAGGCCGGGCTCGACCGGGCCGACAGCTACGTGTTCAACCCGCACAAGTGGCTGTTCACCACGTTCGACTGCTCGTGCTTCTTCGTCGCGGACCGCGCCGCGCTCGTCGGGGCGCTGTCGATCCTGCCCGAGTTCCTGCGCAACGCCGCGTCCGAGTCGGGGGCGGTGATCGACTACCGCGACTGGCAGGTGCCGCTGGGCCGCCGGTTCCGGGCGCTCAAGCTGTGGTTCGTGCTGCGCTGGTACGGCGCCGAGGGGCTGCGCCACCACGTGCGCGAGCACGTCCGCCTGGCGGGCGACCTGGCGGCGCGGGTCGAGGGCGACGACCGCCTCGTCCTGGCCGCGCCGGTCGACCTGAACCTCGTGTGCCTCCGCCACGCCGGCGGCGACGAGGCCACCCGGGCGCTGCACGAGGCGCTGAACGCCACGGGGCGCGTCTACCTGACCCACACCCGGTTGGCCGGGCGCTACGTGATCCGCGCCAGCATCGGCGCCTGGACCACCGAGCAGCGCCACGTCGACCGGCTGTGGTCGCTGATCGACGAACTCGCCTGACCGCAGGCGCGCCCGAGCAGGGGTTCATCGGCGCCACCAGGAGCGTCGGTAGACTTCGGGCTTTCCCGGGGCGACCCCGGCGAGCGTGCGAGGTGGTGGCCACAGATGGCCGAAGTCGAGATCGGGATCGGCAAGACGGCGCGACGGGCCTACCGGCTCGACGACGTCGCCATCGTCCCCAGCCGCCGCACCCGCGATCCCGAGGACGTCGACGTCTCGTGCGAGATCGACGCCTACCGCTTCGAGGTGCCGGTCCTCGCCTCGCCGACCGACAGCGTCACCTCGCCCGCCACCGCCATCGAGCTCGGACGGCTCGGGTCGGCCGGGGTGCTGCACCTCGAGGGCCTGTGGACCCGCTACGACGATCCCGAGTCGCTGCTCGACGAGATCGCGTCGCTGCCCGCAGGCAAGGCCACGTCGCGCATGCAGGAGATCTACGCCGAGCCGGTCAAGCCCGAGCTGGTCGGCGAGCGCATCGACGAGATCAAGGGCGCCGGCGTCACCTGCGCCGTGGCCGTCACGCCGCACCGCACGCTCGAGCTGGCCGAGGCCGTGCTGCGGGCCGAGCCCGACCTGCTGGTCATCCAGGCGGCCATCGTGTCGGCCGAGCACGTGGCCCGCACGGTCGAGCCGCTGAACCTCAAGGCGTTCATCCGCCACTACGAGATCCCGGTGCTGGTCGGGGGGTGCACCTCGTACCAGACGGCCCTGCACCTCATGCGCACCGGCGCCGCCGGGGTGCTCGTCGGCGCCGGCACGGGAGCCGCCCAGGTCACCCGCGAGGTGCTGGGCGTCGGCGTCCCGCTCGCCACCGCCCTGGCCGACGCCCGGTCGGCCCGCATGCGCCACCTCGACGAGACGGGCGTCTACTGCCACGTCATCGCCGACGGCGGGGTGGCCACGGGGGGCGACATCGCCCGGGCCATCGCCTGCGGCGCCGACGCCGTCGTCACCGGCACGCCGTTCGCGGCCGCCACCGAGGCGCCGGGCCGGGGCTGGCACTGGAGCATGCCGGCGGTCCACCCGACGCTGCCCCGGGGCGAGCGGGTGCGGGTCGACACCCGCGGGTCGCTCGACCAGATCCTGTTCGGTCCCGCCCACGACGCGTCGGGGTCGATGAACCTCGTCGGGGCGCTGCGCCGGGCGATGGCGCTCTGCGGGTTCGAGACGGTGAAGGAGCTCCAGAAGGCCGAGCTCGTGATCGTCGGGGGTGCGCCGTGACCGGCGGCGGCAGCCCTCGCCTCGGGCTCCCGACCGTGGCCCCGAGCCGGCCGGGGGGCGAGCGATGACCACCGAGGCCCACGCCGGCGAGGTGGCGGTCACCGGCACCGACCACACGCTGTCCGACGAGTTCGCCACCTGCCTGGTGGTCGACTTCGGCGCCCAGTACGCCCAGCTCATCGCCCGGCGGGTCCGCGAGGCGCACGTCTACTCCGAGATCGTGCCCCACTCGATCACCGCCGCCGAGGTGCGCGAGCGCCGGCCCGCGGCGCTGATCCTGTCGGGCGGCCCCATGTCGGTGCACGTCGAGGGTGCCCCGCTGCTCGACCCCGAGGTCTACGAGCTCGGCATCCCCATCCTCGGCATCTGCTACGGCGCGCAGCTCATCGCCCAGCAGCTCGGCGGCGTGGTCGCCACCGGTTCCAAGGGCGAGTACGGCCGCACCAGCCTCACCGTCGTCGACGGCGACGGCGCGGCCGCCGGTGGGGCCGCCGCCCCGGGCCTGCTCGCCGACCAGCCCACCGACCAGCTCGTGTGGATGAGCCACTTCTGCGCCATCACCGAGGCGCCCGACGGCTTCGCGGTCACGGCCACCACGGCCGACGCGCCGGTCGCCGCGCTCGAATCGCCCGCGCGGAAGATCTGGGGCGTCCAGTACCACCCCGAGGTCTCGCACACGCCCCGCGGCCAGCAGGTCATCGCCCAGTTCCTCCACCAGCTGGCCGGCATCCCGCCCACCTGGACGATGACGTCGATCATCGAGCAGCAGGTGGCGGCCATCCGGGCCCAGGTGGGCGACGCCAAGGTCATCTGCGCCCTGTCGGGCGGCGTCGACTCGGCGGTGGCGGCGGCGCTGGTGCACAAGGCCATCGGCCCGCAGCTCACCTGCGTGTTCGTCGACACCGGCCTGCTGCGGCAGGGCGAGGGCGAGCAGGTGGTCGAGACGTTCCAGCGCCACCAGCGCATCGAGCTCATCCACGTGCGGGCGGCCGACCGCTACTTCGACCGCCTGGCCGGGGTCACCGACCCCGAGGACAAGCGCAAGATCGTCGGCGAGCTGTTCATCCGCATCTTCGAGGAGACGGCCGGCGGCCTCGAGGACGCCGGCTACCTGGTCCAGGGCACGCTGTACCCCGACGTCATCGAGTCGGGCGGCGGCGACGGCGCCTCCACGATCAAGAGCCACCACAACGTCGGCGGCCTGCCCGAGGACATGACGTTCGAGCTGGTCGAGCCGCTGCGGGCGCTGTTCAAGGACGAGGTCCGCAAGGTCGGGGAAGAGCTGGGCCTGCCCGAGGAGATCGTGTGGCGCCAGCCGTTCCCGGGGCCCGGGCTCGCCGTGCGCATCATCGGCGAGGTCACGCCCGACAAGGTCGCCATGCTGCAGCACGCCGACGCCATCGTCCGCGAGGAGCTCAAGCGGGCCGGCCTCGAGCGCGAGATCTGGCAGTCGTTCGCCGTGCTGCCCGACATCCGCTCGGTGGGCGTGATGGGCGACGAGCGCACCTACGCCCACCCGGTGATCATCCGGGCGGTCACCAGCGAGGACGCCATGACGGCCGACTGGGCGCGCCTGCCCTACGACGTCATGGAGACGATGTCGAGCCGCATCATCAACGAGGTGGCCGGCATCAACCGGGTGGCCTACGACATCACGTCGAAGCCCCCGGGCACGATCGAGTGGGAGTGACCCGGGCTTCTGGCGTCTGTCACCGCGCGATGGCGCGGTGACAGACGCCAGAACGCCCGGGATCAGTCGCCGGCGGTGACCGCGACCGGGGCGCCCGTGGCCGAGCCCGGCACCGTGTCGCCGGCGCCGTCGCCGCTGGTGGTGTCGTCGCCCGTGGCGCCCTCGGTGAGCTGCTTGCGCCCGGTGAGGAACGCCACCCCGTACAGGACGGCGACCAGGAACAGCAGCGACCGGTAGCCGATGATCAGCGAGGCGTACTCGAGGAGGCCGCCGAACATGGCGCCCAGCAGGTTGGCGCCGAACGCCGTGGCCGAGGCGCTGGTCGACTTGAACCGCTGGGCGAAGACCAGGTTGGCCGTGAAGATCGGCAGGAAGGCGATGGTGATCGCCACGAAGAACCGCGGCACGAAGTCGAGGCTCAGCAGGGCGCTGGGCGGCACGACGTAGGCGATGATCAGCCCGACCAGCAGCAGCAGGTAGAGCCGGGCCGGGTGCTTGAACGTGACCCGCTTCGACAGCAGGACGGCGCCCAGCACGCTGAGCATCACCCCCAGGAACACCAGCGCGTTCACGAACCAGGTGGTGCCGAACAGCAGGGCGAACTGCACCACGCTCTTGGTCTCGAGGAGCATGAACGCCGCGCCCATGCAGAACAGGTCGGTGTAGCGGATCATCGGCTTCACCGGGCCGCCGACGCCGCGGATGGCGAGCAGCGACACGATCAGGATCAGCCCGATCGTGACGACGTAGAAGCCGGGCATCGAGTTGTCGCGCAGGTAGGGGAACGGGTGGTTGTCGTGCGACGGGGCGGGGGCGTCGGCGGGGGCGTCCCAGATGGCCTGGCGGTCGCCCGTGCAGTTGACGGCGTCGGGGTCTTCGGAGGCGGTGAGCACCGCGAGGTGCGACGGGTCGTCCTCGTCGAACGACGACAGCGTCTCGACGCACGGCGGGTGCCCGAACACCTCGTCGAGGGTGTTGGCGTAGCGGTCGACCAGCCAGCCCTCGCGGTAGTAGTTGTACATCGAGAACACGCCGCCGTCGGCGAGGTGGTCGCGGGCCGACTCGATGGCCTCGGCGGTGAACAGGTAGCTCTCGAGTCGCACCGATGCCTGGCCGGTGACCAGCGTGAGCGAGTCGGGCAGGGCGAGCAGGATGCGGTCCCACTGCTTGTCGGAGCGCTCGAGGAAGGCGCGGCCGTCGTCGATGTGCACGTCGACGCGGTCGTCCTGGTACGGCTGGTCGGGGTGGCCGTCCTTGCCGAGCTCGTAGAGCTGGCGGTCGATCTCGACGGCGTCGACGTGGGCGGCGCCGTTCTGCAGGGCGGCGGCGACGTCGTTGCCGCCACCGGCGCCGATGATGAGCACGTCCTCGTCGGCCGCGTTCTCGGCCTGCAGGTAGTTCGACCCGTAGAGCGGGTTGTCCTCGACGGGGAGCGTGGCCTGGTGGGGGACCTCGTTGACCTTGACGCTGTAGCCGCCGTTGGCGTCGTCGGACCTCTCGATCTTGTAGTAGGGCGACCACCACGTGTCGCTGGCCCCCGACTCGATGCCGAGCATCACGATGACGGCGACCACGGCGAGCACCGTGACGACCCGCACCCTGGGCAGCGACACGATGATCAGCACCGCGCCGGCCACCACGCCCCAGGCCACGGGCGGCATGCCGATGAACGACAGGACGGCGACGCCGACGATGCCGAGCGCGCTGCCGATGAGGTCGAACTTGTAGGCGTCGAGCGGCTCGAGCTTCTTGAACGTCTGGGCCACGCCGTCGGTGATGAACATCATCAGGATGGCGACGGTCACGAAGATGACCGGGAGCACGATCTCGCGCGGCGGACCCGAGATCGTGGGCTCGTTGAAGAAGATGAGCTGGCCGCCCGACACGTTGATGTCGATGGGGGCCAGGCGGATGAACGCCACGAAGGCGGCGAGCACCACCGGCGCGTACGGGAACAGCGAGCGGCCGCCGCGGCCGGCCCACAGGAAGCCGAGGCCGATGCCGAGGAAGCTGCCCAGCAGCACCAGGTTCGAGAAGTACGCCAGGTAGACGACGTTGGCGCCCGACCACCGGATGACGGCCAGCTCCACGAACAGCATGAGGAAGCTGAGCAGGACCAGGCGCGGGCGGTCGCTGATGAGGCGGCGCTCGTCGGCGGCCGGACGCGTCGGATCCTCGGTCGTGGTCGTCTCGCTCAACATCCCCCCCGGCGGCGCGGGTCCCCATCGGACATGTGGTCCACAACGCTAGACCCTGGTCACGTCGCGCGCCCAAGGCGGCGGTGGGCGCCCGCCTCGCGCGCTGCGTGGCGGATGGCCGGGGCGCCGGACGGGTAGGAGAACGACGAGGTCATCGACCCCCAGGAGGTGGCGAGATGGGTGCCGACCCCGATCCTCCCGTCGAGCCCGGGACCACCGGGCGTGACGCCGCCCCGACCGGTCCCGACCGGTCGTTCACGACCCATCCGACGGGCACCGCCCTGGCCAAGGACCTGCGCGAGGTGCGGTCGAAGCCCGAGCGGGCCTTCAACATCGGGGCCGCGCTCGGGCTGACCCTGGCGGTGGCCACGTTCATCTTCCTGCTCCAGAACAACCGTCCCACCGACTTCGAGTGGCTGTGGTTCGACTTCGAGCTGCCCCTGTGGTCGGCGCTCGTCGGCGCGCTCGTCATCGGAGCCGTACTGGTGCTGACCGCCCTGGCCGTGCACCACCGCCGCAGGCGGCGCATCGGGCGCCGCGACCGGGCCGCCGGCCGCCTCGAGGAGGCGCTGGTGGGCGAGCCCGGCGATCCCGGCGGACCCGAACGCCCGGGTGGCGGGCGCACCGTGGGTGACGCCGCCGCGCCCGCGGCCGGACCGGCGGAGCCCGGGCCGGCTGCGCCAGAGCCTGCTGCGCACGAGCCGGTCGCGCCCGGGCCTGCTGGGCACGAGCCGGTTGCGCCCGGGCCGGATCCCGGAGCCTCGCGGCCGGGCAGGCGTCGCTCCGGGCGCAGCCCGATGCAGGGCTGAGCCTCGAACCGCTCAGGCGAGCGGTCGGCCGAAGGGCTTCTCCTTCGTCCACCCGGCCAGGTTGGCCTCGGCCGCCTTGGCCGCCGCGAGCCACAGGCCCGTGCCCCGGTCGGCCAGGTCGGTGACGGCGGTGTGGATCCGCTGCACCGGGTCGCCGCCCTCGGCGTCGTAGGTGGCGAGCAGGGGCGCGGCGGTCGAGAGGAAGTCGGGGATCACGACCCGGTCGGACCGGCCCAGCACCGCCAGGGCCCGGGCGGTGACCGGCACCGGGGTGAGCGGCACGATCGTGCGGGCCTGCACCGACTCGGCGGCCGAGTGGTCGAGCACGCCGGCCTTGCCGGCGACGAACAGCACGTCGCACGGGGCGTCGAGGCGGGCGTCGACGAGGGTGGCGTCGGCCTTGGTGAGCTGCTCGACGGCGGCGTCGACGACCGGTCCGGCACCGACGACGGCGGCCGTGCGCCAGTCGTGGGGCCCGGCGACCCGCCCGGCGGCGAGCGCCCCGGCGGCGGTCAGGCTGGCGTCGGCGTCGCCCCATCCGATCGGGGCCAGGTCGGCGGCCGACAGCCCGTTGCCGGGGGAGAGGACGAGCGCCCCGCTCTCGGCCCGCGGCCGCACCTCGTCGAGGAAGGCGGCGATGGCGGCGTCGCGGCCGTCGGGCTTGGCGTTGACGGCGCCCGACGCCCCGCCGTGGCCGGCGACGCCGAAGGCGGCGAACGCGTAGGTCACCGAGCGGGCCAGCAGCTGGGCGCCGTCGCGCAGCACCTTGGGGGCCAGGCGCACGATGCCGACCGAGGTCGTGGCGTCGTCGAGGTCGATGACGACGAAGCCGTCGGTGCCGGTCAGCTTGTCCACCTTCACGGGCGCCGATCCTTGCAAGCGGGGACGGCTCCCCGCCACCCGATGCCCCGTCGCCCGTCGGCCCGCAGATCCGGGCCGCCCACCACGGACGGGTTCAGGCGGTCGCCAGGTGGTCGTACACCGACCGCACCGCGCTCGATCCCTCGCCGACGGCCGAGGCCACCCGCTTCAGCGATCCGCTGCGCACGTCGCCGACGGCGAACACCCCCGGCACCGACGTCTCGAACGGCAGCGGGGCGCGCGCCGCGAAGACGGGGCCCTCGACGATGGCCTCGGGCAGATCGCGGTCGGTCAGCACGAAGCCCTTGTCGTCGAGGGCGACGGCGCCCTCGAGCCACTCGGTCGCCGGCTCGGCGCCGATGAAGCAGAACAGCCCGGCGCACCACTCGGTGCGCTGCTCGCCCGTGGCCGTGTGCTCGAGCTGCACCTGCTCGAGGTGGCGCTCGCCCACGAGGCCCGAGACCACGGTCTCGCACCGCACCTCGACGTTCGGGTGGGCCTCGATGCGGCGCACGAGGTAGCGCGACATCGTCTCGGTCAGCGAGTCGCGCCGCACGACGAGGGAGACCTGGCACCCCTGGTCCCCGAGGAAGAGTGCGGCCTGGCCGGCCGAGTTGCCGCCCCCGACCACCACCACCTCGCGCTCGCTGCAGCCCCGGGCCTCGATGGCTGTCGCCGCGTAGTAGACGCCGGCCCCCTCGAAGCGGACGAGCTCGGGCAGGGCGAGGCGGCGGTAGTGGGCGCCGGACGCCACGATCACCGCGCGGGCCGGGATCTCGCTGCCGTCGGTGAGCACCAGCGTGTGGAACGTCGACCCCGGCCGCAGGTGCCCCACCTCGCAGGGAGCGTTGATGCGGGCGCCGAGGCGGCGGGCCTGGTCGGCGGCCCGGTCGGTCAGCTCGCCGCCGGACAGGCCGTTGGGGAAGCCGACGTAGTTCTCGATCAGGGTGCTGGTGCCGGCCTGGCCGCCGGCGGCGATCGAGTCGAGGGTCACGGTGTCGAGGCCCTCGGCCGCGCCGTAGACCGCGGCGGCCAGGCCGGCAGGCCCGCCGCCCACGACCACCAGGTCGAACGTGTAGCCGGGCGGTGCCTCGAACGTGAGCCCCAGCCGCTCGGCCAGCGCGCCGGGCGTGGCGTTGCGCAGCGTCACGCCCGGAAGCACCACGGCGGGCACGTCGCGCGACCGCAGCCCGCGGCTCGCCAGCACCACGTCGGGGTCGTCGGCGTCGTCGAGGTCGACCCACGTGTGCGGCACCCGCGACCGGGTCGCGAACGCCCGAAGCGCCAGCGACTCGGGCGAGAACCGCGAGCCGATGATGCGCACCGTCTCGGCGGCCGCCTCGCTGCGGCGGGCGCGGGCGGCGGTCGAATCGAAGATCGTCGTGGCGATCTGCCGATCGGAGGCCATGAGGTCGCGGAACCGGTCGGGCGGGATGGCGAGCACGCGCCCGTCGGTGCGGGCCCGGGCGGTGAGGTACGGCCGCTGGCCCCGGAGCAGGCTGGCCCCGCCCACGAACTGCCCGGGCGTGAGCAACCCGACCGGCACCTCGCACTCGACGTCGGGTCGGACGACCTCGACCTCGCCGTCGAGCACCACGTAGAAGCCCTCGGACCGCCGGCCGGCCCGCAGCAGCTCCTCGCCGGGCACGACGTGGCGCTCCACCCCGTACGGGCGGAGCAGGTCGATCGTGGCGTGATCCCAGGTGGGGAAGGCGGCGGACTGCTGCTCCGCGTCGGTCACGGAACCTCCTCCGGGCGGACGTGAGCGGTCGAGGCTACCGGCGCGCGCCGGTGGCCGGGCCGCCTCGGTGCTGGTCAGCCGCGGTGCAGACCATCGTCACCGCCGGTTCCCGTGCGGAGGGTACGTGCTCGCCTCCCATGGGTACGGATGGTGTGCCGGTGGCGCGGCTGGGGGCGCCACCGGCCCGAGTGGCGGGAGGCGTCGACGGGCACATCCCGGCGCCGGCGCCGAGAATGTCGCGGCCGGCGTCGATCCGCCGCCGCGCCGCTCGTACAGAGGGTGAGGCGCCGGAGACGCCGGCGCCGCCCAGGAGGTCCGAACCGTGCGCAAGTACCTGCTCAGCGTCATGCAGCCCGACGGCCCGCCCCCCGGCCCCGAGGTCATGGGGCCGATCACGCGGAACCTGCAGCAGTTCCACGACGAGCTGCACGCCGCCGGCGCGTGGGTGTTCGCCGACGGGCTGCACCCGGCCGAGTCGGCCACCGTCGTCCGGGTCGACGGCGACGACGTGATCGTCACCGACGGGCCGTACCTCGAGGGCAAGGAGCACGTCGGCGGCATCTGCATCGTGCAGGCCCCCGACCTCGACGCCGCCCTCGAGTGGGGGCGCAAGGCCGCTCGGGCCATCACCCTGCCCATCGAGGTGCGGTCGTTCGCCGACGCGGGCGACGACGACCCGGTGCACGGCTGACGGCGGATCGCCCGTGCCCTCCGGTGCCCGGCCCGACGTCACGGTGGCGGTGATCGAGCGTGTCTTCCGCGAGCACTACGGCCGGGCCGTGGCGACCCTGGTCCGCTCCCTCGGCGACATCGGCGTCGCCGAGGAGGCGGTCCAGGACGCCTTCGCCGCCGCCGTCGATCGCTGGCCGGCCAGCGGGGTTCCCCCCAGCCCCGCCGGGTGGATCGTCACGACCGCCCGCAACCGGGCGATCGACCGCTGGCGCCGCGAGTCGACCCGCGCCGACCGGCAGGCGCAGGCCGCGCTGCTCGCCGAGCGCGACGGCGCGGCCGAGGAGGGGCCCGTGCGCGACGACCGCCTGCGCCTGATCTTCACCTGCTGCCACCCGGCCCTGGCGGTCGAGGCCCGGGTGGCACTGACCCTGCGGCTGCTCGGCGGACTGACCACCGGCGAGATCGCCGACGCCTTCCTCGTGGCCGAGCCGACGATGGCCCAGCGCCTCGTGCGGGCCAAGGCCAAGATCCGCGACACCGGCATCCCCTACCGGGTGCCCCGCGACGCCGACCTGCCGGACCGCCTGCGCTCGGTGCTGGCGGTCGTCTACCTGATCTTCAACGAGGGCTACACCGCCAGCGCGGGCGACCGCCTGGTGCGCGACGACCTGTGCGTCGAGGCGGTGCGCCTCGGCCGCGTGCTGGTCGACCTCATGCCCGACGAGCCCGAGGTGCTGGGCCTGCTCGCCCTCATGCTGCTGATCGAGGCGCGGCGCGCCACCCGCACGACCGTGGGCGGCGACCTCGTGCGGCTGGCCGACCAGGACCGCACGCGGTGGGATCCCGAGCTGGTCGCCGAGGGGCAGGACCTCGTGCGCCGCTGCCTGCGCCGCGGCCGCCCGGGCCCGTACCAGATCCAGGCGGCGATCAACGCGGTGCACAGCGACGCGCCGACAGCGGCCACCACGGACTGGGACCAGATCGTCCGGCTCTACGACCAGCTGCTGGTCGGGGCGCCGTCGCCGATCGTCCGGCTGCACCGGGCGGTGGCCGTGGCCGAGCTGGCGCCGCCCGCGGGCGGTCCGGCGGCGGGGCTGGCCGAGGTCGACGCCCTCGCCGACGACCTCGACCGCCGCCACCTGTTCCACGCCGTGCGGGCCGACCTGCTGCGGCGGCTCGGCCGGGCGGCCGAGGCGGTGGCGGCCTACGACGCCGCCATCGAGCGGGCGGCCAACGCCCGCGAGCGGGACTTCCTCCGCCGCCGGCGGGCCGAGCTCGCCCGGCCGTCGCCCGGCGACGCCGGCTCGCCGGGGTGAACCGGGGGAGTGAACCGGGGGTGACCCCCCGGCCCCGGGCGGTGGCGTCGAACGGCGTGACCCGAGGCAACGGCTGCCGTCCGACCGGTCTCGAGGCGATGACGTGCGGCCCCCGCATGTGGGTGCCTCGAGAGTGGCGTAGCGCAAGTCATTGCCTCGCCTCCCCGGGTCCCCCGGCCCCGGCAACCCGGCTCCCGGCGACCGGCGCCGCGTGCACGGGCGTGCCGCGGGTCAGCCGGCGCCCGAAGCCTCCGCGCTGAGGACGTCGCGCTCGTAGGCCACGACGGCGTCGATCTGGGCGTCGGTGAGCGTGCCGTCCCAGCCCGGCATCTCGCCGCGGCCGGTGCGCACGACCGCCTCGTGCTCGTCGAGGCCCAGGCGATCGGCGACGCCGGCCAGCGACGGTCCGCTCGATCCCTCGCCGTTGCCCCCGTGGCACGACGCGCAGTGCTGGAGGTACACGTCCCGCCCGTCTCCCGGGCCCTCGCCCGCGGTGTCGCCGGGGCTGGCCAGCCCGCCACCGTCGGCCGCGTCGTCGGTCGCCTCGTCGCCCGTACCCGCACCCCCGGCGCCGCCGTCCCCGCCGGGCCGGAAGGCGATGAGCCCGCCGTCGGCGTCGTCGGGCGCCCCGGCCAGCCACCACCCCCACCCCGCGAACACCGTGCCGTCGACCACCGAGATGCCGCCCGCGGCCGGGAACGTCGTCTCGAACGCCCACAGGCGGGTGCCGTCGGCGGCGTCGTAGGCGGCGATGCGGCCCGAGTCGTCGGCGAGGTACAGCACCCCGTCGGCCCACGTGACCGGGCCGGTCACGTGGGCCTCGACGCCGACGCGCCAGCGCTCCTCGCCGGTGTCGGCGTCGAGCGCGACGAGGTCGGCGTTCTGGCTGTTGTCGTTGGAGGCGACGAACACCGTCCGCTCGGCCACGGCGGCCGACGCCATCACGCCGCCCTGGAGGCCGCCCGCGGTCAGCGGCGCCTCCCACAGGACGTCGCCCGTCTCGCGGTCGAGGGCGCGGTACGTGCCGGCCTTGTCGCCCACGCCGACGGCGTCGGTGCCGCCGACGGTGAACAGGTTGGGGACGGCGCCGACGTCGGCGTCCTTGCCCGACGGCAGGGCCACCGACCAGGCGTCGCCTGCGGTGAACTGGGTGTGCCAGACCTCCTCGCCGGTGGCGAGGTCGATCGCCACGAGGCTGTCGCTGCGCGCCGGGGCCGGCAGCGAGTAGGCCTGCCCGGTGCCGATGTAGAGCACGCCCCGCTCGGCATCGATCGCCGGCGACGACCACACCGACACGCCGGCCCCCTCGCCCGCGGCCGCGTCGGTGACGTCGAACCGCCACGCCTCGGCACCGGTGGCGGCGTCGAGGGCGACGACGGTGCCCCGGAACGTCGGGGGGTCGCTGGGCACGAAGACCTCGAAGCTGCCGACGCCGGTGACGACCAGCCCGTCGGCGACCACCGGCGAGCCGAACACGACGGCCTTGGGGTAGGGATCGACGTCGGTCTCCCACGCCGGCACACCGGTGGCCCGGTCGAGGGCGACGACGCGGGCGTCGAAGGTGCCGACGTAGACGTGGTCGTCGTCGACCGCCACCGCCCCGCCGACGTAGCTCGTGTCGAGGTCGTGGGCCCAGCGCTCCTCGCCCGTGGCGGCGTCGAGCGCCCGCACGTTGCTGGTCCAGTCGCCCACGTACACGGTGCCGTCGGCCACCGCGGGCGTTCCGGTCACGCCTCGCACGCCCCCGAGCTGCCAGGCGGGGGCGAGCGTCGCGACCGCGCCGACGTCGATGTCCGTGCCGGACACGGCCCGGGTGTTGGCCAGGTCGCCGCCCACGGTCAGCCACTCGGTGGGGGCTGCGGCGTCGGCCGCTTCGGCCTCGCCTGCGGCGCCGTCGCCGCCGCGGTCGTCGTCGCTGCACGCCGCTGCGCCGGCCACCCCCGCGGCCGCGACCGCCACGGCCAGGCCGAACCGGGCACCCCGGCGCGGCCGGGAACGCGGGCGGCGGGACGGACGGCGCGGCCGGGAACCGGCCTCCGGGGCGCGAGCGGCGGCGGTTCGGTCGTCCCCCTCACTGTCCACGGGCGGCACCGTAGTGGGGGTGGCGCGCGGCCGCCGTCGCGAGTGGGAGTCTTCTGGGCATGGCTCCTGACGCCCCCGGCGACGACCCGTACGGCCGCAGACCGGGCGACGATCCCGACCCCGATGCCACGCAGGACGCCCCGGGCGGCCCGCCCGACCACGTGGATCCCGACGCCACCCAGGCGGCGCCCGGCGGCCCGGCCGCCGATCCCCACGCCGACCCCGGCGCGACGCAGGGCGGCGACCCCGGCGCGATCTTCCCCCAGCTCACGGGCGACGCGGGCGGGCCGGTACCGGGGGGTCCTCCGGCCGACCCCTACGCCGACCTCGGGGACACGGGCGAGGTGCCCGGCACCGGAGCGGTCGACCCGCTCGAGGCGCCCACCGAGTTCATCCCCCCGACCGGGGCGGGCGCCGCCGCGGCCGGCGGGACGTCGGTCTTCGGCGCGCCGACGCCGTACGCCGACCAGGCCTACCCCGACGAGGGCCGTGCCGCCGACCTGCCCGGCGACCAGCGCAGGGACGGCCGGCGCACCGCGCTCGTCGTCGGCCTGGTGCTGGCGATCCTGGCGCTGGTGGCGCTGGGCGCCGTCCTCGTCGCCGGTGGGGGCGACGACGACGGCGACGACGGCACGACCACGACGACGTCGACCACCGAGGCGACGACGACGAGCAGCGAGGCCGTGGTGCCACCGCCCACCGCGCCCACGACCCGGCCGCCGACCCCCACCACCGCGCCCCCGACGACGGCGCCCCCGACGACCCGCCCGCCGACCACCCCCACGACCGCGCCGCCGACGACCGCGCCGCCGACCACGGCCCCGCCCACGACCGAACCCCCCACGACCGAGCCGACCACGAACGACACGACCCCGTAGGCACGGGTCCGGCGTCGTGGCGGCGGGCGACGCTCCGCCTCGACGGCTCGGCTGGCGGCACCGTCGGCGGCCGCCGATACCCTCCCGCCCATGTCCGACTTCAACGACCGGATCATCGCCGAGTTCCGGGCCAACGGGGGCAAGGTCGGGGGCCCCTTCGAGGGCGCGCCCATGCTGCTGCTCCACACCACCGGCGCCCGTTCGGGCCAGGAGCGGGTCAACCCGCTCGTCTACCGGGCCGAGGGCGACGACCTGGTCATCTTCGGGTCGAAGGGTGGAGCCCCCACCCACCCCGCCTGGTACCACAACCTCGTCGCCCATCCCGACGTGACGGTCGAGGTCGGCGACCGCACGGTGGCGATGCGGGCGCGGGTCGCCGAGGGCGACGAGCACGAGCGCATCTGGGCCGACCAGAAGCAGGCCATGCCCGGCTTCGCCGACTACGAGAGCAAGACCGACCGGCGCATCCCGGTGATCGTGCTCGAGCCCACGGCCCCGTGACCCTGCCCGGCGCCTGACGCGTCGACGGCCCGACGTCAGCCCCCGGGACGGCCCCGCGCTCCGCCGTCGGTGCCGTACCGCCGCCGTCAGGGACGGGCGGTCGCGAGGTTGGGGTACGGGCCACCGGCGGGGAAGCCGGTGTCGCCGGTGCGTCGCAGGTCGATCGGGGCCTCCTCGCCGGCCGGCTCGGCCCCGCCGGTAGACGTCACCAGCGGCTCGGGCCCGACGACCAGGCGCGGGCGCGGCCGCGCCGCGGTCACGAGGTTCGGGTAGGGGCCGCCCACGAGTGCGGCGACGGCCGCGTGCTGCCGGCGGGGTGCTGCGGGGGTGACCTCGGGGGAGAGGTGCTCGGCAACCGACATCGGCTCGCGTCCTTTCGCCGGCTTCGACGTCTCGACCATCGCGCCCGAGTGTTTCCCTCCCGTTGGGCGAATGTTGTGATCGTGTGAACACGCATGGCGCTCGGTGGCGGCGGTCGGCGCCGCCCGCCGGCGCCGGCGAGCCCTGGCGCCCGAGGCCGGGGTGGGACCGTCAGACCGCGGCGGCGAGGCGGTGGTCGCGCGGGCTGATGCCCCGTGAGCGCTTGAACGCCGTGCTCAGGGCGTACGGGCTGCCGTAGCCGACCTGGTGGGCGACCGATGCCAGGGTGGCGCCCGGCTCGCGCAGCAGGTCCGCGGCCAGGCTCAGGCGCCACTCGGTGAGGAACGTCATCGGCGGGTCGCCCACGAGCTCGGTGAACCGGCGCGCCAGTGCGGCCCGCGACACGCCGACCTCGGATGCCAGCGACGCCACGGTCCACCGCCGGGCGGGTTGGTTGTGGATGAGGCGCAGGGCCGGGCCCACGATCTCGTCGCTCTGGGCGCGGTACCAGGCCGGCGCGTCGCCCCCGGGCCGGTCGAACCAGGCCCGCAACGTGGCGATGAGCAGCAGGTCGAGCAGGCGGTCGAGCACGGCGTCCTGACCCGGGGCGTCCTTCGCCATCTCCGCGGCGAGCAGGTCGAGGAGCGGCGCGCCGACCTGCCGGGCCCGCACCACCAGCAGCGCAGGGAGGGCGCCGAGCAGGCGACGGGTGACGTCGCCCTCGAGGTTGTAGGTGCCGACGAGCATGTCGTCGGGGCCGTCGGGGTCGGTGCCCCACGTGCGCACGCCCAGGGTCAGCATGTCGACCAGCTCGACCCCCGTGGGGGTGCGGCAGACCTGGTCGGGGTGGATGACCGCCTGCACCGGTGAGCCGGGCTCGTCGGCGAAGGTGAAGGCATCGGGGCCGCGGGTGACGGCCACGTCGCCGGGGTCGAGGCGCACGGGCTCGCCGCCGTCCTCGCAGACCCACACCCGGCCCTTCAGGACGGCGAGCACCGACAGCGGCGCCTCGTCCTGCACCCGGATCGCCCACGGTCGCGCCATCACCGGACGGAGCAGGAACGCCTCGCGTGCCCTCGGCGCGTCGAGCAGGCGGGCCAGCGTGTCCACCCGGTCGACAGTACCGAGGGTCGGAGACGACGGCGTATGCATTCGCGCCGCACGGCGATGGAGCCGCGCGGCGGCCTGGCGTTCACTCGACCCATGACCCGGACACGCACCTCCCTCCCCACCCTCCTCACCGGCGGCACCGGCAAGACCGGCCGCCGCGTCGCCGCGGGGCTCGACGCCCGCGGCCTGCCGGTGCGCATCGGCTCGCGCCGCGCCGACATCCCGTTCGACTGGGACGACGACAGCACGTGGGGCCCGGCCCTCGACGGTGTCGGCGCCGCCTACATCACCTACGCCCCCGACCTCGCGCTCCCCGGCGCGGCCGAGATCATCGGTTCGTTCTCCCGCCAGGCCGTGGCGGCCGGTGCACGGCGCCTGGTGCTGCTGTCGGGCCGGGGCGAGCAGGGCGCCGTGCGCGCCGAGGACTTCGTCACGGCCTCGGGCGCCGACTGGACGATCGTGCGCTGCGCGCTGTTCGCCCAGAACTTCGACGAGGGCCTCTTCGTCGAGGGGATCCAGGCCGGGGTGCTGGCGCTCAACGCCGGTGACGTGGCCGAGCCGTTCCTCGACGTCGACGACGTCGCCGACGTGGTCGTCGAGGCCCTCACCGACGACCGCCACGTGGGCGCGCTCTACGAGCTGACCGGCCCCCGCCTGCTGACGTTCGCCGACGCCGCGGCCGAGATCGGGGCGGCCGCGGGCCACCCGGTGCGGTACGTGCCCGTCACGTCCGACGAGCTCGCCGTCGAGTTGAAGGCGGCCGGCCTGCCCGACCAGGACGCCGAGGGCGTCGCCTGGCTGTTCGGCGAGATCTTCGACGGGCGCAACCAGTCGCTGGCCGACGGGGTGCAGCAGGCCCTGGGCCGCCCGGCACGGGACTTCGCGGACTACGTCCGCCGCGCGGCGGCGACCGGTGCGTGGAGTCCCCAGCCGGTGGGCTGAGGCGCCGGCGCTACTCGAGCGTCGAGGCGGTGACCATCGGGTCGTGGGCTCCCAGGAAGAAGATGCCGGGGAAGCCCGACGTCTCGAAGCCGTCGCTCGGGTTGCGGCGCAGCGTCGAACCGTCGATCGTCATCGTGCCCGTGCGATCGTTGCTGACGAAGAACACGGCGCCGCCGCCCTCGTTGGCGTGGTTGTCCTCGATGACCGTGCCGGCGATGGCGACGGTGAAGTCGTTGCCGTCGGCGTAGATGGCGGCCCCGCTGCCGCCACCGGGCGTGCCGCCCCGGGCCGGGTTGGCGCCCGAGCCGACGGCGGTGTTGTGGCTGAGCACGCTGTTGAGCACCACCCACGACACGCCGATGCTGCTGAGCGCGCCGCCGTTCGAGCACTCCCCACCCTCGCCGGGCGCCCCGCCGAACGTGCTCTGCACCACGTAGACGGGCTGGCCCTGCGACTGGCTGAGCACCCGCAGCGCGGCGCCGCCGAGGTCGGGCCCCGAACCGTCGCAGCGGTTGCGCACGAACCGGCTGTTGACGACCTTGACCCGTCCGCCCCGCACGAACACGGCCCCGCCCCCGCCCCCCTCGGTGGCGTCGCCGGTCGAGTTGCCGTCGGCGAACGTGAGGTTCTGGAGCGTGAGGCGGGGGTGGTCCTGGTCCTGGCAGTGCGAGGTGGTCCAGACCTGAGCCTCGTCGCAGGTGTTCATGTAGAGGATGCGGCGCTGGCCGCCCCCGCTGAGCGTCACCAGCCCCCCGCCGTCGAGCACGATCTCGGGGCCGGTGTCGTTGCGGACCTTGGCGGTCGCGTCGAGCGTGATCGTCACCGGCGCCGGTCCGCAGGCGAACGTGATGATGCCGCCCCGGGCGACGGCGTCGACGACGGCCGCGCTCGTGCAGCTCGCCGGCGTTCCGTCGCCGATCACGTGGTCGGGCTGTGACGTGTCGACCGCCTGCGCCTCGGGCGGGACCGCGGCAGTGCCGGCCGGGTTGCCCGCCGGCGGGGGCGGCGGCGGCGTCGGGGGTGCCGGTGGCTCGGTGGGCGGGGGTGAGGTCGTCGCCGGCGCCGTGGTCGTGGTGCTGGCCTCGGTGCTCGGCGGGCGGACCCGGTCGATCAGGGCGTCGTCGTCGCCCCCCGAGCACGCACCGGTCGTCGCGGCGACGAGCGCGCCTGCGGCGACGACCGCACCGAACGTCCCCCAGCGGACCTCCATCGGGCACGGAGGGTAGTGCGCCGGTGGGCGCCGGGCGGCGGGGCGGCCCGTGCTGGTGACCGCTGCTGACGCTGGGCCTGGGTGCGCAACCGCGGATCTCACCCCGACGGGGTCATGCCATCGGTCCGCCGCGTCCACCACGATGGAGGGGTGAGCTCTTCCGATCTGCCTCCTCCGTCCGACGTCCCTCCGCCCTCGGGCGGCAGCGGCCCGTCCGACGTCCCTCCGCCCTCGGGCGGCAGCGGCCCGCCGGCTGCCGGCGACGTCCCGCCCGCGGCACCCCCGCCGCCCGGCGGTGGGTACGCGCCCCCGCCGCAGGTCGGAGGCGACGCGGGCTCGCCCCCGCAGGTGGTCGGCGTGGTGCCCGACGACGTCACCGGGCCGTTCAACCACGTCTGGTTGGTGATCCTGCTCGAGATCGTCACGTGCGGCATCTGGGGCATCTTCTGGTCGTACCGCACCAACGAGGACCTGAAGAAGTACAACGGCGACGGCCTCGGCGGCGTCCTCGGCGTCGTGATCTACCTGCTGCTCAGCGTGGTGCTGATGTTCACGATCCCCAACGAGGTCGAGAAGATGTACCAGCGCGACGGCCGGCAGAGCCCGGTGTCGGCGCTCTGGGGCCTGTGGTTCCTGCTGCCGATCATCGGCAACATCATCTGGTACGTGAAGGTGCAGAACGCCCTCAACGACTTCTGGGTCAGCAAGGGCGCCCGCACCGACTGATCCCTGGCGCCCTCGACCGATTCCCATCGCGGGCCGTGCGGCGGGCCACCTGCGACGGCCCGGCCCCTCGTCGTGGCCGGGATCGCCATCCCGGCCGAATCGGGCTCTGCGCCGGGCCCGGCTGACGACGAGTCGCCGGCGGTGCCCCTGCGACGCCAGAGGAGCGGGCCGGCGCACCGACGGCGTGGCCTGCGTCATGCTGGTCCGATGTTCGCCGACCTCCTCGACCACCCCGGGGTCGAGGAGGTGTGCGAGCTGCGGGGCCGGTTCGGCTTCCTGGCGATCCACGGCGGCAGCCTCGAGCGCGGCACCGACGTCATCGCCGCGGCGGCAGCAGAGCGGGCCGGCGCGTCGCTGTACGCCGTGCGGCAACCGCTCGACCTGACGTGGCACGTCCCGTCGATCGCCTTCGACCCCGCAGTGTCGCCGCGCCTGCGGTCGTTCGTCGCCCACGTCGACACCGTCGTCTCGGTGCACGGCTACGGGCGGGCCGGCATGTGGACGACGTTGCTGGTCGGTGGGCGCAACCGGCCGCTGGCGGCCCGGGTGGCCGCCGCCCTGCGGGGGACGCTGGGCGACGGGTTCACCGCAGTCGACGACCTCGACGCCATCCCCCCCGCCCTGCGGGGCGTGCACCCGCGCAACCCCGTCAACCTGCCGGCGGGTGGCGGCGCCCAGCTCGAGCTGCCGCCCCGGGTGCGGCGGGGAACCGACGCCCCGACGTACCGGCCCGAGTACGAGTCGGCCATCGTGGAGGCGCTGGTGGGTGTCGCGGCGGCCGGGGTGTCGCCGGGCTGAGGCTCGCCGGTCGTTCGTGCGGCAGTTGGCCTTCGGCGTCAGCTGTGTCGGACGACGGTCGCCGGACGGGTGCGGACCGCTCCGACGGACGGCGGGCGTCGAGGGGCGGCCGGCGCCGTCGGCCGTGTCACCCGCCCTTCGGGCCGATGAGGCAGCCGAGGAAGGCGCCGGCCAGGCCGGCGACGCCGATCCACACGCCGACGGCCGGTGTCGGAGCAGCGTCCCCGGTGAACACGATCCACAGCGCCGCCCCGTGGGCGGCGGCCGCGGGGACCAGGAACGCAGCGGCGATCCGGCGCACCCCCAGCAGGAGCGACAGGGCCGTCGACCGGGGAGCCAGCAGCGTCGAGGCCACGGCGGCGATGGCGACCACACCCCCGACGATCCACCACAGCGTGTCGGCGTAGAGCTCGAGGTAGCGGGCCTTGCCGTCGTCGATCACGCCGGCCGCCGCATCCGTCGCCGCGTCGCGCACCTGCTCCTCGGCCGCGTCGGCGATGTCGTCAGGCGTCGGGATCTCCCCGCTCGGCAGCGTGGACGGCGTCTCGCCCCCCGCGCCGGGCAGGTCGGCCGGGTCGGTCGCCGGCACCGAGAACGCCGAGCGGATGTCGGCCAGCGTCACGTCCTCGCCACCGGCGCTGAACCACGGGAGCACGAGCAGCGCGGCCAGGAACGCGATCGCCCCGCCGATGCCCACGACGGCACCGAGCCCGATCGGGAACCGGAACCCGTCGCCGCCGCCCCCGCCGGATCCCGGGGAGGGCCGCCGGCCCTGGCGGCCTCCGCCGTCCCGCGGTGGTTGGGTCGGGGGCCGCGCCGGAGGGCGGCGCCCCTCGGGTGGCACCTCCCAGGGTTGGCGGTGGAAGCCCGAGGCCGGATCCCAATCGTCGTGGACCGGCGGCGTCGGCGTGGGCGGTGCGGCGCCCGACCCGGGATGGACGGCCGTGCGATCGGGCGGAGGAGGCCACCGGTCCGGCGGCGGCGCGCCGTCGCGCCAGGTGCCGCGATCCGGCGCACGCTCTCGACCGGGAGGCGGTGGCGGGCGCGAGAACACGCTGCTCCCCGGGTGCTCGAGCCAGTCGGGCTGGTCGGCGTGGCCGGGGCCGTCGCGGTCTCGGCCTGGTGTTCGGTCGCTCATCGGTCCCCCAGCAGCGGATGCGCCCCGTGCGCTCGTGGCGTGAGGCCCCGCCGACGCTGGGGACTGTACCCAGGCGGCCGTCGGCGCAGGCGCGGGCCGTCGCCCGTGGTCCGAGCGTTGTGGTGGAGGTGATACGTTACGTGATCTCTGCGGAGCGTGAGGGGTCGAGAATGACCGATGTCACGTCCAGGGCGGGCTGGTCGGAGAGCTGGGAGAGGCCGACGGATGGCACCGATGCCGAACGCGAGACGACACCCCCGTGCCCGTCGGCTGCTCGCCCTGCTGGCCGCCGGCGGCCTCGCCATGGCGATGGCCGTCGCGTGCGGCGGCGGTGGTGACGACGAGGCCGGCACCGACCCCACGACATCGGACGAGGCGACCACCACCCCGTCCACGACCGCCCCCGTCACCCCGGAGGACGAGGCGAAGGCGGTCTACCTGGAAATGACAGATGTTGTCTATCGCCTGCTGACGAGCAATCTGGATGGCGACGACCCGGACCTACAGCGTGTCGCTACGGAACCCTTGCTTGGGGACCTCCGTGAAAGCTTTACGACGATGCGAGCTGAGAACCAGGTCGTCGAGCGGGGTGACCGAACTGCACAGCAGGTGCTGACCGTGGCCATCGAGACGCCTACCTCCGCCACGATCAAGGCGTGCTCTGTGGGCAACGACAGGACCATCGATCAAGACGACGGATCGGTCGTTTCCGAAGGTTCTTCCGCATCCTTGGTCGACGTAGC
>Ga0111538_10002404_pt1 | contig 26307 bp, 26 predicted proteins | sample SoiMethybrSBSTD1_FD_79669 | JGI IMG/M metagenome (GOLD analysis project Ga0111538, IMG submission 79669) | Bulk soil microbial communities from a Populus tree surrounding site in Tennessee, USA - Soil MetaG P. TD hybrid SBSTD1 (version 2)... | ecosystem: Environmental > Terrestrial > Soil >...
CGCCTCGAGACCCCGAGAATCTCTGCGGCGACTGCCGGTGCGCCTCCGGATACGCAATTTCGCCGACAGGCACCGGCTTGCTCCTGCGGCGAACCGGCGAAGGAAACATCAAAGGCTACGCATCCGGTAACGATCGATCAGCTCCGTCGTCGCCCTGCACCGCGATGGGGACGTCGCACACCTCACGCCTCTGGTGAGACTTCTTCGAGGCTCCTGCGTCCGATGCGCCTTCGGTTGAAGCTCGCATTGCCGCACTTCGGCGTTGGCAATTCGAGAGCCCATTCGATGCCCGCCCAAAGAGCCGGCAGGTCTCTCGGCGAAATCAGTGCAGCGCAGGGGCGAACCATTTCCTCGGCGGTTCACTGAACCGCCGATACATTCAGTGAAGATTTCTTAAGCCCCGAGCAGCGCCATTCGCCGAGCCGACCTGACGGCTCAGATGGCGGCCACTGAACGTGTGCGCCTCGCTTGGGCAAACCACCGAATGTGACTGCGAGCTCTTGCGCTCGCTCACTTCCACAATTCGTCGAGGAACTTCCGGCTGCGCAGCAGGGCCGGCTTGCCGTGATGGAATTCGAGCACAGCATCGAGTGCGCCCCGCGCCTCGAGGACGACGGTGCGGGAGGGCGGACGCTCCGCGGTGAACGCCTGGGAGAGCTCGCCGTAAAGCGCACTGCGCAGGAAGTCGACGGTTTCCGCGCCCAAGCTTCGCCCGCCTTCCGCAGCGCGGCAGCGCCGGCACAAGATTCCACCGCGGCGCGCCGACAGCGCGGCCGAATTCCCGATGTCGCTCGTTCCGCACGAGGCGCATTCGGCAATCTCCGGAGCCACGCCCATCTCATCCATGAGCTTCAATTGGAACGCGACCGGGAATGCCACCGCGCGCAATTCCTCTCCATCGGGAAGCGGCACGACCTGTTCCAGGATTTCGAGCGCACCGGCCAGAAGATCGAAGATCTCGCGTGATGCGGCGCCGTCGGGAACCATGCGGTCGGTCAGCTCGGCACACGAGCCGGCCGCCGCATACCCGAAGACATCGTGACGAAGGCGCTCGTAGTTTCGCTCCAGCTCGCATGCTTCCAGGAATTGGAGATCGCGATTCGCTCGCTCTCGATAGATGACCTGCGACAAGTTGAACAGTTCGAGACCGGCGCCGAAGCGGCTGCCAGGCTTGCGATTCCCCTTGGCCATCACCGCGATCTTGCCGCCTTCCCGGGTCAAGAGCGTGACGACGTGCGAGGTGTCCCCTTGCTTGACGTGTCGTAGGACCAAGGCACTGGTCGTGATCGAGCTCATCTCGCGGAAGCAGTCGCGGGGCGCAATGCTTCGAGCGGGGAACGTTGGATCTCGATCTCATCGAGACCGACGACCGGCCAATACAATTGCGAGCCGCGCACGCGCACGGGCCGCCCTTCGATCCAATACTTGTCGACCCAGTCGTCGCTCGTTTCGATGCGCAGGCGCTGAGGATCGGAGAACAAAGGCGGGCCCGCGCAATCGAGGAAGATGTCGAAATGAGTCGAGGATCCCGGCGCTTTCATGCGAATGAAGCACGATCGCGGATCGAAGCCGTTCGCCGGCGGAAGAGAAGACGCATCATCCAGGAAGATCGCGCCCTCGATCGGCTCGGCTTTCATTCGCTGCGCTCCGATTCTGCGCTCCACCTCGCCGTTCGAGACCGGGATCCAAACGTTCTCGCGGCCGAATCCGATTCCGGCGGACACGCGGGCCATCTGGTCCGCGCTCTCCACCGCGCCCTTGCCCTGCACCCAAAGCGGAACCGACGCACCCAGCCGCGGATCGTAGACGCCGACCGTGTCGCCATCGACGACCACGCGCCAAAGCTGGCGTGCCAGATCGTTGATCTCTCCACCGAGATGCGGATTGCGCGACTCGATGTGACCGACTGATGTTCCGGTTTCCAAATCGAAGATGTGCAGCTCGACGGTCGTGAGATCGTCGGGCGTCCATCTTCCCCCGACGAGAAAGCGATCGGAAGCATCGAGATCGTGAAGTGCGGAGCTTCCGTCGGCGGGCACGGTGGGAATCGGGAAATGGTGCAAAACATCTTCGCCGCGAAGAAGAAGAATCCCTCCCGTTTCCGGGACGTACACCGCCGCTCTCTGTTCATCGGGAAGAATCGTGAACGGCGTGGGAAGTCGCGCCGCTCCCCGCCGCGCGCTCACCGTGACGTTGATGCGGGCGAACACCTGGGGCTTTTTGGGCTTGGCACCCGTGGGATCCGGACCCAGGAGAAAGAGAGCAACCAGGAGGATTCGCAGGGCCAAGGCGAAGCGGTGGTTCATCACATCATGGTAGGGGGTGTTCCGGGAATCGACCAGTCGGGCAGGGGGAAGTGCTGGTCCACGATTGCGCGCCGGGATCTCCACCCCGACTTTCTAACTACGGGTCACTAGACGTCCGCGAAGATTGGGGTCAAAGAAGGGAGCACGAAAAAAGAGAGCGTCCGTTTCCGAACGCTCCCTTCCCGTGGTAACTCAGCGGAGACTCGGCGGGCGCTGGCGCACACTCGCGAGGTGTGCGATTCAACGCCCCCGAGGGCGGACCGTCTGGCTCAGGCTTGACCCTTCCATCGCTCCCCTGGTCTGCGAAACCGCTCCGGCGCCTCGCGGTAGAGGCCACCCCCTCTCGGTGCGGACAACGGGCTCACCGGGAAACCCGATGAGAAGGACGGCTCGAGGCGGTCGACTTTCCCGTAAGGTTTGTACGACCGCCTCGGTTCCCGATCGTCGCGCCTCGAATCCTTGAGGGGGTCCCTTTCGGACCGGATCGGAGGTCGGGTCCGTCCCGAGAAGACGGACGATCTGCACTCACGCAATCGATGTGCCGTGAATGAAAAATGCGCGCGCGGGGCCCTCCACACGCGCCCGCGCACCATCGGCACTGCATTCATCCGCAACGACTTGAAGCCTCCGCCGCGCGACGCGAGCGCGGCCCACGTGCACGTTGCGCGCTTCATTCGCAAACCGAGCGCATCGCGAAACGTGTCCAGATTCTTGACGAATGTGTCGAGGTTCGCTGTGTGCGCCGGACACAAAAAATGAAGTCCCGGGTGGTCGAGGCGGTGGTCATGCCTCTTTCCAACCCGGGACTTCGACGACCGCGCGGGCCTTGGACGCGCGGCCGCGAGCTACATCGCGGCGATGCCGAGCTTCGACAACCTCGAGTACAGCGTTTGCCTCGAGATGCCCAGCTCCCGCGCCGCGCGTGATCGATTTCCTCCGAACTTCGCGAGCGCATCCAAAAGCGCGGACTTCTGAATCTCCCGAAGACTCCGGATTCGCCTCACCGCATCTTCCGGCTCCTGGCGAATCCAATCGGGCAGTGCATCTCGCGAAATGGCGCCCTTTCCTCCGGCGAGAAACGCGGTGCTCTCCGCAACGTGGCGAATCTCTCGGACATTTCCGGGCCAATCGTACGCTTCGAGAACTTCGAGCGCCGGCTTCGAGGCCGGCCGCCCCGCGAATCGCCCGAAGAGCAGCTCGATGTCTTCGATTCTCTCCCGCAAAGGAGAGATGCGAATCTCGAACCCGCGCAGCCGGTAATACAGGTCGGGCAGGAATTGTCCCGACCCGACGAGCGACAAGAGATCGCGATTGCCGGCGGCGATAATGCGCACCTCCACGTCCACGACGTCCGTTCCCCCAACGCGGCGCAGCTCACCCGAATCGACGACCCGCAAGAGCTTCGCCTGCAAGGACAACGGCGCCTTGCCGATTTCATCGAGAAACACCGTTCCGCCTTGCGCGGCTTCGAAGATCCCGATTCGATCGGCTACCGCACCGGTGAACGCTCCCTTCACGTGCCCGAACAACTCGGATTCGAGCAGCGTTTCGGTGAGCGCGGCGCAATTCACGGCCAGGAACGGCCGCTTGCGCACCGGCGATGCATCGTGAATCGCACGAGCGAAAAGCTCCTTGCCGGTACCGGTTTCTCCCGTGAGAAGAACCGGAATGCGCGAGGGAGCAATGCGCCGTGCACGCAGGATCGCTTCCATCATCGAAGGAGAATTCGTTGCGATCCTCGTGAACGGATCGGCCGGGGAAGCATCGATCTTCGCTTCGACTTCCACCGGTCGGTCTTCCGATGCCTGAGCGCAGGCCGCCAACAAGTCGTCGGCCTTGCGCATTTCACGGACTGCACCCAATCCCGCGAAGATGGCGCGGGCATCGCGCAGCGCGGAGAGCGCCCCCGAAGGATCGCCTGCTTCCGCCAGCGCTTCGCCCCAAGCCGCAAGACTCCGTCCCGTTTCGTAGGGAAGACGCAGCTCGCGAAGAATCGCGATGGAGATCTCGAAGTTGCGCCATGCTTCGGCGTGCTGATCGCGGCGCGCCAACGCGAACCCGAGAACGCGGCGCACGATCGCTTCGAGAGCGCGATACTCCCGCGCGGTCGCGACATCCAAAGCATTGCGGAGAAGATCGAACACGCGGCCGTGCGGATCCCCCAACAGTTCCTCGGCCAGCGCCAGGCGCCAGGCGGCGTCGCCGCCCGGCTCGCCCAGAGACGAAGCGACCTTCGCGCGACGCCACGTTTCCTCGAGTATCCGCGACGCTTCCTCGCGCTCGCCGCGCTCCATCGCCGCCTCTCCTTCGAGCTGCCCGATGAGAACGAGGTCGTGCGCGTAGCCGTGCTCGGCCGCCGCGCGGCGGGCCGTCTCGAGCAGCCCGCGAGGATCCTCTCCTTGCGCCAGCATGAGCCTGGCCTGCGCGATGGCGACGGCAATCTCCAGCCGCCGGTCTTGCATGTTCCGCGCGCGCTCTTCGCATCGAACCAAGAGCGCCGCCGATTCCTTCCAAGAACCGCAGTGATATTCGTCGATCGCCAGCGCGAAGATCTCGCGCGTGACGTGCGTTTCGCTGCCGGTCTCTTCGTGAATCGCAACCGCGCGCCGGTGATGCGTACGCGCCTCGGCGTAGCGTCCGGACTGCCACAGAAGAAATCCCAAATTCGAGGAGGCCAAACCGATCTCGTGCGAATCCTGCGCACGGCGCGCCGCCGCCATCGCATCGAGATAATCTTCCTGCGCATCCGCCAAGCGCCCGAGCCGGCGGAGCCCATGTCCGCGGCAGTTGAGCGCTTTCGCCAAAAGCGCGTTCTCGCCGGTGTTGCGAAGCGCGTCCCAAGCCGACGTCGCTTCCCGCACCGTCTCCTCGTAGCGAGCTCGATTCAGCGCGATGTAACCGCGCGCGCAATGGAACGCACCACGCACCGCGGCCCTCGCCTGATCCGCGCCGTGGACTTCAGCCTCGTGCAGCGCGAGCGCCGCCGCGTCCAGGTCGCCGAGCTCGATGTTGCACTCCGCGATTCGCACGCACACGTCGCTGGCTTCGTCGGACGCGAGGTCTTCGCCGCGAGCTTCCATTGCTTGGCGATATTCGCGAATCGCTTCTTCGTATTGCTGGGCGGCGCGGCTTGCTTGCGCACGCCGGATCGAGTCTTGAAAACGATCCATGGTGAGAGGGAGCCAAGTCATCGCGGCATTCCTCCCCCCACTCGCGTGAAGAACGAGACGGCCCAACGGCGAAGCTGGTACAGCCAGCCGTGCTGTTGAACCCTGCGAACGATCCGCGCGTCTTCCGCCTGGGTGATGTCGGCGGTTTGCGGGCCGAACCAATTCTGGTTCGGGACCTCGGGATCGCTATCGAAGGGCATGTCTTTCGGCATGTTCGTGGGGAGCCGGTCGGCTCGTGCGACAGGAGTCCCCAATCCAAGGATGAGCCCGGCCAAGAGAATGGCGAGCGGGCCCGAAATTCGGGGATGCATGGTGGACCACCTTTCTAGATCACGGAGAAAAGGCCGTGAATACTCTAGGAAGGGAATCTTGAATCTGCGAGGGCCTCAGTGGGTCGGCCGACGGATCATGGTCCCTGGCCGCGAGGACCGGCGAGATTTGCGCACTCTTCTTCTTTCTTTCGGTGTCCCGTCCCGAAATTCATGTGCAGATCCCGCCGAGTCATCGTGGACCCTGGCAAGGCGAGACGACGAAGGCGTATCAGGGACCGATACGCCGAGGAGGAACAACGCTGCCAGGGGCCGCGAGGACCGGCGAGATTTGCGCAGGAATTTCGGGACGGGACACCAATTAGGGTATGCGGTTCAGGGCCCAGGCGGCGAGGGACAGATAGATCGCGATACCGATGATGTCGTTCGAGGTGGTGACGAAGGGACCGGTGGCGAGCGCCGGGTCCACTCCCAATCGATCGAGCACCAAGGGCACGAATGCCCCCACCGTGGTCGCGATGATGATGACCGAGAGCATGGACCCCGAAACCACTGCCCCCAGGCGCAGGTCTCCGGACCACAGCGAAGCGGCGGTGAAGATCAACGTGGAGCAGACCACTCCGGTGATCAAGGCGACACCCATTTCTCGGGTGAGCCGCTTGGTCGCATCCCGCCGGGTTACTTCACCGGTCGCGAGCCCGCGCACCATCACCGCGCTCGATTGGATCGCGGCATTTCCGCCCATCGCGGTGATGACCGGAACGAAAAACGCCAGCGTGATCACCGCTTCCAAATTCGCCTCGAAGCGCGAGAGGACGAACGCGGACAAGAGACCGCCCAAAAGTCCGGTGATGAGCCAAGGCAGGCGAATTCCCGCCTTGCGATAGATGGCTTCCTCCCGGAATTCCTCTTCATCCGTTCCCGCGACGCGCGCGTAATCCTGCTCCGCCTCCTCGTGAATGACGTCGACGATGTCGTCGACGGTGATGCGCCCCAGGAGCCGACCCATCTGATCCACGACTGGTATGGCGAGAAGGTCGTACTTCTGAAAGATCTGCGCGACTTCTTCCTGGTCCATTTCCGCGGGAACCGAAAACGAGTCTTCCACCATGATGGAGCGCACGAGCTCGTCCGGTTTCGCCAAGACCAATCGCGGCAAGGGAAGAGTGCCGACCAGCTTGCCATTCATGTCGACCACGTAGACGGAGTGCAGATCGTCATCGATGTCGCCGGCGGCCATGCGGATCTTTTCGATCGCGCGGGCGACGGTGCGGTCCTCCCGCACCGACACGACTTCCAGCTGCATGATGCCGCCGGCCGTGTCCTCGGGATAGGTGAGCAGATGGGAGATGTCGAGGCGGTCTTCCTCTTCGAGAAGATCGACGACCTCTTCGGCCTTTTCATCTTCCAACTCGGCGACGACGTCGGCGGCGTCATCCGAGCTCATCTCCTCGACGACGCCGGCGATCTCTTGCGGGGTGAGCTCATCCAGAACGTCGGTGCGAATCTCGGAGCCGAGCTCGGCGAGAATGTCGGCCGAATCTTCTTCGGGAAGGAGCTTCAGGAGCTCGGCGATCTCGCGCTCGTTGAGATGGCGGGCGATGAGCGCAACGTCGGGCGCGGGCACGCCCTCGAGCTCGCGCAGCACGGCGTCCGTTGCGCCGGAGACGAGCAGCGTGGAGACACGTGTGGCGATGTCTTCGGGATGGAATTCCATAAACCGCCTGCCTACCCGGCGGCGGTTACCAGAGCCCGCCGCCTCCTTTGCCCTCTCGAACGCGGGCTTCCTCGAGGCGCTGGATGCGTACTCGAACGATCCTCTGCCGGTGGACGCGGTCGATCACGAATCGGAAGCCGTGCGATTCGACGACGTCTCCCGGCGACGGGACCTTGCCAGCGATCTCGAAGACGAAACCCCCGAGAGTATCGCTGTTCTCCGTCGGAAGCTGAATCCTCAATTCTTCGTTGAGGTCGTCGAGGTCCATCTTTCCGGCGACTCGGTACACACCGTCTCCCAATGGCTCGACCAGCTCTTCGGCCTTGTCGTACTCGTCCTCGATCTCGCCGAAGATTTCCTCGAGCACGTCCTCCATCGTCACCATTCCTGCCGTTCCGCCGTACTCGTCGACGACGATGGCGAGGTGCGTCTTCTTCTCTTGGAACTCGCGCAGGAGCTCATCGATCTTTTTCGATTCCGGAACGAAGACCACCGGCCGCACGTGCTCTTTGATCGAAGTGTCGTCCGGCTCGATGTTGCCGTTGCGGATGAGCTGCTTCATGTGGACCGCCCCGATGATCTTGTCGATCGAGTCGTCGTAGATCGGAATGCGCGAGTGCCCGTGCTGGGAAACCAAGCTCAAGATATCCCGCCGTGTGGCGTCCGATCCGGCCACGATCATGTCGATGCGCGGAACCATCACTTCCTTCGCGGTGGTTCCTCCGAACTCGAAGATCGTGTGAATCAGCTCGCGTTTCTCTTCCTCCAGGCGAGGGGGCGCATCGTTTTCTTCGGTGACGGCTCGCGTCTCTTCCGCCGCGACCAATTCCTCATTCGCGTCGGGTGAGATTCTCTCGAGAAGGCGGCGCACCGCGGCGGTGATCGGGCGAAACAGCGTCTCGATCACCGTGAAGATAGGCGCCAAGGCGACGGCGTACGCTTCCGGATTGGAAACGACGAGGGCTCGCGGAAGCGCGCGAGCCACGATGGCGAGAAGCAGGCCGCCGATCAACCCCGGACCGAAGAGATCGCGCGAGGCCAAACCGCGATCACCGACCACGAGAAAGAGCAGGCAGAGAATGGCTCCGGCGGTGAACACGCCGCTGGCCAGGATGGAGGTCACGACGGTGCGCTGCGGATTGCGAACGTAATTGAGGACGCGATCGCGGCGGCCGTGTCCGTCCTCTTTGATGCGACGCACTTGCGCATCGGTGAGTACCAGGAACACTTGCTCGCACGCCGACACGCAAGCCAGCATCAAGAGAAAGAAGAGCAGACCGCCCGCTTCCGCAACGAGATCCAGGCCCTGGTTCAGCACACGGCCGCCTTTCGCTGGAAGAATCTCGCAAGGTAGCGATCCTGCAAGGAGAGCATGGCCCGGCGTTCGTGCGAAGTTTCGTGGTCATAGCCCAGAACGTGAAGGAGCCCGTGCAGCGAAAGCCGCGCGATCTCTTCCTGCAGGCTGCAGCCGTTCTCCTTGGCCTGCGCGCGCGCCACGGCTTCCGAAACGAGAATCTCTCCCAAGAGCATTCCCGCATGCGGCTCGCTCAAGTAGCCAAACGACAGCACGTCGGTCGTCTTGTCCTTCCCGCGGTACTGGGAATTGATTCTCTTCATGACCGCGTCGGACACGAGCTCGAGGTGCACGTCTCCGGTTGGAGCGCGCTCGGCGGTGAGTGTTTCCAGGAGAAGGCGTTTCAGCCGGCGCCGCGCGGTAGGCGAAGCGCTTCGGGAAAGGCCTCGGATGGAAACCCGGTGGCGACTAGGAGGCTCCATGGCTATGCGTTGTTCTCTCGCCCGTCGTATTCGTCGAAGGCTTGAATGATTTCCTGCACCAAGTGATGGCGAACCACATCCTCGTCTCCGAAACGCACGAACTCGATGCCTTGGATGCCGCGCAGGATGTATTGAATCTTCAAGAGCGCCGACTCTTCCCGGCGCACGAGATCGATCTGCGTGTCGTCGCCGGTGATGACCGCTTTGGAGTTGTTCCCCAAACGAGTGAGGAACATCTTCATTTGCGACATGGTCGTGTTCTGGGCTTCGTCCAGAATCACGAACGAATTGTTGAGCGTTCGCCCGCGCATGTACGCCAACGGCGCCACTTCCACGATCCCGTTCTCGAGAACTTTCTGCACGCGCTCGGTCGGCATCATTTCGTTCAACGCGTCGTAGAGCGGGCGCAAATACGGCGCGACTTTCTCGGTGAAGTCTCCCGGCAAATACCCCAGGCTCTCCCCAGCTTCGACCGCCGGACGCACCAGATGGATGCGTTCGATCTCGCGCCGGTTCAGTGCGGAAAGAGCCGCGGCCATCGCCAAGTATGTCTTGCCAGTTCCCGCGGGACCGATCGCGAATACGATGTCGTGCGCTTCGATCGCCTTCAAATACGCCGCCTGGGTGACGGTCTTCGACTTCACATCCTTGCGCAATCCATGGAAGGGACGCGGACCGTTCGTTCCGTTGAGCGCTTCCAGCTCGTGGCCGTTCTCGTGGCGCACCATGCGCACGGCATAGCGCACATCGGAAGGGCCTACGACCCGGCCCTGGCGGACCACCCCGATGAGGTGGCTCAGGACTTGGTCCAAGGAATCGATCTGGTCGGCATTGCCTTCCAAGAAAACCTCGCTTCCCCGGGCCACGATGCGTGCATCGAATTGGTCCCGAAGAATGCGGAGATTGGCGTCGTTCTGTCCGAAGAGATGAAGTGGCGGGAGATCGCCGAGGTCGATGCGGCGAGAAGATGGTTCGGAAAGCTCGCTCAATCAGACTCCTTCACGGGAGAACGGTTGGGGGCATTGGAGACCCCTTTGGGCTTCTCCATGATCGTCAACTTCCGGGGAGGATTCCAGTCCCCCCCGGCAAAAATCTGCAAGCATTTCCCGGGCCGAAGCTTCTTTGAGAATCGCTTCAAACGCTTGAAAAAGTTTGCGTTGAATGACCTAGCGGGGAATCGAAAAAACCTGCCGGGGATAGATTCGATCAGGATTCTTGATCTGGTCCCGGTTGGCTTCGAAGATCTTGGTCCAGGCCCGCCAGTTCCCATCGTAATACGTCTTGGCGATCTTACTGAGCCAATCTCCTTGAACGACCGTGTGTTGAGCCAGCTCCCCGGAGACAGGGGCCTCCTCCTCGGGAGGTGGAGGCTTGCTCAGAGAAGCCAGCTGGGTATTCAGGCTCTCGATCTCGCCTTGGATGTCGGCCAGGTCGGATTGCGCACTGGACGCGTTGTCGTTCTGGATATCGATCTCTTGCGCCAGTTGCTCGCAGTATTCCTGCGCCTCGTCCTTGGAAAGGTTTTTGTACTCTTTCTCCGTCAGGTAATCGCCTTTCGAAATGTCGTAGGCCTTCGGCTCGGCGAGCTTCGAAGATGTTCCGCCGCATCCGGCAGAGCCCAACGCAGCCGCCGCGATGGCGAAGAACCAGAAGTGCTTTGCGGATTTCATGGAGCGCGGTCCGGCTTCGAGGAATCCTGCTCTTCTTGACCGCCCTCTTTCGCCTGCGCCTCTTCCAACTCGCGCTGCAGGCGATCCCGCTCGTCGATCGCCATCTGCACTTTCGCTTCTTCCGCCTTGGCATGCGCCCGCGCCGCATCGACCTCTGCCGGAGTGACCTTGCAGGGAGGATTCGATGCGCATCCCGCGGTGATGCAGCTCAACAAGACAATGGCCAGTGCTCGCTTCACGCTTTCTCCGCGACCGGTTCGGTGATCGAGATTCCGAGCTCGTTCAAGAGCTCCGGTTCGACATCGGAGGGGCTCTCTTCCATGGGAGAAACTGCGCGGTTGGTTTTTGGGAAGGCAATCACATCGCGCAAGGAAGTGCGGCCCGTCATCAGCATGATAATCCGATCGAGGCCCAATGCAATCCCCCCGTGCACCGGCGCTCCATAGTCGAAGGCGCGCAGCAGGAATCCGAAGCGGCGTTCCGCGGCATCGGCATCGACCCCGATCACCTGGAAGGCGCGCAATTGCAGATCCCGGCGATGAATACGGATGCTTCCCGAGCCCAATTCGGTTCCATCGAGCACGAGGTCGTAGAGCTTTCCCACCGCCGTGGCCGGATCCTTGTCGAACGAATCGAGATGCTCGTCCAAAGGCATGGTGAAAACGTGATGGCAAGCGCGCCATCCGCCGAACTCTTCATCGCGCTCGAATAACGGAAAGCGATTGATCCACACGAAGGCCGGCGGCTTGCCGGTGGTCCAGCCGCGCCGTCTTCCAATTTCCCGGCGCACGAGATCCAGAGAAACGTTCACCACGTTTTCGGGGCCGGCGACGAACAAGAGCAAATCTCCGGGCTGCGCTTGCGATCGCTCGATCATGTGCTGGGCGATGCTCTCGAAGAATTTCGAAATTCCTCCGGTGAGCTTTCCCTGCGGCTCCACTTTCATCCAAGCGAGACCCTTCGCTCCCCCGCGGGCAGCGACTTCTCCCAGCTCGTCGATGATCTTGCGCGATCCCCAATCGCCGCCTTCGGGAATGCGAAATCCCTTCATGCGTTCTCCCCGCGCGCGCACGCCGCGGAACAGATCGGAAGTGGAGCGCTCCGCCAAATCGCCCGCATCGAAGAACGCCGGTCCGCTGCGCAGATCCGGTTTGTCCGATCCGTATTGTTCCATGGCCTGCGCATAGGTGAGCCGCGGGAAAGGGCGCGGTACGGCGACGCCCAGAGTCTCGCTCCACAGATGCGTCATCAAACCTTCGACGAGATCGAAGACGTCTTCTTCGTCGACGTAGCTCATCTCCAAATCGATCTGCGTATGTTCCGGCTGGCGGTCGGCGCGCAAATCTTCGTCGCGCAGACAGCGCGCGAGCTGGAAGTAGCGATCGAAGCCCGAGCACATGAGGATCTGTTTGTAGAGCTGCGGCGACTGCGGCAGCGCGTAGAATTTTCCGGGATAGATGCGGCTCGGCACGAGATAATCGCGCGCACCTTCCGGCGTTCGCTTGCAGAGAATCGGCGTCTCGATCTCGAGAAATCCGCGCCCGGTCAAATAATTGCGCGCCCCCAGCGCCGTCCGCGAGCGGATCGCGAATGTCTCTTGCAGCAAAGGCCGGCGCAAATCGAGATAGCGATGGCGCAGCCGCAGCTCATCGCCCGTACCTTGCTCTCCTTCCATCGGAAACGGGAGCTCGGCGGACATGTTGAGCACGGCGAGCGACTCGACGACGACCTCGACTTTTCCGGTCACGAGCTTCGCGTTTTCAGTCCCTGGAGCGCGGCGCACGACTTTTCCGGTCACTCGCACGGAAGACTCGGACTTGAGCGTGCGAGCTTGCTCCATGAGCGCGGCATCGGGGCCTTCGCGATCGCGAAAGACGAGCTGCACGAAACCATAGCGGTCGCGGAGATCGATGAAAATCATTCCGCCGTGATCGCGCGAGCGGTGAACCCATCCGGCCAGCGCAACTTCCTGGCCGATGTGCTCCTCTTGAATCTGGCCGCAAACGTGAGTGCGGAGCTTCGTGGTCAGTTTCATCGCTCGCTTCTCTCCAAAATGGCACGCGCAAGATCGGGAAGTGATACTTCAAATTGATCGCCTTGGCCAAGGTCCTTCACCGCCGCGGCGTTTCTCGCCAGCTCCGATTCTCCCAGCACAACGGCAAAGCGCGCGCCTCGCCGGTCGGCGGCCTTCAACTGCTTGCCGAGACCTGCGCTCGTGAAGGAGACATCGCAGCGCACGCCCGCCCGGCGCAGATCGCGCGCGACGCGCAGCACGGCGCTTTCCCCGGCCGGCCCCGCGGCGACGACGAAGGCCACCGGCGCCGCCACTTCCGATGCTCCGCGCACATCTTCGAGAATGATCGCCAGCCGTTCCAAGCCCAACGCCCAGCCGACGGCCGGCACCGACGGGCCACCCAGCTCTTCCACGAGACCGTCATAGCGCCCGCCGCCGCACACCGTGGATTGCGCACCGAGCCTTTCGGAATGAATCTCGAACGTGGTGCGCGAGTAATAGTCGAGCCCGCGGACCAACCGCGGGTTGATGCGCGTTTCGATCTCCAAGCTCGCCAGCCCAGCCTGCACCTCCTCGAAGTGCGTGCGAGCGTCCGGCCCCAAGAAATCCAGAATGGAAGGAGCCGACTCGAGCGCGGCGATCGTGGCGGGCACTTTCGAATCCAACACGCGAAGCGGATTGCGTTGAATGCGCTCACGACTGTCTTCGTCCAATTGCTCGCGCACCGATTCCAAATAACTCACCAGCGCCTCGCGATACCGGGCGCGATCGGGCGCATCGCCCAAGGAATTCAAATCGACGACCAGCGCCTCGAGGCCTAACGCGCGCAAGTATTCGCAGGCAGCGAGAATCGCTTCGACGTCCGCGCGCGGGTGTGCGGAGTCCAGGATCTCGATTCCCAATTGATGGAATTGCCGCTGCCGTCCTTTTTGCGGGCGCTCGTAGCGAAACATGGGACCGATGTAGAAAACTTTGAGCGGCATCGAGCGTTGCGCTCGCATCCCGTGCTCCAAGAACGCGCGCACAACTCCCGCCGTGCTCTCGGGACGCAGCGTGAGCCGGTCTCCCGAGCGGCTTTCGAACGTGTACATCTCCTTGGAGACGATGTCCGTCGCTTCGCCGACGCCGCGCTCGAACAATTCGGTGCGCTCGAACAGCGGCGTACGGATTTCTTCGAAGCAGGCGTGCGACAGCACTCTCCGGGCGGTGTTTTCCATCTCCTGCCAGCGCAGGATCTCGGGAGAGAAGATGTCACGCGTGCCGCGAGGCGCCGTGAGCGTGCTCAACCGCCTTGTCCTCCCGGCTGTAGTACCAGCCGGCCAATACTCCAACCGTGTCCGCGGTGAGATCGAGAATGTCTCGTTCGCGGCCGGGAACGAATCCTTGATACAGCTCGTCGACCGTCCCCAGGAAAACGCCGAAGGCGAGCGTCCACAGAAGATGCTTGCGCGTGGACCAGCCGCATTCCTCGAAACAGCGGGCCACGAGCCAACCGAACACGAAATACTCGCCGAAGTGCGCGAGCTTGTCGCGAATCTCGATCCCACCGGTCGTGGTGCGCAGATCTTGAATCGAGGACGCGCCCAAAACGACCGCGGCCCACGCCAGGACCGAAACCCAGCGAGGAATTCGCCGAGACCCGGCTCGATCGACTTCACGCTCTTCGATCGGAATTGCTCCAGTTCCCCGAGTGCAGGAAACCGAGAAGCTATCACCCGAATTTGGTGCGGTCAAACGAGTGATTTCTCTTTTCCCCGCCAAGCTTTGACACTAGGATGCCGAACGTTCGGGGCCATGGAGGTATCAATGGACAATCTCTCGAGTGCGGCGCCGGTTCGGCGCGGACGAAGAAGCGGAAAAAACTCGGATCGCGGGAATCTTCTTTCGGAGGCGATGCAGCTCCTTTCGAAAGAAGGAGTGGAAGGTATGTCGATCGGGATGCTCGCCCAACGATCCGGATACTCCAAGGGCGGGATCATGGCCCACTTCACATCGAAGTCGGAGATGGTTCTCCTGCTCATCGACGAAGGCGTGGCGCGCACCCGCCGCTTCTTCCGCGAGGAGCTCAAGAACTCCACCACCCCGCGCGAGCGCCTGTCTCGCACCCTGCATGCGTACGGGGAGTATTGGTCGGGGCGCGTATTCGAGGGGGGTTGTCTCTTCTTGAATCTCGCCGTCGACGCCATCGGCGAGGACGAGATCGCGCTGGCGCTGCGCCGGGCCGCGCGCATGTTCATTTCCGATTTCGCGAGCATCGTTCGCATCGGGCAAGCGACCGGGGACTTTCGCGCCGACGTGGATCCCGACGAGATCGGCGAAAAACTCATGACGATTTGCATGGGGTGCGCCTGGACCGCGCGCATGACCGGCGATCACGGGACTTTCGCCCGCATGCAGCCGGAGGTGGATGCGATCGTGGGCGGCCTGGCGCGGCGCGAGGTCGGGTCCTCGATCGAAGTGATCTAGTGTCAGTCTGGTAACCGGCACCGGTGTCTCTCGGCTCAAGATGCGTTCCTCGGCGCCGCAGCGGCTCGCGAGTCCCCCCGCTCACGCTCCCTGCACCTTGTCCCAAATCATCTTCGCCACCGCGGCGACGACCGCGCCGACGATGACCCAGCGCACCCATCCCGGACCTTTGCGCGCCGCCGAGCGCGCACCGATCCACGCTCCCACCATGTGACCGGCACCCAGAATGACTCCCGCCGTCCAATCGATCTGCCCGTATTTCGAGAACACGAAAACGGGAATCGCCGTGTACAGCAGCACCACAGTGACCTTCAGCGAGTTCGCGGAGAGGAGATCCCATCCGCCGGCCAACACCGCGGCAGCGAGAAACGGAACGCCGACACCCAATTGAAAGAACCCGCCGTAGAAACCGACGAGGATCATCCAACCGAGCACCGGTCCCCAGCGAATCCGGTCGATGGATTTCTCGCGCAGCCAAGCGCGCGGATTCAAGAAGACCGTCCCCAAGACCAAGAGCAACAGAACGGCGGAAAGATCTCGAAACGGTTCGGGATCCAATTCCGCGGCGACCATGGATCCCAAAACTGCGCTGGGAACGGCGACCGTTCCCAAGAGCAGCGATTCCTTGGGAAGGAATTTCCCTTCGCGGGCGTAGGCGGGAACGGCGACCAGATTCTGCAGCATCACGGTCACGCGAATCGTGCCGTTCGCCACCTGCGGCGGGTACCCCAGGAGAATCAGAATCGGATAAGTCAAAATCGATCCACCGCCGGCGACCGTATTCATGAATCCGCCGGCGATGCTGATCGGAATGAAAAGGGGAAGCAGCTCGAACGGGAACGAGGGCATCGCTCAAGGCTCGCCCATCGAGCGCGCCCCGTCTAGTGTCCCGAGTTCTTCGGTTCGCCCCGCAAGACGGTCAGGTTTTCCTGCGCCTGCTGCGCGATCGATGTCCCGGGGGCGAGCTCGAGCAGCCGCTCCCACTGTTCCGCGGCCAGTTGATTGCGCCCCAGCTCGAAGTAGGCGACGCCCAGATTGAATCGCGCACGATGGTACTGGGGATCGTTGGTGAGCGCGCGCTGGAACAGACCCACGGCGCCCTCGAGATCCTTCATGCGATAGAGAATCAGGCCCAAGTTGTAGCAAGCGTCGGGGAACTGCGGCTGGAGACGAATCGCTTCTTCGACTTCCTTGCGCGCCTTCTCCAGCTCGCCGCGCCGGTAGTAGATCAGCCCGAGATTGTTGCGCGTGTCGGCGTCGTAGGGATCTTTCTCGAGCGAGCGCTTGTAGTTCTGGATCGCGTTTTCGTCGTCGCCCAGCGTGTAGAACAAGAGCCCGATCCCGAAGTAGGCCTCGGCGAAGTTCGGATCGATCTCCGCTGCGCGCCGGTAGTGCTGCAGCGACATCTCGTACATGCCCTTCTCATAGAAATAGAGACCCAAGTCGTAGTGGATCTCGGCGGAGTACGTCGAGTGCTTCTCGTTGCGGAGAAACGTTTCTTGCGCTTGCGGATCCCAGCCGTCGAACGGCGGGGAAACGACGTTGCTGCGCACGGTCGGCTCCTGGAGGAGAAGACCGGCCGCGAGAATGAGGATGACGGGCATGGGCTGCGGATCTCCCGGCGAATCGTGTGGAGAAAGAGAAAGCAGCCATGCAATCGCGGGACCACACGCAAACGGCTATGGCGCAATCCGGGAGGATCCAATGAGGTGCGCGCCGAAGTGACGATTCACAAAGGAGTTCGGCGAGCGAAACGAGCGATGCAATGGAAAAACGGAATGTTTCGAGTGCTGCAATCCCGAGGAGACCTGGGTTGCCGCGCCCGAACCGACTGGGGAAATCTCCCCAAGAATTTGAGAAGGCGGACGTCCGGCACCCGAAGAAACTCGGGGGCGTCAGTCCGCCTTCTGAGTGAACATCTCGTCGAGGACTTCCTTCTTGAAGCGCCACTGACCGCCGACTTTGATGCCGGGAATCTTTCCGCGCTTCACCAAGCGGTACAACGTCCACTTCTTGATGTGGAGGTAGTCCGCCGCCTCGCTGATGTCCATGATGCCATTCACACCAGGAGCCTGCTTGTTCCTCTCCATTCCTCTTTCCCCATTTTCGTCCGGGCGAACTTGACGATCATCGCTGAATTCGACATGAGCTTGCGAGAACTTGAGCGAATTCGATCGGATTCCACGACCGAGGCGATCGGGGAAGGCCGTCGAGCATCATGTGCCGTCGGGCCACCCGACAATGAACGGCAAGATCGATCGGGAAATTGAGCAAAGATTCACTGGTGTCTCAAGAGAAAGCCATTGTTGACCTCCGAGGAGGACGCGGGGATCCTCCCATGCCATTCCGACCATCTTTCCCACGGAACCCATGCAAAGGAGATCGTCATGAGCTTGTGGTCGAATCCGACCAGATCGAGGGCTCTTCCCCGGGCTTTCTCATTCCAAGTTGCGTTCTTGTTGATGCTGTTCGGGGGGGCTCCCGCATTCGCGCAGCGTCCCGAAGACCAGGGGGAGCTCAAGGAACCGAAGGAAGAGAAGAAGGATGGCGAAGAAAGGGTGCTCGAAGTCGGCAAGTGGTACCCCGAAATGGAAACGGGGCTCAGCCTGACCCAGAGCAGTTACAGCGACAATTGGAACGGAGGAGACACGGGATCGTTGAGCTGGGCGGCCTATGTCAATTCCACGGCCGAGCAGCAAGCCACTTCGAAATTCAATTGGTGGAACTCGCTGAAGCTCGCTTACGGTCAGACTCACCGGCAGACGCGGCAAGACAATGGCGAGCTGTCCTGGGATTCTCCGGACAAATCCACAGACTTGATCGATCTCGAATCCGTCGGCCGCTTCACCTTGGGAGGATGGCTCGACCCGTATGTCGCGCTCCGCGGCGAGAGCCAGTTCAAGGATGAATCAGATCCCTTGGGCCGCGACGTTCTGATCAATCCGATCAAGATTCGGGAATCGGCGGGAGGCGCACACCAGTGGATCAACGAGGAAGAGACCTCCATCATTTCTCGATTGGGAGGAGCGGCGCGACAGAACATGCGCCAACAGTTCGTCGATGACCTGGATCCCCACAACGAGGAAACGAACCTCGACGTCACCCAGGACGCCGGCATCGAATTCGTGACCGATGCGCGCATGAAAATCCTCGAGGACAAGGTCAAGTGGACGTCGCGCCTCGGCGTCTACCAGCCGCTCTACTACTCCGAGAAAGGCAATTTTGAAGACTTGAGCGACGCGCAGCTCTCCGCCGCCGGTCTCGATCAGGACATCCCCGACTTCACGACGATCGTGGACGTCGAATGGGAGAACATCTTCACGACCCAGATCACCAAACTCGTCCAGGTCGGGCTCTATCTGCGTTGGCTCTATGACGTGTACGACAACAGCGTGAAACCAGGCTTCGATGACGCCGGCAACCTGGTCAATCCGGAAAGCGTGAACGCGGCCGTTCGCAAGTCGGGACAATTCAAGCAAACTCTGGGAATCGGGATCACGTACCGGTTCATTTGACGTTCGCGATTCACCCACGGAGGATCGGAATCATGCTGAAGGAATTCCGCGATTTCGCGATGCGGGGAAACGTTGTCGACATGGCGATCGGAGTGATCTTGGGAGGGGCGTTCGGGAAGATCGTCAGCTCGCTCGTCGCTGACGTGATCATGCCGCCCATCGGAATGATGCTCGGCAACGTCGACTTCTCGAACTTGTTCATCGATCTCTCCGGTGCAGGTCATGCCAGTTTGGCGGCGGCGAAAGAAGCCGGCGCGCCGGTCATCGCGTGGGGCGCTTGGCTCAATACGGTGATCGACTTCGTGATCGTGGCCTTCGTGATTTTCTTGGTGGTGAAGCAGATCAACCGCCTGAAGAAAGCGGAGCCGGCGCCGGCTCCCCCAGGCCCCACTCGCGAAGAGATGCTGCTCACCGAGATTCGGGACACATTGAGGGCGCGCTAAAAAACAGCGCGATCGAGACATCATGCGTGCGTGGGTGGTTGCATCGCCGGGTCCGATCGAGACTCGGCCGCTCGAGCTTCGCGAAGTTCCTTCACCGGTGCTCGCTCCGGAAGACGTGCGCATCCGCGTCGAGGCGTGCGGCGTGTGCCGCACCGATTTGCACATCGCCGAGGGCGAGCTTCGCCGCGCGCATCCCATCATTCCCGGACATCAGATCGTCGGCCGCGTCATCGAGCGCGGCCGGGGAGTGCGCGGCATCGAAGAGGGCGATCTCGCCGGCGTCACTTGGCTCGCCAGCGCGTGCGGAGAATGCAGTTTCTGCCAAGAGGGGCGCGAGAATCTTTGCGCGGAAGCGCGTTTCACCGGGCTCGATCGCGCCGGCGGCTACGCCGAGGAAGTTTGCGCACGCGGCGATTACGTGGTGCGGCTTCCTTCCGCCTGGAAAGCGCTCGAAGCCGCGCCATTTATGTGCGCGGGCGTGATCGGATATCGCGCCTTCGCGCTGACCGGTGTGAGCACCGGCCAACGATTGGGGTTGATCGGTTTCGGTGCCTCCGCGCGATTGACGCTGCAATTGGCGCTTCATCGCCAATGCGAAGTGGTCGTGTTCACGCGAGAGGAATCGCACCGCCAAGCGGCGCTGGCGCTGGGCGCGGCGCGCGCGCTCGATCTGCGCTGGATGGCGCCGGTCGATTGCCACGGCATCATTCTGTTCGCACCGGCCGGAAACCTGGTGCCGTTTGGGCTGCGGCAATTGCGCAAGGGCGGAACGCTGGTGATCAATGCGGTCCACGCGAGCGACATTCCTTCGTTCCCCTACTCCATTCTCTATGAAGAGCGCACGGTGCGAAGCGTCGCCCACTTGACGCGGCGCGATGCCCGCGAGTTCTTGGAGCAGGTGGCGGCGGCCGGACTGCGCACCGAGGCGCAGCCGTTCGCCTTCGAGCAGGCGAACGAGGCGCTCCTGGCGGTGAAGGCCTCGAAAGTCTTGGGGCAGGCGGTGCTCGAGATTCGCTGACTCTCGAGCGATCGAAAGGAGCCCGGAATGGCGGCGCGCTCGCTGCGCGAAGACATGAGGGAGATCGAGGGGGCCATCGCCGTTCTTCCGGTAGAAGGCGTGCCCGGGAAACCGATCACCGTGATTGGAACGCGCGCCATCCGCGAGCAATTCGACGAAACCTGTCTCCAGCAGGCAGTGAACTCGCGCCGGGCGCCAGGCGTCACCGACATCGTGCTGAATCCCGATGCACATCTGGGTTTTGGAGCTCCCGTCGGATGCGTGCTCGTTTCCCCGACGCACGTCTACCCGGGACCGGTCGGCGTCGACATCAAGTGCTCGATGAGCCTTCTCCAGCTCGATCTGCCGGAGAGAGAAATTCAAGACCGCAAGGTGCGCCGGCAGTTGATCCGCGAGATTTCCCAGCGCATTCCGACCGGAGTGGGACGCGGGGAGCGCGAAGCTCCGAAGTCGCGCCGCGCGGGAACACCGGCGGCGCGGCGCGCGGTCGTCGAGGGCGCGTCGGCGGAGGTCTGCAAAGCGCTGGGCATTCCGCCCCAATGGGCGGAGCGCTGCGAGGATTCGCATCACTTCGGCCACGATGGAACGCGCGCGGCGCTCGACGCCCGCCTGGAAGAAGTGGCCGGCGAATTCGGCGAGAAGCGACTGACGACCACATTTCGGCAGCTCGGCTCGTACGGCGGCGGCAATCATTTCGGGGAAGGCGAGGTTGTGCGCGTGGTGCCCGAAGCGCGCGCGCAAGAGATCGCCGCGCAATTCGGATTGATCGACGGCGGCATCGCGTTTCTCTCGCACTGCGGATCGCGCGGGTTCGGGCATGATTTGGCGCAGCATCAGTTCCGTTCGCTGCAAGCGCTCTTCGCCAAGCGTAAGACGCCCTTGCCGGCGGGAGATCGCGAGCTGGTGTTTGCCGAGTTGGAAACGCCGGAAGCAAATCGCTACCTCGACGACATGGCGCTCGGTGCGAACTTCGCGACCCTGAATCATCTCCTCATCAACGCGCTCGTGCTGGAAGCATTTCAGGAAGTGCTGCCCGGCGTTCAAGGACGGCTCGTCTACTTCATCAGCCACAACATCGCGCGGCGCGAGCAGGTGGACGGGCGTCCGGCGTGGGTGCATCGCAAAGGCGCGACCCGGGCCTTTCCCGCAGGACATCCTGAGCTCAAGACGACGCCGTTTGCGCAAACGGGACATCCCATTCTTCTACCGGGGAATCCCTTGTCCGGATCCGCGGTGATGGTGGCGGAGCCGGGTGCTTCGCTCTCCCGATTCAGCGTGAATCATGGGGCCGGACGCGCTTTGGGAAGGCGCAATGCGATCCGCACGCTCGATCAGGCGGCGATCGATCGGGAATTGGCCGAAGCGGACGTGCTCACGAATTGCCGTAGCTATCCCCGGGACGAAGCGCCGGCCGCATATAAATCGTTCGAAGAGGTGTTGCGATCCGTCAAAGAGGCGAGGCTGGCGCGGGAGGTGGCGCGTTTGCAGGCCAAATTCGTCCTCAAAGACGGTGCCCCCGCGGACGACTAATACCAGCACGGCCGAATACAAAGATCGGAACATCCGAGAGCCGGACGGCGTTTCAACGCCGTCTTCACAGGATGTCGCGCGGCCAAAGACAAGTGCCCGCGATCATCGGATGCCTTCCTTCCAGAAGGATGCCCCTTCCATGTTCCACTCTCCGCAATGCGAATCGGCCGCGCGATCCGCGGCCCGGGCTTTGGCCTCTCTCTTGTTGCTTTCTTCCATTGCATCCGAGGCGCATGCCGTCCAGGGCGTGAAGGTCCCGATCGAGGGATCCGAGTTCTATTACTTGCGCTACGCCGATGACTTGATCTCAGTCAACGATCGCTGCCCGGTACGCAAGAGCCGAATGGGAGACCGCATGCCTCCCGTGCTCGTGAACGGAAAGGCGATCGGCTTCTGTTGAGGACCGTGTCCTCGGGTCTTCGTGAAAGACCCCGAAATGTACCTGCGCGAGATCGGTTTCAAGGCGCCGTGCGCGGTGCGGTCCGATGCTCCCGCGCGCCTCACACCCGAATGCCGTGTGCAGGTGAATCATGATCTCTTCTTCGTGTCGCGCGAAGACTACGTGAAGAAGATCAAGAAGAACCCCTTGAAGTACTGTAAGCGGCTGACCGATCCGGTGACGCGCGAAGTGTTCGCACCGTCGAAGAAGTCACCGCGGATCGATTTCGAAGAGCGCGCGTATTTCTTCTCATCCGATTCGACGCGTGCCGTGTTCGCGTCCAATCCCTCGATGTATTCCTATCCGCCGGAAACGATGGCCCGCAGGGCGCCGGCCGATTCGACGGCGGCCCGGAGTGATTCGACTGCCGTGCACAAAGAGGAGCACGAAACGAAGGAAGCGGGCTCGCGGGGCTAGTGGAGCTCGATGCGGGCCCGCTCCTTCGGAAGAATCAATTGAACGAGACGACGTGCGAGTGGCCGGTCGAGTCCGGATCGGTCACGTCGACGACCGCGGTGCCCGCACCGATGTCCATGACTTGATCCGACGTCAGCGTGACCGTGTGGTTGTGACCCGATGACGTCGTCAGCGTCAACGTGACGCCCGACCCCGCTTGAATCTGCGCTTCGGTGATCGTCACCGAATGCGTATGTCCCGCGCTCGATGCGACGTCTCCCGCGACGTCGCCGTTGTCCGGACCACCCGGGTTGTTTTCATCTTCGCCGCAGCCTGAAATCCTCACCGAGATCGCCGCCCATGTGGCAACGAGCCCGGCCTTCGCCAAGAATTCTCGCCGGTCCATCGAATACTCCTTCGTCCGCGGGGTGAGGCAATCGAGGGGGTGCCAAACTATGGGACGGGAAGGTAGCGGACGCAAGGGGGCCGAAAGAATCCGGGCGGCAGGGGCCGGCTGCCCGGCGGGCGCGCGAATCAACTCTTGTTTCGCGGGCGCTTTCGTCCCATGGGACCTTCGAGCTTCTTGGCAATGTCCGCTTCCTGCCCCATCTCGCTGGGCGAATAGAAGGCGCGCCCTTTGAGCTCGAACGGAAGGTAATCGTCGGGCAGGAAGTGTCCGGGAGCATCGTGCGGATAGCGGTAGTCCCGCTTTTCCGAGCCGGTCATGCGCAGGATCGGCGGCACCTCGTGCGCCTCCCCCTCTTCGGTGATGGCGGTCATCGCACCCTGGATCGCGCGCACCGCGCTGTTCGACTTCGGCGCGGTCGCAATGTAGAGCACGGCCTCGGCCAAGGGTATTTGCGCTTCCGGTAGCCCCAAGATTTCGAGCGCTTGAAACGCTGCGACCGCAACGGTCAGCGCTTGCGGATCGGCGAGCCCCACATCTTCCGCCGCGGTCACCAGAATGCGCCGCGCGATGAATCGCGGATCCTCTCCCGCGGCCAACATCTTTCCCAACCAATAGATCGCGGCGTCGGGGTCGGAGCCGCGCAAGCTCTTTTGCAAAGCGGAAGCGTGATCGTAATGCCGCCCCGATGCACGGTCGTAGAGAATCGTGTTTTCGCGGGCTAGCTCTTCGATGAGCTCCGCCGGAATGCGCCGCTCTCCGGGCGGCAATGCGTCGGTTGCCGCTTCCAAGAGATTCAGCGCAATGCGCGCATCGCCGTTCGCGCGGCGCACGATGGCATCGGCCGCTTCTTCCGGCAGCTCGATTCCACGCTCGCCGAGCCCCCGCTCCGGATCGGCCAGCGCGCGATTCACGAGCGCGCGAATCTTGTCGGCGGTCATCGCGGGAAGCCGGATCACATGCGAGCGCGAGCGCAGCGGCGCGTTCACTTCGAAGGAAGGATTCTCCGTCGTCGCTCCGATCAGCACGACGAGGCCCGATTCCACCGCGGGAAGAATCGCGTCCTGCTGCGATTTATTGAAGCGATGGATCTCATCGATGAAAAGAATCGTGCGCCTGCCGTGCGTTTGCGAAACGCGGGCGCGATCGATCACCTCGCGAAGCTGCTTCACTCCGGATTCGACCGCGGAGACTTCGCGGAATTCCGCGTCGAGCTCGCGCGCCAACACGCGCGCCAAGGTCGTCTTGCCGCTTCCCGGCGGTCCCCAAAAGAGAAGCGACGGGAGGCGGCCTTTCTCGAGGGCCCGGCGAAGAATGGCGCCTTCGCCGATCAAATTCTCCAGGCCCAAGACTTCTTCCAACGTGTGCGGGCGCATGCGATCGGCGAGAGGCGCCGATTCTTTCTCGAAACTGGTGCGCTCGAGCGAAGGCGACGTTTCGCTCGAATCGAAGAAGTCGGGTTGCCCGGAGCGGTCCATTGGCCGTCCTTTCCTTCCTTACCAGAGTACGAGAGCCGCTCTCCCGCGAGAAGTCTCTCCCCGGATTCCACCGCCGAAGTTATCCTCCCACGCGATGAAAACCACGCCAGCGCCGGCCAAGCCCCGTTCCTCGATCTGGGCATGGGAAAACCTTCTGAAGGTTCTCCTCGTGTTCATTCCACTCGCCGCCATAGCCGAGCATCTTCATTGGAGCGCTCTCTCCGTCTTCATCTTTGCCTGCCTCGCGATCATTCCCTTGGCCGGAATCATGGGGGAATCGACCGAGCACCTGGCGACGCGCTTCGGCGCCGGCGTGGGCGGCCTCATGAACGCCACGTTCGGAAATGCGGCCGAGCTCATCATTGCGTTGAGTGCCTTGCGCCGCGGTTATTACGACGTCGTGAAGGCGAGCTTGACCGGATCGATCATCGGCAACGTTCTCTTGGTCTTGGGCGCAGCGCTCTTCTTCGGTGGATTGAAACGCGAGCGGCAGACCTTCGACCGCGCCGCCGCCGCGGCCGGCTCGACGCTCATGGCGTTGGCGGCCATCGGGCTCGTCGTTCCCGCACTCTTCCACAGCGTCGCCGAGAGCGCCGTCCGCGGCGCTCGCATCACGCTGGCGCAAGAGACGGTGTTGGAGCGCTCGCTCTCTCTAGAGATTGCGATCGTCCTCTTTCTCGCCTACGTGCTGAGCCTGGTCTTCAGCTTGCGTACGCACAAGCATCTCTACGCCGGCCAAAGTCATGGTGAAGTGCACGCGGACGGCGCGGCGCACGCCGGCGCCGGGCGCGCCGCGATCACGCTACTCGTGGCGACCGCGCTCGTCGCATGGATGAGCGAGCTTCTGGTAGGGGCGGTCGAGGAAGCTTCGCATGCGCTCGGGTTGACGCAGGTGTTTGTCGGCGTGATCGTGGTGGCGGTGATCGGCAACGCGGCCGAGCATTCCACGGCCATCTTGGTGGCGATCAAGAACAAGATCGATCTCGCCATGAACATCGCTATCGGCTCGAGCATTCAGATCGCTCTGTTCGTGGCACCGATTCTCGTCTTTGCTTCGTATTTCATGCCCCATGGTCCAATGGACTTGCGCTTCACGATCTTTGAAGTCCTCGCGGTCGCGATTGCCGTCGGCATCGTGAACATGGTGGCACAAGACGGCGAATCGAATTGGTTGGAAGGATCCTTGATGCTCGCCGTGTACGGGATTCTGGGGATCGCCTTCTTCTTCCTGCCGGTCTAGGCCCCAAGCCGAGCGGCGGCCACCTTCTGAGCCGTCAGGCCGTCTCGGCGAATGGCGCTCCTCGGCGCTCAAGAAATCTTTTTCACTTTGGTATCGGCGGTTCAGTGAACCGCCGAGGAAAATGTTCGCGCCTGCGGTGCACTGATTTCGCCGAGAGGCCTGACCGGCTCTTTCGGGCGGGCATCGAATGTACGCCTCGAGTTGCGGACACCGAAGTGCGGCAATGCGGGCCCCAACCGGAGGCTCATCGGAGGAAGGAGCCTCGAAGACCATGCAGCAGCCGTGCGGCGTCCCCATCGTGCTGCCGACGACGAGGGCGCCGTGCGAAGCCTTTGATGTTTCCTTCGGTGGTTCGCCGCAGGAGCAAGCCGGTGCCTTTCGGCGAAATCGCGTATCCGGAGGCGCACCGGCAGTCGCCGCAGAGATTCTCGGGGTCTCGAGTTGAAATGCGTAC
>Ga0111538_10002405_pt1 | contig 26296 bp, 23 predicted proteins | sample SoiMethybrSBSTD1_FD_79669 | JGI IMG/M metagenome (GOLD analysis project Ga0111538, IMG submission 79669) | Bulk soil microbial communities from a Populus tree surrounding site in Tennessee, USA - Soil MetaG P. TD hybrid SBSTD1 (version 2)... | ecosystem: Environmental > Terrestrial > Soil >...
GAGTCGCTGCCAGTGAGAGCGACGCGAATCGGATGAAAGAGCTGTTTGCCCTTTTGTCCAGTTTGCGCCTTCGCGGTGGCCACAATTTCCTTCCAATCGCGAGGAAGCTCGCGGCCGGGCTTTGCCAACTCTTCTGCCAACACGCGAATCACATCCGCGGCCCTGGCCTCGGACAGTACATGCTTAACGGCTTCCGTCGTCAGCGCTTGCGAAGGATCGAAATTGAAGATGAAGGCAGCCTTCGCCGGAATCTCGCTCAAATGATCGACTCCCGGCAGCAAAGCGTCAATGACAAGGCCGGCCCACTCGCGAATGGCTTCGCCTACATCGGACAAGAGTCCAGCCTGTCGGAGCAACGGAATCGCAAGCTCCAGCAAGCGGCTGTGGTCGCACGCCTTGAGATAATGTCGGTTGATCCAATAAAGTTTGTTCAGGTCGAAGACTGCCGCACTCTTGGAGACTCGCTCTAGCTCGAATGACTGAATCAACGCAGCGAGCGGAAGAATCTCACTCTGCCCTTCGCGGGGAGCCCACCCGAGCAAGGCCAGGTAGTTCACCAGCGCTTCCGGCAGAATGCCCATGTCTTGCAGATTCTTGACAGAAGTGGCGCCGTGGCGTTTGCTCAGCCGCGTGTGATCGCTGCCGAGAATCGTGGACAGGTGCGCAAAAGCCGGGAGCGGCCAGCCGAAAGCTTCATAGATCAAAACCTGTTTAGGAGTGTTGGAAAGGTGATCGTCGCCGCGAATGACGTGGGTGATCTCCATCAAGGCATCGTCGACAACGACGGCATAGTTGTAGGTTGGCAAGCCGTTCGAACGGATCAAAATGGGGTCGCTGATGACATCACTCGAAAATTCCATGTCGCCATGCACGACATCCCGAAAGCGAATCTGGCCTTCACGCACCTTCAGACGAATGACCGAAGCGTCACCACGGTCCATCCGCTGCCGCACTTCTTCGTCAGCCAGCGATTGACAGGTTCCTGGATACTTCCAGGGAATGCCGGCCAGCTTGGCACGCTCCGCCTGCTTTTCGAGTTCTGCCTCACTGCAAAAACAGTGGAATGCCAGGCGCGATTGCACAAGCTGTGAGGCCTTTGCACCATAAAGATCCAATCGATCGCTTTGGCGATACGGACTGTACCGACCTCCCATATCCGGTGCTTCGTCCCACTGCAAGCCCAACCAACGCAAATCTTCGTAAATCAGTCCTTCGAAGCGTTCTTCTGAACGAACGATGTCTGTGTCTTCAATGCGGATGATGAACGGGCCTCCGGCTTTTCGTGCAAACAGCCAGTTGAAGATTGCTGTGCGGACGTTGCCAACGTGTAAATGCCCGGTCGGACTGGGTGCGAAGCGAACACGAATGTTCGAAGCCATGAGTCTCTTTCAAGAAGGGAGCAGTGGTTGAGTGTTCCTGACGCAAAGCCCGAGGAAGAATTCGGAGGTAGATTAGCAGAGGTGACGTGCGCTTGGCGATATTTAGCGGAGTTGCAAGGCGCTGCGCGAGGCACCACCTTCAACAGACTCAGCGTGCCCTTGGACAAGGGGGGACGGCAGGGGCGGTGAGAAGTTAGAACCCACAATAATTGCAGTCAACCGCGGGAATAGCCTTTGGACCTTCCAGACAACCCCCGCGCCGCTGGCGCGTCCCCCTTTGTTAAGGGGGAATCTGCTGAATATTGAGGTTCTTTGGACTGAGATTTGGGAAGGGGAACTAGGCTTTTGCGGCAGACTGCTCCTGCCGAATCAATAGTTCCGCCAGAGGCAGGTCAGCAGGCTTGGTAATTTTGATATTGGTTTCGCTACCGCGCAATACCGTAACAGCATGCCCCAGCCGTTCAACCAGGCAGGATTCGTCGGTGGCATAGAAATTCTCGGCATGAGCCCTCTCGAATCCCTCTTTCAGCAGGCCATATCGAAAAGCCTGAGGCGTTTGAACCAGCACGATCTTGTCGCGAGGCAGCGTGGTTACTACGTGCGTCTTGTCAATCTGCTTGATGGTATCGGTGCAGGGAATTGCCAGAATGGCTGCTCCCGAGGAATGCGCTTCTGCGATGACGGCGTCGATCGATTCCAATTCAACGAACGGCCGCACGGCATCGTGCACAACGACGACGTCCGTGTGCGGGTCTACTTCCTGAAACCCGCTATACACGGAGTCCTGCCTGTGAATGCCTCCCGGAACCAGTCGTGCGAATCCCAGCAAGCCTTCCTTATCAAGAACCGGCTCGAACGATGCGATATCCGACTTGCGCATGGGGACAACGGCCATGCCTATCGATGAGCAACGAGAAAACTTGCGCAGAGTGTGCACCAGAATGGGAACGCCCGCCAGGGAAAGAAACTGCTTCGGACTCGTGCTCCTCATCCGGGTTCCCACCCCGGCGGCGGGAATGATGGCAACGGCTTTCATGACTGGACTGTGGGTTGGGCTACGGGTTGAGCGACAGTGTCCACTCGCCCGTGAGAGCGGTCTTCATACCGGCCAAAGATCATCTTACCAGCCGTCGTTTGGAGCACGCTCGTCACGGAGGTGTCGATGGTCTTGCCAATCATTTTGCGAGCATTATCTACAACCACCATGGTCCCATCGTCGAGATAGGCAACGCCCTGGTTGTATTCCTTGCCCTCCTTCAGGATGAACACCTTCATCACCTCTCCAGGAAGCACCACGGGTTTCAACGAATTCGCCAGCTCATTGATGTTCAGCACTTCCACACCCTGAAGTTGTGCCACCTTGTTCAGGTTGAAATCATTCGTGACGATTTTGCCTTCAATCTCTTTGGCCAGTTCGATGAGCTTCAAGTCCACTTCCCGAATACCCGGATAGTCGTTCTCCACAATCTGCACGGTCAATCCAGACATCTTCTGGATGCGCTGCAGAATATCGAGCCCCCGGCGCCCGCGATTGCGCTTCATGGAATCGGCCGAATCGGCCACCTGTTGCAGCTCACGCAACACAAACTGTGGAATGACCAAAACACCGTCTACAAACCCGGTTTCGCAAATATCGGCCACGCGGCCGTCGATAATGACGCTGGTGTCCAGAATCTTGTAGCTTCGCTTGGCGGGACGTTCACCACCGAACAAACCGCCCAGAGCCGCAAGATTGAGCATGTCTCCTTTGTTGGCGCCGGATACGAGTCCCACATATCCCATCAGGAGAAACAAGCCGATTTGCAGAAAGGAAAGTGTGCGAGGCTCGATGGACGTCTTGGCCAGCATGCTGCTGATCATCGTCGCTGCAAGAAATCCTAGGGTCGATCCGATAGCCGCACCGATCAGCCGTTTCAACGAAACTTTCCGCAGCCGAGCTTCAAAGAGAATGATGGCGGCAGAGGCGATGACACCGTAAATGGCGGAAAAGAGTTTCGGGAGCCCGAAGGGCTGAAAGTAATAGGCCGTAATTGTCAAAACAATAGCAAAGATAAGCCGAACAACAACCATGTCAAGCAAGCAACTCCACCTCCTCCAAAAGGCCAGTCCAGTCAAGCTGGCTGGCACGAAAAACAACAGGATTGCCTCAACTCGCAACTGAGCTGGGGCTTGTTCAGTCGAACAGAACTTCCATTGCCTCGGGCACGCTTCGCACAGGAATCAGCTCGATGTCCGGTTGCTCCTCGGTCTTGGGTACACCGTTGTAAGGAAGGATGCACTGCTTAAATCCCATCGACGCTGCTTCGCGAATTCGCAGAGGCGTCTGGCTGGTGGCTCGCACTTCTCCCGCCAACCCAACCTCGCCGAAAATCATACGGTCAGTCGCGATGGCGCGATTGCGAAAACTCGACACAATGGAGGCCACAATTCCTAAATCGGCCGCAGGCTCGTCCACCGTTAGTCCTCCGACAACATTCACGTAGACATCGCTGCCACCCAGGTGCATGCCGAGCTTCTTGTCCAGCATGGCCAACAGCAGAGAAACCCGGTTCGGATCAACCCCAGCGGCCATCCGGCGTGGGCTGGCGTAGTTCGTGCCGCTCACAAGAGCCTGCAGCTCAACCAGGATCGGTCTCGATCCTTCAACGCAGCCTATGACCACAGATCCGGAAGCACCGGCTGGTCTTTCGGAAAGGAAAAGTTTGGAGGGATTGTCGACAGGTATCAGACCCTCGTTCGTCATTTCGAAGATGCCCAACTCATTGGCTGCGCCAAACCGATTCTTCACGGTCCGAACGATTCGATGGCTGTGATACCTTTCGCCCTCGAAATATAGCACGGTGTCAACGATGTGTTCAAGCGACTTGGGCCCGGCGAGAGCACCGTCTTTCGTGATGTGGCCGATGAGGAAAGCGGGAATCGAGCGTTGCTTGCTGAGCATCAGAAACTGTGTGGCCACTTCGCGAACCTGGCTGATGGAGCCAGGTGCCGAGCCCAGCTTCTCGGAAAATACGGTCTGCACCGAGTCAAGAACGATGACTTCGGGCTGCAACTGGTCCACATTCTCGAGGATGCGTTCAAGACAAGTTTCGGTCAGCAGAAAAAGGTGGCTGGGGCGAATGCCCAACCGATCGCCGCGCATTTTGATCTGGCTCTCCGACTCCTCACCCGACACATAAAGCAGCCGCTTGCCATCACGCTGCATGAACTCGGCTGCCTGCAGCAGCAGGGTGGATTTGCCGATTCCCGGATCTCCTCCCAGCAGAACTAGCGAACCCGGCACGATCCCGCCGCCCAGCACGCGGTCAAATTCGGGAAGGCCTGAAGAGAACCGCGCGTGATCCTGACTTGAAACTTCATGAAATGCGGTCGCCGCAGAGCCACCGCTGAACCCTGCGCCCGGCCTTCCGACAGCAAATTGCTGCACCGGCTCTTCAGCAATCGAATTCCATTCCCCGCAATCGGGACACTTCCCCATCCACTTGCTCACGGCGTAGCCGCAATTCTGGCATATGAACGAAGACTTAGATTTGGTCATTCAGTGACGAGTGGTGGGAGTGGCGAGTTGCAAAATCAACACATCGACCAACAGCGCGAACGACTAACAACTGACAATGGACTACGAACCTCTTATTCCAAATATACCCGCGGCACTCTGGCGCCAATGCGAGTCAGGATTTCGTAGGGGATAGTTTGTACCAGGCCTGCCAGTTCTTCCACGCGAATCTCGCGGTCGCCTTGCTTCCCGATCAGCACGGTTTCATCGCCCACATCAACATGGGTGGCTTCCGTGGCGTCAACCAACGTCAAGTCCATGCTGATTTTGCCCACGATCGGAAGACGCTGTCCGCGGATCAGAACATACCCGCAATTCGAGAGTGCCCGCATCAGTCCGTCGGCATAGCCCACTGACAGGGTAGCAATCCGGCTATCTCGATTGACGGTGAAGGAATTTCCATATCCAATGGAACAGCCGCGTCGAACCATTCGCACCTGCATCACCTGAGTCTTGAAACACAGGACCGGTGCCAGTTCCAAGAGGTCTTGCGGGACGGGCAGGGGATTTACGCCGAAGACTACTAGTCCGGGCCTCACACCATCCATCCAGCTCTGTCGGAAATTCAAGATGCCAGCGCTGTTGGCGGCATGGCGCCACGAGGATTGCCATCCGCCTTCACTCGCGACTGCCAGAAACCCCATGAACCGTTCCAGTTGCGTTTTGGTTGAACCATCTTGAAGATTCTCTGCCATGCTGAAGTGAGTGAACACCCCTTCACAACGCATCCAGGGGGACTGGATCTGCTTCGTTACCAGCGTGGCCGCCTCTTCCCATTCGACCCCCAGGCGCGAGATGCCGGTGTTTACTTCTAAATGGTAAGCCACCGGCCGCTCAGCTCGTGCAGCGGCTTTCTCCAAGTTTTGCAGCATGTCCGGACGAAAAATCACCGGAGTGAGCCTGTGGTGTAGGATCTCTTCTTCCTGCCCAGGCCAGAAGCCGTTTAGTAGCAGAAGCGGGCAGTTCACCCCAGCCTTCCGCAATACCAGTGCCTCTTCCAAAATCGCAACTGCCTGAGCGTCAACCCCCAACTGCTGCAAACGCAACGCAACGGGCACCGCACCATGGCCGTAGGCATCCGCCTTGATGACGGCCATGATCTTCACAGAGCGGGGCAACAACTTGCGGAGGGCGAGAAAATTAGACTCCAGCCGATTGAGGTCAACTTCAACCCAAGTGGGACGTTTGCCTCGAAGAGAATTAGGAAGGCTCATTGCGGAGATGCCGGCCCCTTGAAGGGTTGCGAGTAAGAATGCGCTGACTTCACTACTGACGGCAGTCATCCTACTCCATCGTGATGGGAAGATAAACGGATCCGTGTGCTGCTGTCTGTTCGTTCGTTTGACCAGATCAGACAAGACTGACAAGAACACGGATGCGAAGGAAATCGGTCTTGTAACATCGTTGGGAATTGGCGGTGGACGAGCCTTTTCCCACGCTGTAGAATTTCGGGATTTCCGACGCCGTAGGTAATCGTTTCGGAGATGGGGTGGGTGAAACTTCCACCCTGCGGACGAGTCGTTGAATCTGGCCGAAATTCAACAAGCCGATGTTGCCGTGACGATCATGCAATTGCCGGGAAGGTTTTGGGCATTCCTTTTCTTACGTTGTCCGAACTGTAGGCAGGGGCGCCTGTTCAACTCTTGGATTCGTTGGATCGATATGAATACCCAATGTGCCTGTTGCGGGCTGGCCTTCTATCCAGAGGCAGGGTATTTCGTAGGCTCGATTTATATCAACTACGGCGCTACCGTAGCCGTTGTGATTGTGTCCTTCCTGGTTGTCCGGGATGTGCCGGAACGCTTTCAACTGATATTCTTCTCGTGCCTTGCAGCTCTTACTTCCCTCGCTTTCTTTAGACATTCTCGGAGTCTCTGGATTACCGTGGATTTTTGGATTAATCCGTGGAAGCCACCTGAAGACAATCGAAGTGTGCGCTCAGCGGGTCGCGACGTGAGCTGACTTTTCGCACGCGACGACCCGTGCCCAATGGATACAGGGTATTTTTCAGTTAGCGGACAGGAATGCGAGAAGTCTTGAGGTGGGCCTTGGCGGGCATTTTGGGACCTCCGATTCCTTCTTGATCTCTCCGTTAGTCGCGATGCAAGGGGGAGAACGGAGATTGTGCTGGAGGAAGCTGCAATGAAGAGCGTAACTTGCGGGAGGGCTGGCTCCCAATCCCTCAGTCTCGTTCTCGGAACAGATTCTCAAAGCGGGTATACTCCCGGACAAAAGCGAGTTCCACTGAACCGATGGGGCCGTTGCGCTGTTTGGCAATGATGATCTCTGCAATCCCCTTCTTGTCTTCGTCGTCCTTCTTGTAAACCTCTTCGCGAAAGATGAAAGCCACGACGTCGGCATCCTGCTCAATGGAGCCCGACTCACGCAGATCCGACAGTTGGGGTCGGTGATCGCCGGTGCGCTGTTCCGGTGCTCGGCTCAACTGCGAGAGTGCAATGACTGGAACGTTCAATTCTTTGGCCAGACCCTTCAAGCCCCGCGAGATGCTGGAGATTTCCTGCTGGCGATTCTCAAACCGCGACTTACCGCCCGACATGAGCTGAAGGTAGTCCACTACTACGAGGTCCAATCCATGTTCTGCCACCAGTCGGCGGCACTTTGCGCGCATTTCCAGCAGACTGATTCCCGCCGTATCGTCGATGAACATCCGGGCTTGCGACAATTCTCCGAGTTTCCTTGGGATCTTGTGCCAGTCTTCGCGTGACAGGAAGCCCGTACGCAGCTTGTGTGCGTCAATCAAGGCTTCCGAGCAAAGCATGCGCAGCATGAGCTGATGCATAGACATTTCCAGGCTGAACACAGCCACGCTCTTGTGTGACTTGATCGCCGCATGCGTAGCGATGTTCAGGCTGAACGCCGTTTTCCCCATGGAAGGCCTGGCCGCCACGATGATGAGGTCTGACGGCTGAAGTCCCGATGTCATCTCGTCCAGTCTGGTGTAACCGGTGGGAATGCCGGTCACCATGGTCTTCTGCTTTGATGCCAGCTCAATCTTCTTGAGTGTCTCTTTGGCAATCTCGGTGAGAGGGACCAATCCGCTGCGAACCTTCAGTTCAGCCAGGTCAAAGATCGATTTCTCAGCGGCGTCGAGAATGGTGCCCGCGTCCCGTTCCTGCTCGTAGCAATCGTTGATGATTTGGTTGGAACAGCGGATGAGGTTCCGGAGAGTTGCCTTCTCTTGAACGATGCGAGCGTAGAACTCGAGATTGGCCAGCCGGGGCACGCCGTCGATCAAAGACGAAATGAACGATCTTCCGCCAGCGTTCTCCAACTGGCTTGCCCGGCTCAGTTCTTCGGCGAGAGTGATGTAGTCGACGGCCTGGCCCTTTTCGGAGAGGCCGAGCATCTGCTCGAAAATCAGACGGTGGCTCCCAGCGTAGAAATCTTCCGCTCTGAGAAGCTCAATGGCTTGGTTCAGAAGTGCGTTGTCGAGGAGAATCGCGCCGAGGATACTGCGCTCGGCTTCCAGATTGTGGGGCAGCCCCTTTTCCAGGGTAACGTCGGCCGGCATGAGAGGTAGCTAGCGATCAGGGAGGGCACGGAAAATGAATCAATCCAACTCAGGTCACCGACCTGGCAAAACCGTGGCGGGACAGGGAGATGAAGAATAAGCCTCGAAGGCCTATTCTTCCTTGAGAACATCGACCTTGATGAAAGCGGTGACGTCCCGATGTAGCTTCAGGGGAACATCGTGCTGGCCAAGCGACTTGATCGCTTCAGGCAGATCCAGCTTGCGACGATCGATGGTGAACCCTTTGGTCGCAAGCAACTCAGCTATATCCATGGCCGTAACCGAACCGTAGAGGACTTCGTTTTCGCCGACCTTGCGGTTCACTTGAATCACGACTTGAGAAAGTTGCTGAGCGAGCGCTTCGGCATCCTTCCGTTCCAGCGCCTCGCGGCGCACGGCGGCGGCTTTTTCCTGTTCAATTTGTTTCATGTTGGCCGGCGTGGCCAGCACAGCAAGCTTCTTAGGCAAAAGGTAGTTGCGGGCATAGCCAGGACTAACGGTGACGACATCGCCACGCACGCCTAGATTGTCAATTCTCTCTCGAAGGATGATTTCCATAGAACAGTCCGCTCCAAAAGGGAGGTGCAAAAAACTAGTTGGAAGTAAATGGGAGCAAAGCAATGTTACGCGCGCGCTTCAGCGCTTCCATGAGCTTTCGTTGGTGCGGCGCACATACCCCGGAAATCCGCCGAGGCAGAATCTTTCCGCGCTCAGGAACAAATTGAAATAAGAGGCGCGTATCCTTGTAGTCGATGTAATCAATCTTGTCCACGCAGAACTTGCAGACCTTCTTACGCCGCACGAACTGTCGTTTAGGTCCGCCCGGTGCCGCGGGTTTTCTCATGAAAGCCATGTTTCAATCTCCTGTAAAATGCCCTGTTAGCCAGGGAAAGAGGGCAAAGCCTTCAGCTTCGTCCTCATTGAAACCTCTTGCCGATGATGCCTGACAACCCTCGTCACTTTCGCGACTGCCCCTCTTAATTTAGGGACTAGATTTCCTCTTGGGAGTTAGATCGCCGAAGGCGCGGCTTCACCCATTTTCCGGGAGGCCTTCTTCTTTACCTTCTTCAGTCGGGCGGCCTTGACCTTGTCGACCCGCTTCAAGTCCTCGTCGACTCTCACTGTGATATAACGAATGACGGTGTCCACAACTCGCAATCGGCGCTCGAACTCTTTCACGCACTCACCGTCCGCATTCAGTCTGAAAAGAACATAATAGCCTTCGTCGAACTTGTCGATGCGGTAGGCAAGCTTCTTCTTGCCCATCTTCTCCACGCCGATCATCTCTCCCTTGTGCGATGTGACCACGCCTTCCATTGCAGCAATGAGCTTGTCGTTCTCCTCGTCAGTGGAGCCCGGTTTCAGGATAAACATGATTTCGTAATTGCGCATTACAGCTCCCTCTAAGCTTCCTCGATTTTTTCCGGCACGGAAAGACTATTAAAATAGTTCATAGCCGGCAACAATCCCTGCTCGGCGATCATGACGACCGCTTTGCCAGCCTGCTCAACCATGGCCAATGCCAGCTTCTTAAACTCTTCGCTAATGGGGCTGAGCACATACTCGGCTGCGTCCGACACACCAAGCTCGGGCAGAATCCCCAATCGGACTCGGGCAAACTCGCTGCTTTCGGTATGCTCGATGATGGACTTCAGCCCGTTATGCCCACCTGCACTCCCTTTGGTGCGAATTCGAATCTTCCCAAAAGGCAGAGCCAAATCGTCACAGACCACAAGCAACTCGCTCAATGCGAAACCAAGCTGCTCCAGCGCCGACTTTACGGCCCGCCCCGAAAGATTCATCCAAGTCTGCGGCTTAACGAGAACCCACTCGATTTGTTCTCGCTCCGCCATTGCTACCAACGCGTGACACTGTTGCAGCGACCATCGGGTTTGAAGCTTTGCTGCCAGGTCATCCAAGACTTCGAAACCCAGATTATGCGGCGTTTGTCGATACTGCGAACCCGGATTTCCCAGACCCACCACTAAGATTCGGGAACTCATGAAGTATGGGTGTTCTGAGGGTTATGGTTCTACTTCTTCTCTTTCTCTCTCTCCTTCTTCTCCTCTCCCTTTGCGGGCTCGCCTTCTTCTTCAGTGACCACCTTGCCCTTCTTGATGACCTCTGGTTCGGCGACGGCCGCCTCGACTGCGGGCTCTTCTACCTTTTCTTCCTTCGGGGTGATGACGTGGGCGATCACCAGCTCTGGATCGGACAGAATCTTGACCTTGGGATTAACCTTCAAGTCAGAAACTCGGAAATTCGATCCTATGGAGAGTTCCGAGATATCGATGTCGATGTGCTCTGGGATGTCTGTGGGCAAGCACTCCACTTCGACCTCGCGCAAGACGAACTCAAAGATTCCGCCCTCCAGCTTCACACCCTTGGCTTCACCCACCGCAGTAATTGGAACGTTGAGTTGCAGAACCCTGTCCATGGCAATGCGCACAAGGTCGGCATGCAATAGATGGCCCTTGATGGGTTCGAACTGCCAGTCCTTGAGCATGACGCTGGTCGTCTTTGCGTCCTGGAAGGTCAAGGTGAAGATTGTGTTATGTCCCGTTGCGGAATGGAGGATGGCGGATAGCTCTTTGGGGCTGACTGACAGGGCAACGGCGCCCTCATTGTTTCCGTAGAGTACTGCGGGAATTTTCCCCGACATGCGCAACTGGCGGGCCGCATTTTTTCCTCGCTTCTCGCGAGCTTCAGCGGCGACGTTAAACTGTGGCATTGCTAGGCTCCTTTACTTTCAGTGTCCAGAACGGGTTTCAAGCAGCCCATTCTGCACCTATCATCAAGTTTAAGACTCAAATAAACAGCGAACTTACTGAACTCTCTTCGTGGATCGATTTGATCGCTTTACCCAATAATTCGGCCACGCTGAGAACTCGAATCTTGCTGGTCCTTTCGGCTTCCTTGGAGACGGGAATCGAATTCGTGACGACCACTTCCTCCAGGCAGGACTCCTGAATTCGCTGCACTGCAGGCCCCGAAAACACCGGATGGCTGCTGCAAGCGTAAACTTTCTTCGCACCCTGGTTCAGCAGCGCCTCGGCCGACTTCACGAGGGTGCCGGCCGTGTCAATCATGTCGTCCACGATCAATGCCGTACGTCCTTCCACTTCACCGACGATGTGTACAATCTCGGCAACGTTGGCTTCCACGCGGCGCTTGTCGATAATTGCCAGATTGGTGTCGAGCTTCTTGGCGTAGGCCCGGGCGCGCTCAACACCCCCGGCATCCGGCGAAACCACGATCAAGTCTGGCAGATCAAGCTTCTGGAAATAGTCCACCAGCACCGGGGCGGCGAAAAGATGGTCCACCGGGATGTCAAAGAACCCCTGAATTTGGGGCACATGCAGATCCATCGTCAACACGCGGTTGGCACCCGCCGTCGACAAAACGTTGGCTACCAGTTTTGCGGAGATGGGAACGCGTGGTTTGTCCTTGCGGTCCTGCCGGGCATACCCAAAGTAGGGAAGTACCGCCGTGATCCTTCTGGCCGAAGAGCGCTTGAAGGCGTCAATCATCAAGAGCAACTCAACCAGCGTCGTGTCCACGGGTCGACAGGTCGGTTGAATGACGAAGACGTCTTCGCCGCGAACATTCTCAAGGATCTGGAAGTACACCTCGCCGTCGCTGAATCGCGTGACCGACGAATTCCCGAGCGGCAGTCTCAACGAGTTGCAGATCTCTTCCGCCAGCGCTCGATGAGCTGTTCCCGTGAAGATTTTCAAATCGTCTTTCAACTTCCTGATCACTCCGCCAACGAAGCTCAGCGTTCGTCAGGCTTGAGATTCACACGACCCACTCGACCGGTTCTGGCTGGGGCGGGAGGATTCGAACCTCCGAATGCAGGTGCCAAAGACCTGTGTCTTACCGCTTGACGACGCCCCAACAATTCACTGTAAAGACTCAACAAGCCCTGAGTGATATGCTGCTCGCCTCAGGGTATGAGTCCGAATGAACCGAAGGTCCAAGCCAGCCGCCCTGGAAACCGCGTGCGGCAGTTCCCGCTTTTGTTCGAAGAGCCCAAACAAGGCTGATCCGCTTCCTGTCAAGCCCGCCATCACGGCGCCTGCAGCCAGCCAATCTGCCTTAACCTTCCGCAGTTCGGGAAAGTGCTCAAAAAAAGCCGGTTCGAAATCGTTTTCTTGCAGCTTCTGACGTTCCAGACTGGCCCAAAAGCCTGAACAGAAACGCGGAATCATACTTTCAGGGTCGGTGTTTGTCAATTGCAAACTCAAGCCGCCGTAAGCCTCTGCGGTGGATATGCCTGTGCTTGGAATGGCCAATAGGACGTGCTTTTTCGGCAGTTCTTCTACCGGGTAAACCTCAGATCCTCGCCCGATTCCAAGAGCTGTACCACCAAGCAGAAAGAAGGGGACATCCGAGCCCAGTTGGCCTGCCAAATGCAACAGGTCGCAGCCACGCAGATCTAGTCGGAACAACCGGGCCAGCCCCAGTAGCGTCGCCGCTGCATTTCCGCTGCCACCACCCAAACCGGCGCCTAGAGGAATGGCTTTTTCGAGCTTTGCACTCAGTCCCCCGGACACGCCACTGTGGTGTTGGAAAACCTTGATTGCACGAGTGACCAGATTGTCTGCCGGATCAATTCCCGGTTCATTGGAGCTGAACTGGATGCCTTTGGTTCGCTTCCGCGTGAGGATCAAGCGATCGTGCAACCCAATGGTTTGTAGAACGGTGCGGACCTCATGGTAACCATCAGGCCGCTTTCCTAAGATGTGCAATCCCAGGTTGATTTTGGCGTAGCTCCGCAGCGCAATCTCGTGAAGTTGTGTGGGCATAAAAAAAGCTCAATCAGAAATGATTGAGCTTTGGTTGAATCTGTCTTGACGTGAGCTATTTCTTTTCGAGTGACGCCAGCTTGATCTTCAGGTCGTCAATCTTCTTCCGTACTTTGCGAGATTCTTCTTCGTCCTGCCCGTTGGCTACCGACGTTTCCCACGCTGCCTTGGCATCGGCGTACTGACCTTTTTGGTAGTAAACATCACCCAAGTGCTCGTGAATGGTCGGATCCTTTCGAACTCGATCCAATGCCTTCTTTAGATAGGTTTCGGCTTCGCTCACTCGATTTAGTTTGAAATAGGCCCAACCGAGACTGTCGAGATACGCTCCATTGTTTGGATCCAGATCGACTGCCTTCTGAATCAGACTCAACGACTCTTCCAACCGAACTCCGCGATCTGCGAGCATGTAGCCTAGGTAATTCAAAGCAGCCGCATGCTTGGGATTCAGTTCGATGACTTTCTTGAACGTCTTCTCGGCCTTGTCGTACTCCTTCTGTCGCTCGTACATCGAGCCCAGCATGAAGTGGTAGCCTTCCTTGTTCTTAAAGTACTTCTCTGCGGTCAGAAGCGTCTTCTCTGCGTCCTTGAATTTCTTGTCCCGTTGGTAGATCTGGATCATCGAGGAATAGATCTTCGCGTCGTCCTCGGAACCTTCCAGCATTTTCTGCAACCGTTCAATCGCCTGAGCTCCCTTTCCGGACTCACTCAGCAGGTCGGCATGGAGCAATTTGAGATCTTTGTCCTCAGGATGGGCCTTGACGGCGTCCTCCGAGGCGGCCAACGCTTTGTCCAACTGTTTTGCCGCCCGATACGTATCAATGATGTAGCTTTCGGCTCGGGCCGCATTCTCCGCGTTCATCGTTTTCAACTCGGTGAAGTAGGCGATGGCTTGCGGATACTTTTCCAATTGCTGGGATACGTAGCCTGCATGCGTCAGAAATGCACCACGGTTCTGTTTCTCGGAAGCTGAATAGTTTCCCGCCGGCTTCTCAGTTAACTTCAAGAGCTGCTGGAATCGTTCTTCAGCCTTTTCGTATTTGCCAAGTTCCTCATACAGCAATGCGATATTGAAACTGATCTCGAGGCTCCCAACCAGAATCGAACTGGCCTTGTTGTAATGCGTCAGGGCCTTGTCGAAATCGCGCCGGTTCTTGTAGATCTGTGCCAGCCGGAAGTACGCAACACCCTCGTCTGGATCGGCCTCTAAGATCTTTAAAAACTCCTTCTCAGCTTCCTCGTCCTGTTTATTGTCGAGCAGTGCCTGGGCGAGCCCCTTGCGCAACTCCAAGGCATCCTCATCCAGCGACATCGCCTTTCGATAGGCCTGAATCGCATTTGGATAGTCCTTGACCTGCTCATAGGCGATCGCCATCTGTTCAAGAATTCGAGGCGAATTTGGATTCACCTCCAGGGCCTTCTTGAACACGTTGATGGCTTCTTGTGTGTTGCCCTGTTCGGAGTAGATTTGTGCCAGGTTTGCGAGCCCGGCTTCGGAAGAGGGAGCTTTGTCAAGCAACCGCTTGGCCGTTTCCACGGCCTTCTCGCCCTGTCCGTCGTAGCGGTAAAGCAGGCTCAGGACAACCAGCGAGTTTGTATCAGAGCTATCCAAACTGCAGATCTTCTCGTATTCCTGGATCGCCTTTTTCAGATATTCACTTGATGCTGGCGCTCGGCCGGGGGCAGAGTCTTCATTGCGTACGATGCCGTAATAGATGCTGCCCAGCAGTCGGTGTGCTTCGAGGCTCTCGGGGTCAACACGAACCGCACTTTCCGCTTCGCGAATCGCGTTATTCACTTGGCGGTTGCGGAGGTAGGCATTCGCCAGTTCGATATACAGATTCGGCGATTGGGAGTCTAGCTGGATGGCTTTCTTATATTCATCGACCGCGTTCAGAAAATTGCCGCTATCTTCATAATTGCGAGCTAAACTGAAATGATAGTAGGCCTCCGCTCGACGCTTGGCTGAACTCTGCTCTGCAGCGGCTGATTTAGGTTCACCGCCCTTGCTACCGGCAGCTTTCTGCGCTGCCAGCATTCCATCTGGACAGGTGGGCAGCAGAGCAAAAACGAAGGCCAAGTATGTCAACCATTTCCTAATCCCTACGAGTAAAAGTCTCATGAAAACCAGTCCTTATCGCAAGTTGCAGAAGATTATCCCATGCCGAGCACGGGGCGTCAAACCCTAAGGCAGATCAAACTCTGTTCCATCCAGAACGATGGTTGCTGTGCTTCCGAATGTGACTAATGCTTGAAGTGACGCACGCCAGTGAAGACCATCGCCATGTCATGCTCGTTCGCCGCATCGATGACCTCCTGGTCTTTCACGGAACCTCCGGGCTGGATCACCGCACGGATGCCGGCCCGGGCAGCTACATCGACGCCATCCCGAAACGGGAAAAACGCGTCAGAAGCAAGGACACAACCTTGGATGGGTAACCGGGCCTTCGAGATGCCAATTTGTGCGGAGTCGACGCGACTCATCTGTCCAGCGCCGATGCCCACGGTTTGACCTTGCCGCGCATAGACAATTGCATTCGATTTAACGTGCTTCACCACTCTCCAGGCAAACGACAAGCTTTCTGTCTCTTCTAAAGTCGGGCTCCGCTTGGTCACAACTTTCCAATCCTGCTTGGAAACCTGACGTCGGTCGGCCTCTTGAATTAGCAGACCCCCCTCCACCCGCTTGTAGTCCAGAGGGTGCAGTCGCTTGACCGAGTCGGAAAACTTCAAAAGTCGCAAGTTCTTTTTCGACCCCAGCAGGCTGAGTGCTTCTGGGGTGAAGTCTGGCGCGATCACTGCTTCGACAAACGTGAGGGCAATCTCCCGGGCGGTTTCCTTGTCCACAGTTCGGTTGAACCCGAGTACTGAGCCAAAGGCAGAGAGCGGGTCGCATTCCCTCGCCTTAACGTAGGCGTCTGCCACCGACTGATTGGAAGTCGCCACGCCACAGGGGTTGGTGTGCTTAATAATGACCGCACAAGGGCTCTCGAACTCGCCGGAGAGCTGGAAAGCTGCATTCAGATCGATCAGGTTATTGAAGGACAGCTCCTTGCCTTGCAACTGAACTGCGTCAGCGAGCACCGTTGCAAAATCGGAGTTCTCGCGATAGAAGGCGGCACGCTGATGCGGATTCTCGCCGTAGCGCAGATCGCTCACCTTGTCTAACGACAGGAGCAGTTTCTGAGGAAAGCCCTCCTTCAATTCGAACCTTCCAGCATCGTGCTGGCGTTGGAACAGGTGAGAAGCGATGGCAGCATCGTAGCCGGCTGTGAGATTGAAAGCCTTGCGAGCCAGCGCAAATCGTGACTCAAGCGAAAGGCCAGCAGGATTCTTTTTCAGTTCCTCCAATACCCAGTGATAGTCAGCCGGGTCGACGACAACTCCCACATCCCGGAAGTTTTTCGCCGCCGAGCGGATCATTGAGGGTCCGCCGATGTCGATATTCTCGATTACCTCGTCGAACTCGATTCCCGGTTTTGCAGCCGTTTCTTCAAAGGGATAGAGGTTGACGACCACGAGGTCGATTGGGCTGATCTGTTGCTCGGCCATCTGCCGCTGATGGCTTGGGTTTTCTCGGATTCCGAGGAGTCCACCATGCACTTTCGGGTGCAGCGTTTTCACCCTGCCGTCTAGAATCTCCGGAAAGCCGGTCAGATCGGAGATGTCCTTCACCGCGATGCCGGCGTCTCGAATCGCTCGAGCTGTGCCACCGGTCGATACGATCTCAATGCCAAGGGTTGCCAGGCCAGTGGCAAATTCAATGATTCCATCCTTCTTTGAGACGCTGATCAAAGCGCGCTTCAACATTTCGATGGTTTTCTCCTTGTCGGGTCCTACAGCCTGCGATGCCCTCAAGATTCACGGTTGAGGCTGCAGTGACGGTCGGCCTGACATGTCTCCGTTTGCCGACCTCCAAATCCATAACCATGCCCGGGCTGTGTCGTTGATGGCATGCGAATAGACTAAAGATGCAATTCCGTAGAGCGCAGATCTTGGGTCAAGAGCGATCGTCGTTGCGATGAGGCGTGTTGCTTCAAGGCCGAAGGGCTCTAAAAGCCTTTTGCGTCGCTGGCGCACGGTCTCCAGAAGGGTTCTCACCTCATCGGAGTTTCCTCCGATTTCGGAAGCATCATACACTACGACGCGAAAGGCCTGACTGTTACGTCCAATCACCTCGCTGAAGGTGAGGAGCTTGTCGCTGGAGCCAGCTTCATTCTCCGGCAAGTTCAGCAGGAGCATCATCTGTGCAAGAGCGCCAAAGTCCTTGGCGGCTTCTGAAAATCTTGGACGAGACTGGAGCCGGTTAACTGTGGATGCCATCCGTTGCAGCAGGTTTTCTTCCAGGGTCAATCTGTCAGATGCCATCAAGAATTTCGCACCGTGAACCTCATCGATTCCGTTCCTGAGGCTATCCATGTTCCGGGACAGGACGCGTCGAAACGACTCAGGCATCCACTGAAGTGCCTTCTCAGCGATGGCGAGTGAAGCAGACTTGGCCGGTTCCATAGTGGTGGTGCCTTCTTGCTGTGCGGAACCCGCAGCGCAAAACAGGACTAGGCCGGGAATCATTCCCCATGCAAGTTTGATGGATTGGAACACAGTGTCAGGAATCGGACGAAAGACTTAGCGGTTGAGCGAATCCCAGAGAGGTGCTGGATCGAGAAGGGAGGCCTATCAGATTTTGCCCTTTGCAGTCAGCTTTACCTTCCCTGCTTCCACAGAAATGACATAACAAACCGACTCGCACTTGAACTGGTCTTTTAGTTTGGAGGTCTTCTCGGCCAGGAATTTCTTGAAATTGTGAAACTGGAGCGTTTCCGGTTTCTCGCCGCACTCGCGCTTGGCTTCGACAAGGCTCTTAAACAAGTTTTGCAGTTTCTCTTCTTCGGCATCCGGATCGCTGCAAACCAACTGACAAATCATCCGGTCGCCCGAGGCTTGTGCCTGCGTATCGAGGTTGGTTTCGACTTCGGCGGTAGGCAACGTAGCAAAGGCTGGGCGGCCCTCTTCCTTGCTTTTGACCATGCGGCGCCAGAGATCACTGTAGGATTGGAACTTGGCGACGAGAGTGTTGTACCGGAACCGCTGCGCAAAACTCATTTTGCCAAAATCGCTATACTTCTTGATCAGTGACTCGACGCGCCAGCGGAGGTCATACGGAAGTCTCTTGGCGCCACCGTTGAAGAAGATCTCGTATTCGATCTTCAACCTGCGGATACTATCTTCCAGAATCGTCAGTTCCTGATCAACATCCATGTCGAATCTGCTCTAATCCGTTTACCTGGCAAAAATGGTTGCGATATTATCGTTGCCTACCTGACAGGGTCAACGTGAAAGACTAATACGATGCCACTATCCCAGCAAGATCTCCTTCGCAGCATCCCGTCCGTGGACAACCTTCTCGAAGAACCGGCTGTCTTGAACCTGATCCGACAAAGCAGTCGTCCCTTTGTTGTGAGACTCTTGCGCAAGGTTCTCTTGTCTTTTCGGCAGAGTTTAAACGGTCGAATAGTGAAAGATTCTCAACCAGTCAGCCCTCGGGAGGGCATCGTGGGAGAACTGCAAAACGAATTCCATCGCTCGACTAACCCTCAGCTAATCAAGGTCATCAATGCCACGGGCGTTCTGCTCCACACCAACTTCGGACGGGCGCCATTGGGGAGAAGGGCCTTGCAACATTTGACTTCCGTGGCCAGCGGCTACTCCAACCTGGAATTCGATTTGGAGAAGGGTACACGTGGCCGGAGGGACGTATTTGCTGATCGACTGGTGAAGGAACTGCTCGGCTGCGAACAAGCCTTGGTCGTGAACAATTGTGCCGCAGCCTTGTTTTTGGCCCTGAACACCTTGGCCGAAGGCGCTGAAGTCATCATCTCGCGGGGAGAATTGATTGAGATTGGCGATTCGTTTCGCATCCCGGACATTCTGCGCAAGAGCGGCGCAGTGCTCAGAGAAGTGGGTACGACGAACCGGACGCGACTAGCGGACTATGCGGAAGCCATCTCTGACCAGACGCGGCTCATCCTCCGCGTGCATCCGAGCAATTTCCGCATCGTTGGATTTTCCTCCCGGCCTGCATTGGAGGAGCTGATTGCACTGGCCAAAGAACGCGCGCTCCCGTTGCTCGAAGATGTGGGTGGCGGATGCCTGGTCGATTTGCAGACTTTTGGAATTGAGGACGAACCGAACCCTCGTGATAGCTTGAACTCAGGTGTTTCCCTGGTTTGCTTCAGCGGCGACAAGCTGTTGGGTGGGCCTCAGGCAGGCATCCTTGCCGGTATGAAGAATCTCGTCGAGCGGATTCGCGGTAACCCGCTCTTTCGAGCCCTGCGTGTGGATAAACTGACGCTGTCGGTGCTGGAGTCCACGTTGATTTCGCATCTAAGTGAAACCACAGCCGAAGACATTCCGTTGATGCAGATGCTTCATCAGCCAACTGCGAGCATCGGCGCGCGTGCTCAAGCCATCGCGAACCAGTTGAAACTGCCCGATTCAGTTGACATGCAGATCATTGACGGCCAATCCATGATCGGTGGTGGCTGCACGCCCGATCAAGCCATTCCCACTCGGCTTCTGGCCTTCTCGGGTTCAGACCTGTCACTTTCGAAACTCGAGGAGCGACTGAGAATAGGATCCCCGCCGATCGCATGCCGGCTGGAGAACGATTGTCTGCTGCTCGACTTGCGTACAGTGTTTCCGCCGGACGACAAACAAGTGTTTGAAGCCCTTCAAGGACTCTTTGCAGTCGCGAACCCAGTTAAGAATGCAACGTAGCTGATTGTTTGAATGTGGAAACTGTTCGTGCATCCGCCAAGCGGCGATGAGGGTTGGCAGTTCGGTAAAGGTAGATCGCCGCTGGGGGCTTCGGCTCATACGCTCTTTCTGTTATCTATCGTGAGCTGCACCGAATGAACATGCCAAGAGTTGGCTTGCAGGTCCTGATCTTTGCCGGTAGCTTGGCATCAGCTATGGCTCTTGGGATTCTGGCTGTCCTCTCGATTGCGCAACCCATGCTGGCTTCGATTCCTGCCGGCTTCATGACAGCGCTCTATTGGATTTCTCGCAGAAGAGTGATTCTTGTGGCTGCCGGATCCTGGCTCTGCTATCTCCCGTATGAGTGGGGCATGAAGCTGCGAATTCTCTGCTCAGGTGAGTGCAACATTCGCGTGGATCTGTTGATCATCTACCCTGCTTTGCTTCTCGTCTCATTAGCAGCGATCTTCACTTTTCTACGCGAGCGATTGATAACAAAATGTAGCTCCAGACAGGGTCCAATGAATCCTTTAACCCCCACACGTTAAGCCACTCAAGAGAGCGGTGCCAAAGCTGACCAACTTGACCTGGAAGCCTTGACGGCATTGCTCGCTGCTAGACTACAAACCGATAGCCAGGATCGATTTTTTGATGAAAGAGGAGAATCTCATGGATCTTGAAGGGGTGGGTGGGCCGCCCGGTGATGGAGTTCCGAATGACCTGAAACAAATGCTCGAGTCCGGCTGCGTCATCGATGTCGATATCTGCGACGCAGTCGCTACCGTTCATAAAAAAAGATAGCTGAAGGTTTCCGTAGCGATCCTCCGTCTTGAAACTACCTGCCGGCGTGTAGCCCGCAGGCGGGTGATGCAACGAACCATCCACAGCGTGGAACAGTCCAGCGTCCACGCTGTTTTTGGTTTCCTCTCGCAATTCCTTGGGCACGCGGGCAAAGAAGCGATCGCCGCGAACCTCCAGTAGTTGCCGCACTTGGGGGAAGACCGTCTTGCCATTTGCCAGCAGGGCCGAGTGGGCTTTTGCTGCGATGTTGAGAAAACCTGCTTTGCGAATGTCGTCAAGAGCACTGAAGAGAGCTGCGCCGTTCGTCCCCTCGAACGCAAGCACCGCGCTGCTGCGTTTGAGAAGCTGTTGTACCGGCTCGGCAAGATCCGCGAAACTGGGGAACTCGACCCGTTCGATCTTGCGAGTGTCAACCGGAAAAGTCAGTTTTAGATCTGTCACACCGCTGGCGTTCAAGTTCACGAATTGGGAGGTAGGGAGATAGGCTGGCGGATCGACTTCAACCCGATAGAGACCTTGCGGGGCGCCGTGAAGGTCGCGAATGAGAATTCGGGAAGATGAACGAATTCCACGGACGATGCGCCGGTCGGAAAGTTGTTGGTGACTCAACAGGACGTCGACGTTCTGGTTCAGGCGTGTGCCGTAAACATCCACCAACTCCAGCCGGAGTTGCCCCTGTCGTGCCGGACCTGTCGATTTACGACTCTTGCGCTTGAGCGAAGGCTTCATTGATTCCTTCCAGGAAGCAGGCTGGTAACATGGGAGTCAAAACCCGTGGCTCAAATCAGAAATGAATGGAACGTAGAGCGCTTTAGAGTCCGCGTCTGTCTTAGGCGAAGCGTTGCTTGTTTTGGGCTGCTTTGAACACGCAGCGTGTCCGATCAATGCCCACATCTAGGTCCTGCTTTAGCCAGAGGACTCAGTTTTTTGCCTGGCCAAGTTGCGTCGGCCTCGGGCTGCGCTCAAGAGCTTGCTTGACCTTGAATGCCAGAGTCTCTGGTAGGTACGGTTTTTGCACAAACCCAGCCAACTCGTGCGAGAGAAAGTGGCTAGTGACCTCCGTTTCCTGGTAGCCGCTGGTGAGAATGGCTACGAGACCAGGCTCAAGCGCCTTCATGGCCCGATAGGTTTCTTCGCCATCCAAGTCGGGCATGGTCTTGTCGAGCAAGACCAAATCGATATCCTTGCTTTTCTGCCGAAAGATCTCCAAACCCTGCCGTCCGTTCTCGGCAGTAACGACGTCATACCCATAGCCCTCCAGAATCCTCCGGGCAACTTCCAGCACAAACAACTCGTCGTCCACGACAAGGATCAGCCCTCTTCCGGACAGGCTGCCTAGCCTCTGATCGGCGAGTTGATCACCAACAGACCGCTGAGACGCAGGAAGCAGTACTTTAAACGTTGAACCCTGTCCGGGCGACGATTTCACCTGCAGGCTTCCGCGATGAGCCCTGACGATTCCCAAAACTGTGGAGAGTCCAAGGCCCCGACCTGTGAACTTCGTCGAGAAAAAGGGATCAAAAATTTTGGCCACGGTTTCCTCGTCCATCCCGCAGCCCGAGTCCTGGACCTCCAGGCAAACGTAGCAGCCCGGGCTGAGGGTTTCACCCGTGAACCATTGTTCGTGTTGTCCTTTCTCCACGTTAGTCTGTCGCGTGCTGACCATCACGGTGCCTGGACCGTCGCCGCACGACTCCGCTGCATTGATGATCAGATTCATTGCGAGTTGCTGGATTTGAGCGGGATCTACTTCGACAGCGGGAAGGCCGTCCCCCAGCCGAAGATCGAAGGAAACCTTCTTCGAGATGGTGGCCGTCAAATGGTGTGTGGTCTCCAGGATGTGTTCCGAGAGAGATATCGGGCGGATCTCAAAGCTGGCTTTGCCGGCGTACGCCAGCATTTGACGGGTGAGTTCAGCGGCTCGCTCAGACGCGCCGATGACGCGCTGAATGCACTCGCGCGCTGGGCTGGAGGCCTCCAGGCGAAGCAGGGCGAGGCCGGCGTTTCCCAGAATTCCCGTCAGAAGGTTGTTGAAGTCGTGAGCGATCCCTCCGGCAAGCACACCCAGACTTTCGAGTTTCTGAGTTTGGAGGAGCTTGCTTTGCATTTGTTCGCGCTCGGCCTGGGCTCGCTTGGCTGCTGTGATGTCAATGCCGATGACCCAACTCGACCAGTCGGCCACTGGAAATGCTTTTGAAATGTTTGACCAGGAGACGGTCCGGACGGTGTTGTCTTTGCAGGTAAGTTCCCATTCCCGGCCACGGTAGTCGCGCGGCGGCCAGCGCCACTCTGCCATCATTACCATCCGCTGCGCGGCATCGGGATGGAGCCTCTCCATAGCGCCCAGGTCACCGACCATTTCGCCGGCCTTGTAGCCAGTCACGTTTTCACACTCTTGATTCCAGGCGACAATGCTGCCTTGCTGATCGAAGGCTACCATCAGCACTGGCATATGCTGGATGACAGTTCGAAGCCGCTCTTCGCTTTCGCGCAGCGACTGCTCCGCACGCTGGAGTTCCCGACGTTCCTCGGCCTCGCGCAAGGCGCGGCGGATGGACGGGACAAGTCGCGACGGCCGGTCTTTGAGCACGTAATCGGTAGCGCCACTCTTCACGCTCTCGGCGGCCACTTCTTCGCCCGCGGTGCCGGAGAGCAGGATGAATGGCACCGTTGGGCGCTGGCTTAGGGCGATCGCCAGAGCCGACATGCCATCGAAGGAGGGAAGTGAGTAGTCGGCAAGAATGATATCGAACGACTCCTGCTCAATCGCTGAACGAAACTGTTCCCGATTGCTGACACGGATCATGTCGCAGTCGATTCCTTCATCGATGAGCAGAGATTCAACGATCTCTGAGTCACGAGGATCATCTTCCAAGTGGAGGATGCGGAGTTTTGATCTCATAGGTTCGCATGCTTGCTTGGAGGCGTTTCTTGGCTTTGTGAAACATCAGGCTGCGCTGGAACTCCGGTTGGGGGGAGGCTCGTTGACCAACGCCCAGAACAGACCTAGTTTTCGAATCGCCTCAAGGAATTGCTGAATGTCAACCGGCTTTACGACGTAAGCGTTCACGCCCAGTTGATAGCTTTCGATGACGTCTCGCTCTTCTGCCGAGGAGCTCAGCACCACCACGGGAATCATTTTTAGATCCTCATCGGTCTTGATTTGGCGCAAGACCTCGATGCCGCTCACCTTTGGCATTTTCAAGTCGAGTAAGACAACTGCTGGAGTTTCCCGAGTGCGGTCGGCGAAGCGTCCCCGATAGTAAAGGTAGTCCAGAGCCTCCTTTCCATCGCGTGCGACGTCCACCTCGTTGGCCAGGTTGGATTCTTCCAGCGCGTCCAAGGTGAGCTCGACGTCCCGCGCGTCGTCTTCAACCAGCAGCATGCGCTTGAACTTTGGCATAGGTTGTCGCCTCGGTTGCTTTCGGAAGAGAAAAGTAGAAGGTGGCGCCTTGATCGACTTCGCCCCGAGCCCAGGTTCGTCCTTTGTGCCGGTGAATGATCCGTTGGACATTGGCCAGCCCGATGCCCGTGCCTTCGTATTCTTCTGCTGGATGAAGTCGTTGGAACACACCAAAAAGCTTGTCGGCATATTCCATGTCAAACCCAACACCATTGTCTCGGACAAAGACCACGATTCCATCGGCCTCATTGGCGGAGGCGCCAACTTCAATCTCAGCTCGTTCCCGCTTTCCTGTGAACTTCACAGCATTGGCGAGCAGATTAATCATGACTAGGCGCATCATCGAACGGTCAGCCATCACCTCAGGGAGTTGGCTGATTTTCCAGGCGATATTCCTTCCCTGAGTCTCTTCACGCAGTTCTTGCATAGCTTCCTGCACGAGCTGTTGGAGGCTTACCGGCAGCAATTGCAGTTCAGCGCGCCCTACCCGCGAGAAGGCCAGCAGGTCGTCAATGAGAAGCCCCATTTGCCTGGCGGAATCTGAGATGATTCCAAGATACCGCTGATTCCTTTCATCCAAAGAGGCCCAGGAATGCTTTTTCAGGAGCCGAATGAAGCCGTCCATATGCCGGAGTGGCGCCCTGAGATCGTGGGCTACCGAATAGCTAAAGGCTTCCAGCTCCTTGTTGGTTGAATCCAACTCGGCAGTTCGAGCGAGCACTCGCTGCTCCAGGGTTTCGTTAGTTCTGCGAAGTTCTTCCTGTTCTCGCTTCCTCTGGGTGACCTTTTGGGTCAGAAGAGCGACAACGGCACCCATTCCGGCATAAATCACACCCAACAGGGGCTGGCCGAATACGATGCCCACGAAACCGGTGACGCAAATAACGGCTGTTCCGATCATTAATGCCAGCTGCAATAACTGGTGGGCGTTGGTGTTCGCCATCGCGTTCCGTCGGGGCCAAAGGGTTTCAGCCAACTTCGTGGTTAGGTGTCAACAAGCTGGGGACAAGAAGGATGTTATGTGGTTCTCGATCCTCCAAAGCGACAAAGTGCAAGCCAAGGAAGCATGAGCCAAGTTTGGTCGCCAGGAAATTGCTGTGTCAAGCAATATTCTTCGGCTCAAGAAGTCAACTTCTTTACTCATCCACAATGATTGGGCCCTGGGAATCTAGGTCCAGCGAAAAATAGGCAGAACGGCGGGAAGGAGGTGTTCGGAAGAGGGTCGGGTCAGTCTCAGGCAGCTAGAACAAAGCGCCCCGAAGGAAATCGGCAGAAATCGAAGGGTGTCCAACGCGTGTGTGTCCATGCGCCACTGGGCCCGGGGCGTGCCGGCGATATCGGGCTAACAGTGGCGTTCCGCGAGATTCAGTTTAACCAGGACTGGAACAACCAACTGGTTCCGAGGACGAGGATGAACGCCAGTCCCCAACCGATCGCGAATCCCTTCAAATCGACCCGGTATGCCTTAAGGAAACCCACTCCGTGGGTGCCACGCAGAGGATGGAGAAGGTTAACCAACAGCAGTTGTTTCCCAGCTTCAGCTACCCGCTTTTGTTCGGCGTCCGATTGCACAGCGGCGTCCAGACTCACTGTCCCTTCCGCTGGTATGTGCAGGCGTGCAAAGAATGGCCGCAGCTTCTCTTGCGGCTCGGGAGCAGTGAGCAGGCTTACTATCACAAGGGCCGCAAACCCCGCCAGCAAGGCGGCGAGAAACACATTCGGGTCCCAGTGGTCAAGCCGCTCGTTCCGCCGGGCGTAAAGGCAAAAGTTTGTCCCTAGAGAGACCAGCAGGCTAGCGAGCGCTCCCCAGCGATTCGCTCGCTGCCACAGGATTCCGCCCAGAAAGCTGATGCCCATGAACGTTGCCATGGTCTCGGTCAACAGGAATGAATACAAAACTCTTTCTACCAACAGCAACGCATACACGACACCCAGCAGAGTTAGCGCCAAACCACTCATCCGGCCGACCCAAAGATAGTGACTGTCTGGCCTCCCTTTGGCCAGCCACTGCCGGTAAACGCCTTGGGTAAACAAGGCGCCGCTGTCTACCATGAATGCGGA
>Ga0111538_10002406_pt1 | contig 26279 bp, 22 predicted proteins | sample SoiMethybrSBSTD1_FD_79669 | JGI IMG/M metagenome (GOLD analysis project Ga0111538, IMG submission 79669) | Bulk soil microbial communities from a Populus tree surrounding site in Tennessee, USA - Soil MetaG P. TD hybrid SBSTD1 (version 2)... | ecosystem: Environmental > Terrestrial > Soil >...
CCGGCTCCGGCGCAGAATCACCGTCCCGAAATCCCGGCCGGGCTCGCGGCCGTCGCCACGCGTTGCCTGGCGCGGCGGCGAGAGGACCGCTTCGCGAGCGTCGCCGAGCTCGCCGCGGCGCTCGCGCCCTTCGCTCCCGAAAGATCGATCCCCTCGATCCAGAACGCCGCACGCATTTTCGGCGCGGCCGCTTCTTCGCAGCGCCCCTCCGAGCCGGCGTCGATTCCGCCGCCGCGGCCGGCCTACGAGGTGCGGGGCGGCATCGCCGCAACCGTCACCAACTTCGACCAAAGCGGCAGCCCCGGCGGCGGGTTTCGCCGGCGCTTCGCGCTCGGCTGGATACTCGCCGCGCTCGCGCTCGTCGCGGGCGGAAGCTTGGTCTGGTTCGACGTGACGCGACCGCGCAGCCTGGACATCGCACCGAGCAGCGCCAGCGCGCCGCTGATTTCCCCTATGGGCCCACCCGAGGGCCCCGTCGCCAGCGTGTCCGCGCCGAGCGATGCGGCGACTCCCGCAGTGGTTCCGGCGCTGGCTTCGGAAATCGTTCCGCGGCCCTCGGTGAAGCCGCCGGCTCCGCCTGCCCCGCGCGCGGCGCCGAAGCTCGTGCCGCGCAAACCCAAGGAGTCGCCCTATGAGCACATGTAGCCTTCGCCATTCTGCGCTCGCGTTCGCAACCTGGGTGATCGTTGCGGCGAAACCGGTGGCCGCCCAGACCTCGGAGCCCCAGGCCCAGGCCGCGGCGCGCGCGCTCTTCAACGAAGCGCGCGATTTGCTCAAGAGCGGGCGTTACCGCGAGGCGTGCACCAAGCTCGAAGGCGCCAAGGGTTTCTACACGAGCGCGGGGATCCTTCTGAACCTCGGCGACTGCTACGAGAAGATCGGTCGAACTGCGAGCGCGTGGACCGAGTTCGGCGAGGCAAATACCGTTGCTCAGCGCAGCAATCGCCAGGAGGAAGCGCTCGAGGCGCGGCGCCGCCAGAGCCTGCTCGACGACCGACTTTCACGGCTGGTGATCCGGGTCGCTCGCGGGACCCATGGTCTGGTCGTCCGGCGCGACGGCGAGGAGCTGCCCAAGGCCGCCTGGGGAGCGGCGATGCCGGTCGATCCCGGCGCTCACCAGGTCAGTGCTGCTGCGCCGGGCCACGAATCGTGGACGACGTCGGTCACCATTTCGGATGCGGGACAATCCGTGGCGGTCGACGTGCCCGAGCTCGACGCCGTTCCGGAAGAGTCGGACGCAAAAGGAGCCCCCGAACCACCGGACGGTGCGAAAAAGCGCGATCCGTCGCCAGCCACCAGGGACTCCCCCGGGCAGAAGCCGCGATCCACCGCGCTCGACTGGACCCTGATCGCCGGTGGCGCGGCGGTGGGCATCGCTGGCGGGGCGCTGATGCTGATCGAAGCGGGCCGGGCCGCGGACGCGCGAAGGGACCGCGACCCGGCCGCGTACGACTCGACCAAGCTTCCGTGGACGATCGGGCTCGTGGGTGCGGCGATCGGCGGCGTCTCGGTCGCCACGGGGGTCATTCTACTGACCGGCTCCGGCAGCACTCCCTCCGCCGCCGGCGCTGGATCGAATCGGATTTCAGTCCAGGTCTCGGGGATCTGGTAATCGGTCGCCATCACGGCGGCACGACCTCGACGCAGCGGTCCAACTTGCAGGTTTTGCCGGGCCCGCACTCGCGACACGTCCTGCACATCTGGCGCTCGTCACCCGTGCAAACCGTGCGGCATTCGCTACGCGTTCGACTCGCTGAGTCGTAGATGCAACAGACCTTCCCGTCGGGGCAGTCCGCTTTGTCGTCACAGAACAGCTCCGCCGTAAAGCCAGCGAGCTCGCAATGGTCGGGGCCGGTCGAGCAGACCGGTTGGTCGCCGGAGAGGTGATTCGCGCAACAGCCCGAGGCCGCATTGCAGACGACGTCTGCTGGACCCATCGTGTTTCCGCAATTCACGCGCGAGATGGTCTCGGTGCCGCAGGCGTCCGCGAACGGATCGAACTCGAGCGGCAGCTCGTCGTTGTTCGGCCACCAACCGCCGCTCAACGGAGGCCCACCGCCCGCCGTGATCGCGGTGACCTTGTAGCCCTCCGAGAGGTAGATGTGGCCTCCCGGTCGCGACCCCTGGTCCTTGAACAACTCCCCGGGGAAGGCGAGGTGGAAGGGAGTATCCGTCAAGTCGACGTTGGCGGAACCCGAGGTAACGACGGGGTCGTAGCTGTGTGCCGTTTCGACGCACGAGCTGGCTTGGGCAAAGCCCTGGTTTTCGCCGTCGCAGCAGCGGTTGCTCGAAGTCTGGTGGCACGAGGGGTCGCTGCGAAAGGTCGCGAAGCGGCGGTCGGTGCTGGAGATGGTGAGAGTGGCGAGCCGGAGTCGAACGGCGCTGAAGTCCGAGGTGAGCGCCGGGCAAGGGCAGCTGTTCGGAAAAGGAGGAAGCTCAGGGTCGGCACCGAAGGTCGAGTAATTGGAACCGGGGAAGCCGCTCCCATCGTGCCGGGGCAGCACCAGGTATTCCGTCGCGCCGCTGCCGCCGTCGATGCCCATCCCCACGCAGTGAACGAGAAATGGAGGGCGCACGCCGGCTCCGTCCACGTCGATCATGACGTCGGCGTCCTGAGTCACGTCGAAACTCTGGGCGGCCTCGGCGCACGAAGTCGGCATCGAGCTCGTGCCAGCGCTCCCACCCGCACCACCGGTCCCCGTCGTCCCCGCGTCGCCTCCAGTGCCTGCCGCCGTGCCGCCGGTTCCAGAAAGGCCTCCCGAGCTTCCCGCCGCGCCGCCCGTCCCGCCCGCCGTGCCCCCGTCGTTGCCTCCACCAGCCCCGCTCGCGTTGCCGGCCGTGCTCGTTCCGCCGGCGTTCTCGAGCTCCGAAACCAGGCGTCGGTCGTGCGCACCGGTGATCCACTGACAGCTCGCCAGGAGGAGACCGAGCACCCCTGCCGAACCGCGCATGATTTCGCGCAAGGAGCTCCTCATCCCAGAACCGGCCCAGGATATGGCAGGCCGCGCGCCCCACCACTGACTTTGCTCAGTCACTTTTGCGCCGTACCCTCGGCCCCCGATGCGGTTCCGAAGTGGCCTACGAATAGCGGCGCTGATCGCGCTCGCCCTCTGGGCGGTGTGGTGGACGATCGCGCTGGTCCGGCTCGAGCTCCCCCTGGCCGGCCGGATGAGCTTCGCCCCCATGTTCGGCTGCGATTTCACCAGCCAGAGCGACTATGCGGCACGCACCTGGAGTGGCATGGCCGATCCCTACGGGGATCATCGCCACCTCTTCCACTACCCGCCGATCGTGATCCGGCTCTTTGCGTGGACCCCGTACCTGTCGTCCATGACGGCGCTCCGGATCTGGGTCGTCGTGCTGGCGTTGCTCACGATTGCCGGCGTGGCCGTCGCTTGCGAAACGCGCAAGGAGCTCCGGCTCGAAGTGCCGCCGCTAGCGGTTGCTCTCGCCTGCGTGCTCGTCACGTTTCCGGTCGTTTTCGCGCTCGAGCGCGCAAACTTCGACCTGATCACGCTCGCGGCAATCCTCTTGGCGCTTCGGCTGGAGCGACGCGGCGGCGCGTTCGCGGAGATTGCGGCGGGCGTCGTGCTCTCCGTCGGGCCGTGGGTGAAGATCTACCCCGGCCTGATCGGCGTCGCGCTGCTCGCGCTGCGCCAGTACCGCGTTCTGCTGGGCTTCCTCGGCGGCGGGATCGCGATCGGCCTGGCTGCCCCCGCGGAAACTCTGCGCTCGTTCGAGGTGTTGCGACTCGCGATCGAGCGCTCGCGGGACGCGCCGTTCGGGCCCTGGAGTCACTCGCTTTCACTCGCCTGGCTGCGAATCGGCGACGCAGCCGCGCAGCACGGAATCGGCGCCCTAGCGAGAGTGCCGAGCTCGCTCGCGGCCGTCGCAATCCTGTCACCCATCTTGGTCTGGGTCTCCTGGCACGTCTATCGCTGTCAGGAACGGCGCCGTTTGACCTACCCGCTCTTGCTCTGGGTGGTGGCGCTGGGCTCGTTCGTGCCCGTGATCGCCAACGACTACAGTCTGGTTTTTCTCCCGCTCGCGATGGTCGCGATCTATAGCCTGCGCGATTCGCCGCTCGTGCACGCTGCGGTGGCGCTCTTGCTGTTGCCCTTCCTGCCGATCGCGTTGCCGATTCACCCCTACCTGCTCTTGCTGTTCAAGCTGGGCGGAGCCTTCGCTGTGGGAGCGATGCTGGTCCGTCGCGCGCGGGAGCTCGGCGGATTCGCGCCGACGCCAGCGGTGGCCGCTCAGGGAGCCGCGGTCGATGCGGGGGCGGGCGGTGCCGCAGCGGGCGGCGGTGCCTTTTCCGCTACCGTCAAATTGTGAGTCTGGAAGGCTCGCTGCACGCGTAGCGCATAGCCGCTCGCGTCCCGCCACAGGATCGCTTCGTGCAACTGCGGCCAGGCGAAGGCAGCGCTGAGGGGCGTCGTCACGAAGGTCGGATCGCACGCCGCGAGCTCCTGCTCGGCAAAAAACGGACAGTAGGCTTTGGCACACGCCGTCAGCACCATCGTCACCTGGCGTTCCGGTGCGAATGCCGCCGCGTCGAAGAAAGCCTGTCGGCAAGGAGGCTCGACGAAGGTGTACGAACATTCGCGGTGAAAGATCGCCGTGGCTTCCTGGAACGAGGGCTCTAGCGCCGCGACGTCGACGCCGCGCTCGCAGCGTTCGACGTCTTGCAAGCTGATCCGCGGCGGCGGCCCGCGCCGGCACGCGCCGCACAACGTGGCCCCCGTCACTGCGAGCACCACGAGCGACGAGCGCATTCGCGGGCGAGCTTAGCGCGCTTACGCTTCGTGCGCGCATCCGTTGTCGGTAGGATTGCAGCTTTGACCCGTAACGCCGAGCTGCGACGCTTGGATCGGTGAAGAATGCGTTCCTCGCGCTGACGGCGCTGGCCGCTGGCTGTCTCGGCGATCGGCCCGACACGCAGGCGCGCCCCGTTTCGGACGCCGGGACCCGGGACGCCGGCGACTCCAGCGTGGCGGCTCCCGATTCGAATACCGGTCTCGATGCGGCGGACTGCCGGCCGGGAGCCGACTGCACGCCGGCGGAATCGTGCCAGCAGATGTCGATCGATTGCAGCTCGGGGAGCCCGGTTTGCAAGGCCGTTCGCAACTTCGACGACGGCACGGACTGCGGCGCAAATCGCTTCTGTTCGGCCGGTGCGTGCAAGCCGTGCGGCGAAATCCAGGCCTGCGTGCCGGCGGCCGAACCGTGTCACGAGGGCGCAGTGTCCTGCTCGGCGCAAGAGTTCGGTTGCGTCGACACCGGGCTGCCCCGGCGCGACGGCGCCGATTGCGAAGACGGAAACCCGTGCACACAGCACGACACCTGCCAGGCCGGAACCTGCGTCGGCGGAAGCCCGGTCACGTGTTCCGCGCGGGACGAGTGCCACGACGTCGGCACGTGCGATCGCGCCACCGGAGTTTGCACCGACCCCGAAAAACCGGACAACGAGCCGTGCGAAACGGACGGCCTCTGCCAGGCCGGCCGCTGTTGTGCCCGAGGTTATGTCTCGTGCGGAGGCGCATGCTCCCACCCGGCATTCGACCCGCACAACTGCGGTCGTTGCGGTCACGACTGCCTGGGCGGCACTTGTTACGAGGGCCAGTGCCTGCCCTGGGTCGTCGCACGGTTGGTGGATTTCGCTTACGGCCTGACGGCCAATGCCATGAACGTGGTGTGGCTGGACAGCTCCCACAGAGTGCTGCAGCAGCCGATACGCGGCGGCGATGTGATGGAGCTCCAGACGATACCGGCGTCGCGCGCGAACCCGGCGCGAATCGCGATGATGAATGGCAACGTGGTCTGGCTGAGCCAGGACTCGAGCTCGCGCACGAACGTCAGCAAGGCATGGGAGAACTTCACCGATCGGAACCCCGCTCCGCCGACTGCAACTCTCGGCTCGAACGCCTCCGAGAGCTATTACCCGATGGGGCTGGTGCTCGATGCGAGCGGAAGCACGGCCTACTTCGCGCTCGGGGAGAAGTCCGCCGGTCGCGCCACGATTCAAGCCTGCACGCTCGGTGCTCGCGAGGCCCCGCCATCGTGCCAACCGATCGCGTCGTTCGCACCCGGCCAGGACGGCGCCGGCGTCGCGCTCGGAGGAGGCGATCTGTTCTTCATCGACAATGCGGCCGCGCGCGTGGTGCGCCGCAGGCTGGCGAGCTCCGTTTCGAGCGACTACGCGACGGAACAGGCGGGCGTCGCGATGGTCAGCACGGACGCGACGCACGTGTACTGGGCCAACCAGGCCTCGGGCTCGTTCACGATCCATCGCGGTCCACTGGCGAGCCCGGTTTCGAACCAGCCGGAGCCCGTCTTGCGCGCTACTCCGGGCAGCGTCTCCGCGCTCGCCAGCGACGGGAAGTACGTGTACTACGTCACGCGATTCTCGGGGACGATCGGCTACGTGCCGGTCTCGGGGGGCTCGGGTCAGACACTCGCTACCGGCAGCGAAAACCTTACGGACGCCACGCTCGCGCTAGCCGGCGGCGCCGTCTATTACGTCCATACGAAGGCGATCATGGGTGTTGCCGCGCCTTGAGCCGGCTCGCCCTGGCGGCGCGGAAATCGACGCACTGCTTGATGCGCAGATCGGAACAGTCGTTCACGCCGCGGTGCGGCAAGCGGCAATGCTTGCGTCCAACTCTCGATTGGTAACAAGCTGACGCCGATGTACGGCCGGCCGGCGACCCCTTACGAAGGGGCCGACAGGACGACGGGGGGGCTCTGGCGCACGCTGCTGCGGCTCACCACGCTCGTGATCGTGCTCATCGGCGTGGTTGGAGCCGCCGTGATGCTCGCGCCGCAGGCGCTCGGGCTCTCGACGACGAAGCGGCTCGCCGTGCGCGGAGCGCTTGCCCGGCCGCAGATAAAAGCCCCGAAGATCGAGGTGTGCCCGGAAGGCATGGCCCTGGTCGACGATCGCTTCTGCATGGATCGCTACGAGGCCAGTACGGTGCTCATCGACGAGCAGGGGCGCGTCAAGGGTCCCCACTCACCGTACGAGATGGTGGAGGACAAGCGAGTTCGCGCCGAGAGCCGCGCCGGAGTTCACCCGCAGGCTTACATCAGTCGAAATCAGGCCTGGGCGGCCTGCCAGCGAGCTGGCAAGCGCTTGTGCGCGGATCAGGAGTGGCTCAGCGCCTGCAAGGGCCCGGAGAAATGGGACTACCCCTATGGTCCGCGTCACGAAGACAATCGCTGCAATGACTGCGAAAAGAAGGGCCTCTGGAAGCACGGCGCACTCTCGCCTTCGACCTTCAAGAGCTTCAGCGGGTTGAACGATCCGCTGATGAATCAGCTCTACGGTCTGGCAAAGACGGGGAGCTACAGCGGCTGCGTGACGAAAGACGGCATCTACGATCTCGTCGGCAATCTTCACGAATGGACGGCCGATCCAGCCGGAACCTTTCGCGGCGGCTATTACCGCAACGCGCGCAGCCAGGGCCCGAGCTGCAGCTACGCCACCGACGCGCACAACGCGAACTACCACGACTATTCGACGGGATTTCGCTGCTGCACCGAGCCACGCCGTTCCGCGACGCCGCCCTGACCGACGAGTCTAGCCCGCGCACCCGTCTTCGTTGAAGCTTGCGCTAATATAAGATTAAACTTATATTAGCGGACGCAGATAGGAGGACGCGATGACGGACGACATTTCGAAGCTGTTCGGCGCGGTGAAGCGCGAGGTTCGCAAGGTAAAGCACGAGGGAAAACCCGCCCTGATGGTGGTCATGACCCGCAGCTTCGACACCACGATCGAAGACCTCTGGGACGCGCTCACCAGCGCCGAGCGCCTCCCGCGCTGGTTTTTGCCGATCAGTGGCGAGCTGAAGCTCGGCGGCCGTTATCAGCTGAAGGGCAATGCGGGCGGCACGATCACGCGTTGTGAACCGCCGCGCGAGCTTTCGGTGACGTGGGAGTTCGGTGGCGGCGTGAGCTGGGTCAACGTGAGCTTGTCAGAGCAGGGGGCGGCCACGCGCCTCGAACTGCAGCACATCGCGCATCCAGACCCGCACTGGGACAAGTTCGGGCCGGGCGCGGTCGGCGTGGGCTGGGATCTCGGCCTTCTGGGTCTTGCGCGTCACATCGCCGATCCAGCCGCAGCGAAGCCGCCGGAGGCCGACCCGGCCTGGATCGCGTCGGATGAAGCCAAGCGCTTCATGACGCAGTCGAGCGACGACTGGGCGCTTGCCGCCGTCGGTGCCGGCGAGGACGAAGCCGTCGCGCGCGCCAGTGCGGAGCGCACACGAGCTTTTTATTGCGGTGAAGGCGGCTGATGCACGCTTTCGACGTCCTGGGCGATCCGGTGCGGCGCCGCATCCTGGAGCTATTGGCCGACGGCGAGCGTTCGTCCGGCGAGATCGTCGAGGTCGTGCAGCGTGAGTACGGCATCAGCCAACCCGCCGTATCGCAGCACCTGCGCACGCTGCGCGAGAGCGGTTTTGCGAGCGTCCGCGTGGACGGCGCCCGGCGCATCTACGCCGTCGACGCGGGGCCGCTCCAGGAAGTCGACGCCTGGGTCAGTCGCTTCCGCGGCTTCTGGGAGCACAAGCTCGACGCACTCGCGACCGAGATCGCGCGCGGCAAGCGCAAGCGAAAGCTATGACACTGACCCGCGCTGCCAGTGCGATTAGCTCGTTGAGCCGAACCGGCGATGCCCATTTCCCCGGTGCGCTACGCGCTGTTTGCTCGGCGCGTGATCGACGGAACTCGGCGCGTCGCTGCATCGGTGGCCGTCGCCGTGCTCGCGGCCAACTGCTCGGGCGCGCGTGAAGACGGTGTCGCAGACGGAACGAGCGACGGCTCGGATGCCACGCCGGAGCCGAAAACCTTGATCCCGCACCCGTCGTGGACCTGCGGGATGCCCGGTGGCATTCCTCCGCCCGAAGCCGGCACGCCGCTCTTCGAAGTCAGTTTCACGCTCGGCCAGATCCACGACGTCGGCGTGACGCAATACGGACAGCGCTACCTGACCGAGATCAAGGGAGGAACGGCCAAGGGCCAGCGCATCGACGCGCGCGTCTTGGAGCGCGGGCTCGACTGGGAGCTCGTCCTGTCGAACGGCGCGATCGAAGTCGAACAGGTGAACATCCTCCAGACCAGCGATGGCGTTAACATCTACTTCCGCAACTGCGGCGTCGCGCCCGACGCCTCCGGTACGGTGCGCGTCGTGCCCGATTTCGAGGCTCCGAACGCGAGCGCCTACGCCTGGCTGAACACCGGCAAGTTCGCCGGCACGCGCGTGCTCGACCGTCAGAAGCGAACGCTCACCATGACGATCTACGACGTGTCGAGCGTGGTGCCCTCGGGCGACACGCTGTCGATCGTCGAGCCGGCGGGGCTTCCCGATCAAAGCTGGGATTGCAAGGCCGCGTCCGGCACGCGCGGGACGGTGGCGTTCACGGAAAGCGTCGGCATCGGCGCGGGCTCGATTTCCGTCGGAGCCAGCAAGCGCGGCACTCGAAGCATCATTCCGATCACGGGCGGCTCCGCCTCCGGCCGCGTTTCCGGAGGCGTGCTCTCCGGTGGCGCCGACTATCAACTGCGCGCGTCGTCGTTCAGCCTCGACGCGCGCTACACGGTTCGCACCACGGACGGCGTTTTGATTTTGATTCGGAACTGCGGCCCGCTCGGCGCCCTGGTTCCGGTGTTCGAGACGCGTGCCGACGGGCCGTACGCTTGGCTCAACGCGGGGCGCTGGCTCAGCGCCGACCCGCAAATCGCTCCGGGCGCGGTGAACATCACTATCTACCAGGCGAACTGAGGCGGGCGGCGCCGTCCCCTCCCTGAGACGGCGCCGCCGCCCAAGGATCAAGGCGTCCGCGTGAGGCGCACCGTCAGGCGCGTCTTCGTGGTGGTAGCCTGGCTGCCGGGGATCGGTGTCGGGAAGCTTAGCGTTCCGACCAAATCGGCGCCGTCGTTCTCGAGAGTGGCGTCGAACGAAGCAGTGCCGAGCTCCGGGTTCGCGGCACATCCCGACGAATTGCACGTGCAGTGCTGAAACATGCACCGGCCAACCCAGTCGCAGTCAGCCGGCACGCTGACGCCCGCTTGCAAGTCCTGCCACACCGTACAGTCCGGGGGGTAGGGGTTCGCCACTGGCGCGCATCGATAGTCCGCGGGGGAGAGCTCGTACGGAGTCTGCAGCGCGCACCACGGGGCGATGATCTCGCCCATGGCGACGCCGAAGCGAAACCGTCGTTCCGTGAGCGACGAATTGGCCACCGAGTAGTTGAAGCCCTCCTTGAGTGGCACCGCGCCCTCCCCATATTGGAGCCCGCTGATGCTCACCAGCTCCGTGTCCCAGTCGACCGGCGGAAAACCGATCTCGGGATTGTTCGACATCACGAGCGGCGGGGTGTCACCGAACTCTACGGTGCCGTTGCCCGTGCCGTCGAGCGTGATCCGCACGCGGTCGGAGCCAGACTTGAACTCGTACGCCTCGGCGTAGCCGTCCCAGTCGCCGGCGTAGTCCGTGAGTTTCGCGCCCACCTCGGTGACGTTGCGATCCCCGATGTCGATCTTGTCGTCGGAGCCCGAGCAGCCCAGGACGACACCGACCAGAGCAAAGAGCGAAATCGTAGCTGTCTTCATCCGTGCATCCTCCAATCGGCCAGTGAGTCTCCGCGCTCTTCGCGTTCTGTTCACGGCGGAGCTCCGCACGATCGATCGACGCGTTTCTGGTAAACGCTGTCCGGATGGTTCTCGCGAAACACGGCGGCTCGCGCCGTTGCCGAGGCGGGTTCGAGGGCGCAGCGCGCGACGGTTGCGGCGGCGCGACGCTCCTCGACAAGACGCCCTTTCGGTACGGCGCGATCGAGCTCGCCCAGGAGCGACAGTGCCAGTCGCGGATTTTGCTCGCGCAGCAGGCGCTCTACGCGCCGCAGCGTCCGCAGCTCCTGCGCCAGCGGATCCTCCACGGGCGCTTGCGGCGGCGGCTTTGCATTCGGCGCTCGTGCGGTGCGCGGCGCCGCGGGTGGCTCGGCTGGTGCGAGCGGAGCCGCTCGTAGCGTGGGGGCGGGCCGCGGTAACTCCGGAGAGCGCAACGCCGTCTCGAGTGTCGGGATCACGCGCTCTTGTCGTCCATCGCGGAGCCCGAGCCAGTAACCTGCGGCCACGCTCGGCCCGGCGATCGCCAGAAGCAGCGCGGCTCGCCCGCCCCAGTGCAGCGCGCTCGCGACGGCCTTCGAAAGGATCGCCGACGCAGCGGACGCCCCTGACACGATCGCCAGGTCGGAGGCGCGGAGCACCGCGAGTCGGACTCTTGCTCGGTTGTCCTCGGTCGGTGCCAGCACGCGACGCGTGGCATCGAGCACCACGGCTTCTCTGCTTTGGCGCATTTGGCGATCCTGTTCGTCGCTGAGAACACGCCGGAAATCGGCGCGGATACGGCGCAGGCGGGTGTACGCGGTGTTCAGCGGAATCGAGAGCGCCTCGGCGACTTCGGGAACGCTCATGTCCTCGAGCACCGCGAGCACGAAGAGCTCGCGCTTTTTTTCGGGAAGGCCCAAAAGAAACTTTTCGACGAAAGCCGCAGCCTGCCGGTCCTGCGCAATCTCGTGGGGCCCGGGCTCGGAGGTGGCCGGCTCGTCCACGAGCGGGTGCTCGCCGCCCTTGCGCCCCAGCGTACGCCGCCGATTGGACGCGACGTTGCGCACGATTCCGAACAGCCAGGTCCGCAGCGTCGAGCGGCCCTCGAACTCGCCGAGCCGCCGGTGAACGACGAGAAACACGTCCTGCGCCGCATCCTCGAGGCCTTCGGGTGGAACGCCGAGGCTGCCGAGGCAGCGCCAAACGAATGGAAAATACTCGGAATAAACGGCCTCGAAGCTCGGGATATCCCTGGCCTCGGCCTCGGCCTCCAGGTCGCCTTCGGTTACCAGGGGGGACGTCACCGTTCCGTCGTTTCTCATGTTGTCTCCAGACGATCGCGGATCCGTTCACGTCACGGACGAAATTCGATGGCCACGAGCGCCCGACCCGTCACGGGCGCCGCGCGGTGCACTAGTTCGGTGCCATCGAGTACGAACTCGGGCCGATAGAATGGGAACACCGCGCCGGCTCGAATCCCGACGGCGAAGGCACCCGCCGCGGGCAGGGAGACTCCCGCTTCGAGGCGCGCCGCTTCCCAGTGCGCCGAGCGCTCGCGGGGAGTGGTCACTCCTTCACCCTGGCCGCGCATGCGCCCGAGCTCGAAGCCCGCGCAAGCGGCAAGCGCGTAACCGCGCAAGGGCTGCTCGAAGCAGGACAGCATGCCCACCACCCAGAACCGAAACTCGCCGCCGCCTCCCGCGCTCGCCGGAGCGCTGACCGGAGCGAACAGCGCTGCGAGCGCGGTCAGGCGTACCTTTCGGTAGCCACCCGAGACGTCGAGCTCGACGCCGGGTGCGGCATCCGGCAGCGCGCCAAAATCCACGACACCGCCAACGGCGCCCAGCGCGTAGAAAGGCGAGGGCTCGGGGGCCGAGCGTGTCCCGCGGTCGCGCGCCATGCGGGAGGTGCTCGGTGCAACCGGCTCGGGCAGAGGAGTCGCTTCACGCGGCTCGGTTTGCCACTCCACTCCCTGCGCGCTCGCGTCGTCGCCCTGGATCGCCATGGCGATCGCGACCGCGGCGGCGTCCGTGACGTCGCTGCACGTCTTGCCGCGCAGCTTGCGCGACGCTCGCTCGCCTGAATCGCGTTCCGTGCGCCGCAAGGTGAGCTCGAATCCGGCCCCACTTCGCACGATTTCGACGGCGAAATCGGCCCGATCCGCGGCTTCGAGCGGCTCGCCCACGAGCCGTCCGACCTCGCGCGCCACGTCGGTGTGATCGGGGCACTCCGCCGGAGCCGACCAGGCGAGCTCCGCCGCGCCGGCGCGCGAGGTGAGAAGCTGAAAAGCGAGTGCGAGCGGCAGGGCTTTCGACAACTGAACCATCCGCCCGCCCACGAGCTTGCGCACGGGCCCACCATACTCGATGTATGGTCCTGAAATACCGATGCCGTCCCTTCGGAAGTTTCCAGTCAAGCGCCTGGCCGCTGGGACCGGAACGATCGGCGGCTTTCTGTTCGAGAACCGGTACGCCGATATCCCGCGCACACTGTTCCACGAGATCGAGATCCCGCTCGATCCTTTCTTGCTCGAAGACGCGCAGGGCAAAAAGCGTCGGACGAAAACGGCCCTCCGCCTCGACTTCATCGAACTTCCGGATGAACCGTTCCGCGGCTACCAGGCGCTGGTCGGCCGAACGTTCGAGTTTCCGGCCAATCCCGAGCCCGGGCACATCGACGGCTCGATCTACCTCTTCGAGGTACACAATCCAATCGACGTAGCCGAGCTCGCTTTCGTGGCGCGGCGCAGGGGCCTCTTCGAGGTGACCATCACGCTGGCGATCGATTTCGAGTCCGAGGAGACTGGCTACGCCAACACCGACGCGCTCGCGGCCGACGTCGTCTTGCGTCCCAAGGCGATCCGCATCGACGATGAAATCGTGAAGAAAGCCAAGCGCCGGAGCCCGCGCGATCTTTTGTCTGGATTCGTCGATGCCGCGATCCTCGGCGATCCGGTCACGGAAGGCGGCAGGGTTACCGTTCCGCTGCGCGAGCCTTCCAAGCGGCGTTCCCGGAGTTGAGAGTGGTCGAGTGCCATGACCGGCACTCTGACGGCCATCGATGACTCACGAGGGTGCCGGAGTCGGCACTCGTCGAAGCGCGGATCATGACGATCGACGCGCATGTGCGCAGGGCACGGAACTTGCCGGGCGAGCGGCATGCACCATCGCGGCAGTGCCGGTCATTTCGCTTCGTTCTTTTTTCCGAGCCTCTGCGTCTCGAGCCTGGCACTGGCCGGCTGCAGCGCGCCAGCCGAATCGGGTATCGCCGAGGACGTGGACGACACCAACGTCTCGAGTAATTCACAATTTCTGGTCGGGGCCGACGACCGTACTCTCGTCGATTCTTTCAAGCACATGAGCGCCGTCTCCCTCTACATCGTGCGCAGAGACCCGCTCACGAATCAGACGAACTCGACCAACTGCAGCGGAACCATGATCGCAAGTAACATCGTCCTCACTGCCGCCCATTGCCTGGTGGGGCGCAACCTGGAATCTCCGCAGAATACCGAAGAGGTACGCGTGGTCCCCGGTCGGCAGGGCGGCTTCGCGCCGGTCGTCGCCGGGCGCATGATTCCGAACAGCCGTTGGGTCGACCTCTCGAAGGACCTCGCCCTGTTCGCAGTCAATCGATCGTACCAGGCGATCAAACCGCTTTGCAGCACCGCGCCCGCCGTGGGGGCCAACGTCGTGAGCTATGGGTATCCGGGGAGGGACGAGGACCCCAATGCGATACCGGACATCGCCGACGGTTTTCGGGTGGACCACTTCCAGTACAAGGCGCCCGGCAAGGTCGTTTTTGCTGCGGGTAACGTCATCGTCACCGACGAGGACGTTTCCGGTGGACAGAGTGGAAGCGGAATACTCAGGTCCGACGAAAGCTGCGTGTTCGCGGTCCGCAGCACGACTAGCGCGGCGAGCGTGGTCGGCAACACGCAGCTGGCGGCTCAAGTCAGCTCCCTGGCGCAGGCGCACCCGCCGACGGCGGTTTCGAATCTGGCATCGCCCTGGGTCCGCGTCGGCAAACCGACGCTCGAGTGTCCGGCGATGGTGTTCAACGATGCCAAGAGCCGGGTGATCCTGGCCCAGCGCGACCCCGCGACGAGGCTCGTCTACGCGCACCTCTATTCAACGAGCGGTACGCCGATCAGCGAGAACAACCTGATGGGGACCAATGCCTTCTTCGCCCCGTCGATGATCCAGCTGACCAGCAACACGACCTGGGTCTACATCGTCACGGAGGACGGCCAGATTCGCTATGGCGGCATGAGTTGGGGGGCGGGTTCGACGCCCACGATCAGCACCTCCTTCTCGAGTGCTGCTCCCGCGGGAACCGCGCGATCGCCCGTCACGATCGCGAACAACGGCGGGTTCAATCGAATCGATCTGCTAGCCAGGCGACCGAACAACAAGATGACGTGGGTGAGGTTCGACGGCCTCAACTTCACCGTCGACAACTCGAGTCTCAGTAACTTCTTCTCCGGAGAGAAGAACTTCGTCGAACCAATGGCCGCAGCGGCTCGAGGGACGACTTTGCTGGCGGCCGTCTTCGAGGATGGCCAAGCCGACACGAGCTTTTCGTCCAACGGCAACGCGGGCTCTTGGTCGAACATCCTCGAGCGCATCGCGCCGCTGCCCGGCGAGGTTTACGCCGCGCCGCCGGTGGTCGTGATGCCGAACAGCACCGATGCGTTGCTGTTCGTGCGAACTCGGATGGGCGGGATGCGGGTCGCGCAGTGTGTCGGCGGCGGTGGCGTGCCGTGCAACATGGCGGGTTTCGGCTGGGGCGGCGGTGTCGGGTTCGTGGTGCCGCCCGTGCAGAGTGGCGACATTCAGTTGGACGAGCCGTTCGGCTTGAACTTCAAGGTCGTGAGGATTTCGGACACGAAGCTCGAGGTCTATTACGTCGAAAACTGGAGCGTGAAATCGTTTCCGATGGTCCGGATCGAGGGCGGCGGCATCCTCGGATGGTTCGTGTCGGACACTCCAAAAAACCACGGCACGGGCGCGCTCGACATCTGCGAGGCGATCGCCACGCCGACCGCCAGGTACATCCTGGCGCGCGGGCTGGATGGAAAGCCGTATTTTCTCCGGTTGGGCTTCGTTGCCAGCGGCTGAGGACGCCGTGGCATGCTGCCCGGATGAGCTCCCAGGTCGTTCAAGGCATCGCGGTACCGGCGTTTCTCTACGGCACGGCCTGGAAGGAAGACGCGACGCTCGCGCTCACGCGCGCCGCTTTGAAAGCGGGCTTTCGCGGCATCGACACCGCAAACCAGCGGCGCCACTACTTCGAGGCCGCGGTCGGCAGCGCCGTCCAGGCGGCCATCGCCGAGGGCTCGGTCACTCGCGGTGAGCTGTTTCTGCAGTCCAAGTTCACGCATCGCGCGGGGCAGGATCACCGGCTCCCGTACGATCCCGCGGCGGACCCGGGCACCCAAGTCGCACAGTCGTTCCAGAGCTCGCTCGAGCACTTCGGCACCGACTACCTCGACTGCTACCTCTTGCACGGGCCGTCAAGGCGGCAGGGACTCTCGCCGGACGATTGGAGCGTCTGGCGCGCGATGGAGGAGCTGCACGTCGCGCAGAAGGTGCGCCTGATCGGAGTCAGCAACGTGTCGCTCGAGCAGCTCGCGCTCTTGCACCGCCAGGCGGCGATCAAGCCCAGCTTCGTCCAGAATCGCTGCTACGCAAGCACCGGGTGGGATCGCGACGTGCGCTCGTTCTGCGACGACCATGCCATTTCATACCAAGGGTTCTCGCTGCTCACGGCGAACCGCGCCGTCGTCGAGGGGAAACTCGTGGCGAGCCTCGCCCGGCGCCACGGACGCACGCCCGCGCAAATCGTGTTTCGGTTCGCACTCGAGGTCGGAATGCTGCCGCTCACGGGAACGTCCGAACCGCTGCACATGCGGCAGGACCTCGAATGCGAGGGCTTCGAGCTATTGCCCGACGAGGTTCGGGCCGTCGAGCGCGCGCTCGCGTGAGGCATCCGGACATCGTCCGCGTGATCCTTCGCCGGACGGCTCGGCTCCCCATCTCGGTGAGCCCGCCGACTGCTACGATCTCACTTCGCACGGGCAGTCGGTCGCGAACGATTCCTCGCCGTACATGATTCCCGTCGGCGAGAGCTACAGGTGTTTCTACTTCGACACCCCGTGGCCGGCGTCGGTGGTCGCGACGGCCGCTCGAAGCTCGACAACACGAAAGCGTTGCACCACTGGTTTCTCTACGCGATGCCCGCAGCGCGCCCCAACGGCAGCACCGAAAGTTGTCTCCCGCTCCATTTCGACGGTCCGCAGATGCTCGCGGGCTGGTCCGCCGGAGCAAACGACGAGGAGCAGACGTGAAGCATGCTTGGAAAGCCGCTCTCGCGCTTGCGGCGGCACTGAGCAGCACGGGGTGCTTTCGGCACGAAGTCGTCGCCGTCAAAGACGTCGCGCGTCTGAACCAGCGCTCCTGGACGATTCGCCGAACGCCCCACGCGTCGCCGGCCGAGGTCGGACAGGCTTCGCGCAGCCGGCCTCCAACAAGCAAGCGCGCGCAGCTCTTTGTCGCTGCGCTGTCGATTTGAAGTGTCGATTTAGAGCGCAGCGAAACGCTCCAGCACTCGAAGTGAACTTTTGCGACGCGGATTCATTTGCCGTCGCGAGAGCGATCAAAAGAGTCGTTCGATGACGATTTTTGCTCTCTCGAAGCGTTGGTTAGACCATAGAGTGAGCACGTGATGGCATGAACCGCGCGCGATGCGGTTCGTCATGCAAGTCACTTGCGTTTGCCAGTGCGCGAACGCCTTGCAAAGGAACTTCGGAACATGACCAGAGTGATCTCGGGAACGGGTACGGTTGCGCTGTTTGCTTTGATGCTTGGGACGGCTTGCTCTTCGAAAGAGGAGACGCCAGGAGGACCGAGAGACAATGGTATCGGCGCGTCCGCTGGTACCGGCAGCGGCGGCCAGAACACTGGCGGGGCCGGCGGCCAGCTCGGCAGCGGCGGTTCGTTCGGTGGTTTCGGTGGCAGCGGCGCCGAGGCGGGCAGCTCCGGCGTAGGTGGTGGTGGTACCGGGGGCGACTCGGGCAGCGGCGGCGACTCCGGCAGCGGCGGCGACTCGGGCACCGGCGGTGAAGCGGGCGGCGGTACTGGCGGAATGGGCGGTGAGGTGGGCACCGGCGGTGAGGCGGGTACTGCCGGTACTGCCGGTATGGGCGGTGCAGGCGGCGGGGATGGCAAGTGCTGCGCGAGCGGCAACTGCATTTGCCGAGACCCCGTTCCGACCTCGTTGACCGGGGCGCGCGGACCCTACACGACGAAGAATTACGACCTGGCCGGGGTCGGCTGTGTCTACTACCCCGACGACGCCGACGCGAAGCCGCCGTTCTCGGCGGTGGCGGTTTCGGATGGTTTCCTTGGAGCGGGCGGCTGCACCGGCGCTCAGACGGGTGGATGGGGCCCGCTTTTGGCCTCCTACGGTATCGTGACGATGATCATCGACACGTTGGGGGGCGATCAACCCGCGCAGCGTGCCACCAAGCTGCTAGCCGCCATCGCTGCGTACAAGACAGAGAACACGAAGAGCGGCAGCCCGTTGTTTGGAAAGCTGGCGGAACGCTATGGCACTTCGGGGTTTTCGATGGGCGGCGGCGGAACGACTCGTGCCACCGTTCAGGACAAGACCTTACTGAGCTCGGTTGCCATCATGCCGTACTCACCGCAGGGCACGGGCGTCGTGACGCCAACGCTCGTCATCTGTGGAAGCAGCGATGGGGTCGCGCCTTGCGCCAGTCATGGAACGCCGGTCTACGGCGCGATACCAGCAACGACCCCCAAGATGAGGGTGCAGATAAACTCCAGCCACGCGGGACAGCCTTCGTCGGGTGGCAACATGTCCGGGGCCTGGGGCCTCGCCTTCACCAAGCTCTACCTGGACGGTGACGAGCGCTGGAAGAAGGTGCTCCTGTCGGGCGACAACGAGCAAACGAACATCATGCCTTGACGCTGGCCGAACTCGCTCAGCACCCTCCGGTCACCGTCGGACCGTGAAGCGAAAGTCGCGCGGTGATCGGAAGGTGAGCGAGCTCTGAACCCTTTTTGAATCCGGCTGGCAGAGGCGCGGCGGCGACGCGTTCGAACGCGAGCACGTCGATGGTCACTGAATCCACGTGGAAGGCAGGTGCAACGCCTACACCCTGCAGGAACGCCCGTCGCGAAAAGTATCCGAGCTCGCCCCCCGGACTGCGGCGCCACCGCAGCCCGACCGATTTTTCGGCACGGAAGTCGGCCGGCCTGGACATAAGGGTGGGGAAAGGAGCATCGACGTTCGCGTCTCTGACGCAGGAAGTTTCTTCGTCCATGAGACACCGGATCCAGTCCTTCACTTTGCCGTCGTGTTGCGGCGGCAATGGTCTTTCGTTCGGGAAGCTGCTGCTGCTCGATCAAAAGCTCAGCGACTGAGCCGAAATCTGCGATGGGACTTCTCGAACGTTTCGAGCGTACCCACTGGGCCGGCCTCGCGCTGGCGCTGCTCGGCTGCAGCGTAGTTTCCAAACCCGACTACGAAGAGTGCAAGACCAACGGCGATTGCCGCGATGCTTTCGGCTTCGGGTGGACGTGCGGAGGTGACGGCCTGTGCGCCGCACCGGTAACGAACCGCCGTTGCGCGACGACCTTCCCCGAGGATCTCTTCACACGCCCGGAGAACTACCGAAATGCGGTGGTGCTCGGCAGCCTGATGGATCATTCGTCGAGCACGCACCAGCGGCGGGAACGCTCGTCGCGCCTTGCGGCCAAGCAACTCGACGAAGAGCGCGGCATCGACGGGCGCGCGTTCGCAATCGTCTACTGCACGTACGAAGAAGATCTGGAGCTCGACAACCTCAAGACGACCGACGCGGCGATCGCCTCGGCGCACTACCTGGCCGACGTCATCGGCGTGCCCGCGATCATCGGACCGGCGGGCTCGGGCGACGTGTCCGCGGTTTACCAAGCCCTGCGTGGCAGCGGCGTGCTCGTGATGTCTCCCTCCGCGACGAGCCCTGCGCTCACCGACCTCGATTCGCCGGCCAGCGACGCCACGCCCGGGCTATTGTGGAGAACGGCTCCGCCCGACACGCTGCAAGGCCCGGTGATCGCCCAGGACATGACGGCGCGCGGGATCAGCGAGGTCCTGGTGATCGCGCAGAAGGGTGCTTACGGAGAGGGGCTCGCGACGGTCTTCCAGCAAGCTTTCGCCGGCACGGCTTCGGTGCGTCCGTTCGGCACGGAGAACGAGCGCACCGCGGCGGTGACCGAGGGCGCGTCGGCCGCGGCGCCGGAAATCCTCTTCATCTCGTCGGCGCAGCCCGACGTGGTCGCGTTCCTTGCGGCCGCGAGCGCAAACCCGGGTTACGAGAACAAGACGTTCTTCTTGACCGATAGTGCGGCCAACAAGGAGGTCGTCGACCAGGTGCCCGCGGCGCTGCTCGACCGCATTCGGGGCACGCGCCCCACTCCCGTCGACTCACGGGATCCCGTCTTCAACAACTTTCGTAGCAGCTATGTCTCGGAGTACGCGGAAGACGTCACGGCTTTTTCATTCACTGCGCATACCTATGACGCTTCTTGGCTGGTTTTTTACGGGAGCGCGTGGTCGAGCATTCAGGAGCACCGCATCACGGGCGTCGGCATCGCCCGCGGTTTGCGCAAGATCAGCAACGGGCGCGAGCTCTACATTCAGCCGCTGACCTGGGGCAGCGTTCTCGAAACCTTCCGTTCGGGCGCCGGAATCAACGTGCGTGGAGCCTCTGGAAACCTCGATTACGATCCGAGCACCGAGGAGACCACTGCGCAGATTCAGGTGTGGGTAATCAGGCCTGCCGCCGCCGGGGGGTACGAAGTACAGCCCGCGGGGTGAAGTCAGTCCCGCTGCTGCACGCGCTGACGAGCGCGAGCAGCGCGCCGCCCAGGGCTCGCCTCACTTCTTGCATCGCTTGACGAGCGACTCGAAAAGCCGCTTTCGGATGGCGTCTTTCACCTCCGGCGCGGGCATCGGCCGATCGGGATCCTCGGTGTACGCTTCATTGAAAACTTTCCACGCCAGGTCGCAGTCACCGGCGCGCGCAACGCAGTTCGGCACGGTCGCGTACAGGTTTTTCGGCCCCTGCAGTATCACGATGTCGTCCTGGTCTTTCGGCTTCACCTGCGGAGCCAGCTTCTTCACGGTCTGAAACGCGCTCAGGCACACGGCCTTGTCTTTCTTGGTCGAGTAGGCGCCGTCCTGAATCTCGCGTAGCGCCTTGAGCAGCTGATCCCGCGGCGTCATGCTCCCGCCCTGACAATACAGGCCGACGTAACCTTCGACGGCGTTCTCGACCGTCGTTTCTTCCATCATGCTGGCTTGGTTGGCCTCGAAGCTCTTGCGTGCGAGCTCCTTGCCCGCGTCGCACTTGCCCGCGATCATCAAGCACTGGCTCCTGATGTGTGCGATCCCCGACTTCGGATCGGTGGATTGGTGTTTGGGGTCGCGCTTGTCGTGCTCGTCGAGCTCCGCAAGACAGCCCTTGCCGTCGCGTGCGTTCCCCTTCTGAAGCGCGGATTCGTAGTGGGCTCGCGCGTCTTCGCTCATGTCGAGCTTCTGGGCGACCTTGCCTGCGGCATTGAGCGACTCGGGCGTGTCCGGCGCGGCGTGCGCGGCTGTCTCCGGATTTTCGCCGGTCTTGATCCCGCGCAGAGCCAGCCGGATCGGCACCTTGCAGCCGCTGATCTCGGTCGCCGAATCGCTCCGGCAGCTCGCCAGACTGCCGCCCTGCTTGTCCGCCCTGTGCGCCGTCTTCTTCGATCCTCCCGCACCGAAGCCGTAGAGGCTCGCCTCGGCCGAGGTAGTGAGCTCGCTGACCGAACCGAGCGCGAAGGCCCCGAGGTTGTACGCGTACACGAAGTGCGTGGCACCCTCGCAACCAGGCAGACCGCTCAGGTCGGCTGCATACACCGCGTCGCGGCTCGCGGTACGCGTGCCCGCGACGTAGTACTCCATCTGAAACTTCTCGCCGCCGTGGACGCGCCCGCCGAGCGAGGCGACGCCGAGCGGCAGCTTGGCGTAGAGCTCACCCTCGTCCGCGATCTGGATCTTCTCGAGCGAACCGCTGGTCCAGTCGACCGCCTTGTAAGCTCCGAGCGACCCGCGCACCGAGTCGTCGCGACAGCGATCCAGGATCTTCAGGCTGCAACCTTCGTAGTGAACGACCACCACGTCGTTGGCCGCGTACGACTCGAAGCTCGACATGTCGGTCGCATCCCATTCGATGACGAACGGGCGGTCGTGATTTTCCGGGCTGCATTTGTTCTTTCCCGCGAACGTCTGGTCCATCAGCTTGCTCTGACCCGACTCGCGCGTGCCGCTCGCTCCCGGCGCGGGCAATCCGCCGCCACAGGACACCACCATGAGGGCGGAGCCTCCCCAAACACCCAACGAAAGCTTTCGCATGACGACCTCCGACGAGCCCGAACCGGAAGCCCGCGAGTTTGCTCCACGGTCAATGTCTTGTCGAGTGTCGAGACGCCGTTTACGCCCACGCCAGGTGATACACGATTTCGTGCGTCATCACGTCGTAACGCACGATTCTGTTCAACTCGATCCGAGCACCCACCGCCTCGTGGGCCGCCGTGATCGCGGCGAGGCTCGCAAAGCGATAGTACGCGTGCCGATACAGCGTGTGCCCCCGCAATTCGATCAGCTCGTCGCGAGGCCCGAGCCTCGTGATCTGAACGCTTCCGCCCTGGTAAACGCGCTTCCACACGCGATGGAGGTGCCCGATGATCGTCCACACGTCGACAGGCGCGTTCGACGTCCTGTTATCCGCGACGACGATCGACGTTTGTCGCACGCGAACACCGACGGCCTGGCCGAGGCCGTGCAGCTCCTCGGTGCTCAGGCTCATCTCGTCACACGCTTGATAGTGCGCGTCCGCGAGATCGATCGACACCCAGCTGGGCGCCAGGTTGGACGAGAGCTCGCGCAAGATCGCCGGGTCGATGTTCCTCGCGTACCGCTCGTAGTAACCCGCGTCGCGCAGCTCGCTCAGCGACGCTTGGAGGAGGGTGTTCCGCACCGCCATCACGGGCTGATACTCCTCCTCGTGGGGTATCAAGATCTCTCCGCGCTGCAGGGACTCGAGAGCCCTCACCATGGACGAACTTCAAGCTTAGCAACACTTTGCGCACGCGCTCCTCTGCCGCGGAAGAAGCCGGATCCGCTTCCGGCATTCGCGCCTGCACACACCGACGTACACCTGCGAGAGCAACCACGCAGGTTTCCGTTGACACCGAGGGTGCCTGAAACCCTCAGGGCCGATCGGGCATGCCCGAACGTTGCGTGATCGCAGCCGGACAGGCGATCTGTTTGAACACGATCCTCGGATTGTTGACGTTCGAGAACCAGCCCAGAAACCAGTTGCAACCGCCCATCAGCTCCGACTTGCTGCCGAAGGCAGCCTCGCACATGTTGCGGACGCAGCTGGCGTTGTCGCCGCAGGTCCGGCGGAAGCCGCCATAGCGATCGCCGAGAGCGACGCCCTGTCCCCACTGCGACGGGCAGGCCGCAGCGAAGTCACCAACGCCTCCACCCGGAACGAGCAGATCGAGCTGGTCGGTCCCCACGCCACCGTTGTTGATGACCTGGACGATCATCGTCTTGCCGCGAATCCGCTGCGGACTGTTGTCGTCGTGTCCGTCGCCCGTGAAGTCCACCTGGTAGCAGCGCCCGCAGTGATAGTTACTGCCGGAAGCGGCGACGAACCCATACGCAAACGTGTCGGTCACTTGCCAGGGTGCACCGCTCCAGCACATGAACGCCTTGTCGCCTCCGGGGCTCGGGCACGCGTTGGCGGTGTCGAAGCTGCTGAGCGTCTGGTTTTGCTGGCCGCAGCTTCGCATCGGCGTTCCCCCCGCGTTGTCGCGCCAACCGCAAGCCGGCTTGCAGCAATCCCAGTACCGCGACATCCAGCCGTTCTGGCCGCCGCTCGTGATCGGTGGTGGCTGACCGGAGCCGCCGCTGCCGCCCGATCCGTTGCTGCCGCCCGATCCGCTGACGCCGCCCGCTCCGCTGATACCGCCCGCACCGTTGCTTCCGCTCGCTCCGCCCCGGCCACCGGATCCGGCGCTCGATCCACCGCTGCCGCCGGTTCCGCCGTTGCACAGGCGACACGAGGCGGCGCAGGTGCCGTTCATCCACGGCTGCCCGCACCAACCATATTCGACCGCGTGGGCGCAGGTGTCACCGTTCGGGGGAGGCGTATCGGTACAGGTAGTGCCACCGGATCCGCCGCTGCCGTTGCTGCCACCGGAACCGGTGGAGCCGCCGGTGTTCGCGGACCCGCCGGCGTTGCTGCCGCCGTTGCCCGTCGATCCACCACTCGCACCGCTCGAGCCTCCGAAGCCGCCCTGACCACTGCCGCCGTTGCCGCCGCTGTTGACGGTGCCGCCGCTCGACCCGGCCGAGCCCGAAGCACCGCCAAAGGAGCCACCTGATCCGAAGGAGCCACCGGGTCCAGACGAGCCGCCGGCACTCAAGGATCCGCCGCTCCCGGAAGAACCGCCTCCCCGTGTGCCGCCGTACGAAGGATCGTCCGTCGCCGTCTCGGCGCTGCACGAGAACACGCCGAGATTGAGGCCGATCGCTGCCAACCCGAAAGCGGCGAAACCAATCCCTTGGCGAGCCGGCATGACAATTCACGTAACACCTGCGCCGCAGGGCTCACCAGTCTGATCCTATGGATCAGCTGTGATCCGCTGGATCAGCCCGATTCGCTTCTTCGTAAAAAATTGCGAGTGCCGCGCTGTTTTTGGCGCGAAAAACCGCAGATCCCAGGTCCCGCGACCCTCGGGTTTCACGCCTCGAGCAGCCGGATCAACGCATCCGGGTCGATGGGCTTTTGGACGAACGCCGCCAGTGGCGGCAGCGGATTGGGCGAGCCGGACATGAAGATGACTCGCATCTCCGGGCGCGAATCGCAGAGCTGCTCGGCCAACTTTGCGCCGTCCATTTCCGGCAGGCGCAGATCGGTCAAGAGCACGTCGATTGCGCCTCGGTGCTTTGCCGCGGCCTCGAATGCCTGCTTGGGGCTGGCGGCAGAAAGCACGCAATGACCGCGCTGCCGCAACATCTCGGTCAGTCCCAGGCGAGCCACGGGCTCGTCTTCGACCAAAAGCACCGTGCTTTCTCCGTAAGCGGCCTCGTCGGCTGCTCGCTGCTCGGCGCTCCCGATCGGCTCGCTCGCGCGCGCGCCCAGCGTCGCGGCGTGCCGCGGCAAGCTCATGGCAAACTCGGTCCCCGTGTCTTCGTTCGAGTCGAATGAAACGCCGCCGCCGTGTGCGTGCACGAGCTGCTTCGTGATGTAGAGCCCGAGCCCGAGCCCGTCTCCTGCTCGGGTACCGGGAGCCGAGCGGCGAAATGGCTCGAACAGGACGCCCCGCAGCTCCTTTGGAATCGGCGGCCCTTCGTTGTGCACGCACAACACCACCGTATCCGCGTCGCGCCCGTCGATCGAAATCCGAATCGGCGAGCCCTGCGGGCTGTGCTTCACCGCATTGCCGATCAAGTTGGCAAGGACTTGCAGCATGCGGTCGATATCCCACGTGCCGGCGACATCGCCGCGAACATCGAGCCTGAACCGCTCGGCGTCGCGCCCGCTCTCTTTCAGGATCTGGTTCGTCAGCTCCTCCAGATCGGCTGGTTCGGGCGACAAAGCCACGGCTCCGTCGGCGCGAAAACGGGTGGCGTCGAGCAATTGCTCGATCAGACGCCGCATCCGGTGAGCGTTTCGGGCGATGCCTTCGACGAACGCGCTGACATCCGCGGAGGGGTGGCCGTCTCTGATCAGCCCGGCTGCCATCAGAATACCGCTCAGCGGATTGCGCAGGTCGTGCCCGAGCACGGCGATGAACATCTCGCGCATGCGGTCGACTTCGCACAGCTCTCGTCGATTCTTCTCGAGCGTGACGAAGACGTCGACCTTGCCGCGCAGCACTTGCTCGTCGATCGGCTTGAACAGGTAGTCGACGGCACCCGCTTCGTAACCCCTGAACACGCGGGCCTGGTCCCGTGACCCCGCCGTGACGAGGATCACCGGGACGTAACGGGTCTTCTCGACGCCGCGCATCAGCGCGACGAGCTCGAAGCCGTCCATCTCGGGCATCTGGACGTCGACGATGGCGACCGCCACGTCGCGTTCCAGAAGAATCTCGAGCGCGGTGCGGCCAGAGTCCGCGGTCATGACCTCGATGTCGTCGCGCCTCAGGATGCCCTCGAGCGCGAGCAGGTTGTCGGGAACGTCGTCCACGATCAGAACGACGGGTGGGCTCGCCTCACCGGCGCGGTACTCGCGCGGCTTTTGTTCGGCGGCAGTAGTCATTGGTTCATCCTCAATCGATAAATGCGCTCCCCGGCGGCGAACGGCTCGAACGCGGAGGCATGGTTGGAAAACTCCAGCGTCTCCGTCGAACCGAGTCCCAGGAAGCCGCGCGGACACAGAGACTCGCGGAAAAGCCTGATCGACCGGCCCTGCAGGTCCTGGTCGAAGTAGACGAACACGTTGCGGCACGATATCAGGTGCACCTCGGCGAATGCAGCGTCGTTCGCGAGGCTGTGATCCGAGAACGAAATCCGCCGGTTGAGCATCCGGCTGAAGGCAGCCCCCGAGC